>JGI24025J20009_10001469_pt1 | contig 17722 bp, 15 predicted proteins | sample Cruoilmetagenom3_FD_20009 | JGI IMG/M metagenome (IMG submission 20009) | reverse complement strand
TTCCCGTTCCGGCATAGACCGACGTGGTCAGGTCGTTCTTTTTGCAGGTCCACAAGACATGCGGATTGCCATAGGCCCCAAAACCGGCAGCCCCTATCCTTCGCGGCCCGAATGCACGTCCCTCCTCAGACGTTACTTTCAGGTATCTCCAACCGGTTTTGGCCTTTTCAGGCCAATCCTGGTTTGCCTAAAACCCTAGCCTCCTCATCCTGCAACACGACGCAATGAAAGCATACAGGCTTTTCAATTGCAATAACTAACATGTTAGCCTAGAATGCCCAGGCCACTCCGGTATATTCGCTGGGAATTTGCCGGTGACCGTTTCAGGAGTTCCGGGATGTTTGGTATTTCAGCCGCCCTTACCACGCCAGTCACTCCTGACGGGTCTGTCGATCAGGCCCGATTGAACAGCCACATCACGACCGTCCTGTCAGAATCCTGTTCCTCGGTTACACTATTCGGCACCACGGGCGAAGGTGCCTCGGTGGCGCAAGACGCGCGACTTGGCACAGTGCGCGCAGTGATTGATGCCGGGACAGATCCGGCTAAACTGGTTCTGACCCTGCACGGGGCGGCGACGGCAGATGTGGCGCAACACGCGGCGTCGGCGCGGGATATGGGCGTCACGCGGTTTCTGCTTCCNCCGCCCTGNTATTTCAACCAGCCNTCAAATGCCGGTCTTTTCAACTGGTTCGCGCAGGTTCTGAACCCNTTTTCGGGAACNGATGCCCGGTTCATCCTGTATCACATCCCCCAAGTCATCGGCGTTGGGTTGCCGATTGATCTGGTGGCNGACCTTAAAGCCGGGTTTCCGGCGCAGGTGTTGGGGGTCAAGGATTCCTCGGGTGTGTTTGAAAACACCCGTGACTTGCTGCAGCTGAAAGGCCTGGACATTCTGGTGGGCGATGAACGCCAATTGGCCGCCTGCGCCCAAATTGGCGCATCCGGGTCGATCAGCGGCATTGCCAACCTGTTTTCCGCCCGGCTGGCGGCGGTTCTGGCCAGCGGGGCCAATGACGCGGATATCAACCATCTGGTTGATATAGTGCTGAAAACCCCGGTCACGCCTGCGATCAAAACCCTGGTCGCCCATAAATATGGTGCCGATGCTTGGCGCAAAACATTTGCGCCGCTTGACCCAACACCTGACGCAGATATTGCCATGCTGGCCAAAGCCTATGATAAGGTGGCGGCATCTGCATAAAGGGACCGACATCACATGAAACTCAGGGATCAGGCCTATGACAGTTTTACCGAAAACCTGCTGTCACGCCGGATCCTGCCCGGCCAGTTCATCACCCAAAGGGAACTGAGTGCGGTCACAGGCATGCCACTGGGCGCGGTCCGCGAGCTGATCCCCAGGCTAGAGGCTGACGGCTTGCTAAAGACTGTGCCGCAGCGCGGCATGCAGATTACCCATATCGACCTGGATCTGATCCGCAACGCGTTCCAGTTGCGCTTCATTCTGGAAATGGAAGCGGTCGAACAATATGCCCTGCACGCCACCGACAAAGAGCGCGCAGAGCTTGAAAAAAGCCATCGCAACATCTTGGAAGAGGCCCAGAGCGGCATCACCGACGCGCTGGTGGAACGGGCGCAGAATGTGGATTGGGCGTTTCACGACGCGCTGATAGATCATCTGCAAAATAAAATAATTTCAGACATTTACCGGGTGAACTCAATCAAAATACGGCTGATCCGGCAGGAACTGATCCGCATTCAGCCGGAAATTGTGCTGTCGGTGATCGGGGATCATCTGGAGATCATCAAGGCGTTGAACACCAAAGACCCGGCCAAGGCCAAGGCCGCCCTTGCCGCGCATCTGAAAGCCTCGCGGGCGCGGGCGTTGCGGTTGTAGGTGCTCTAGCTGAACGTCACCGTTTCGCCAGTCGCGCCGGACTGGGCAATCGCCTGAACCACGCGCAACGTGCGCAGCCCGTCCTCGGCCGATACCAGCGGCGGTTCTTCGCCCCGGATCACCGCAACAAACTGCCGAATCTGCGCCTCTAGCGGGTCCATGTCATCAACGGCAATGGTCTGGCGCTGCACCGGGGACAGCCAGCTTGGCGGCCCGTCGTGACGCCACAGGGTCAGGTCTGGCACAGACAACGCCGCTTGGGTGCCGCCGATCAGGTAACAGGTCTGCGTCGTTGCCGGGTAGACCGGGTTTTCGCCCGAGGTCATCTCCCAGCTCCAGGGCGACACGGTTGTGTCCGACACGGTCACTGTGCCCAGAACACCGCTGGCAAAACGCAGCAGGATCGCGGCTGTGTCCTCGACCGCACTGCCGCGTATCCGGTTACTGGTGATCGCCTGTACGCTGGACACGTCGCCAAACAGGTAAAGCATGGTGTCTATATCATGGATAAGGTTGATAAATACCGGACCGCCCCCCGGCTGACTGCGCCATGTGACGTCAAAATACTCATCCGGTTTGTAAAACCAGCAGGTGCCCTGAAAGGCAGTGACAGTGCCCAATGTGCCGCCATCAATCAGCGCTTTGGCTTGCTTCAGGATTGCACCGTGCCTGCGGTGATGCCCGGTCAAAACGGGTATGTCGGCGCGGCTGGCATGGCGCACCAGATTTTCCGCCTCTGGCACCGTTGTGCACAGGGGTTTTTCCACCAGCACCGGGCAGCGGTTTTTGATGCACACCAACGCGCCATCTGCGTGCATCTGGCTGGGGGTTGCCAGAATGGCGCCGTCGATCTGTGATGCGGCAAACATCGCCGTGACCGACGCAAACCAGTTCACGCCGCAGGTATCCGCGAAACTGCGCCCCTTTGGGGACGGGTCGACAATGCAGGCCAGTGTGGCGCCGGTTGTCGCATTGATCGCGTCAACATGGCATCGGCCGATCAATCCAGCGCCGACGACGGCAAGTCTTATTTCCTCTGCCACGACATCCCCCGGCTGTTGCCTGTGTGACCCTATGAACCCTTCTAAATTTTGTCGAGACATACGTGCGCGCCGCCTGTCCGCCTGATCCTGACGATGGATGTCGCAATCAACAATACACTGCCGGATTATGTGGCGCATAAGAAATCCACGATGCAAGATACCTGGTATCAAGAGGACATGCCGATGACCACAGATCCACTGCTGCAGCCCTATCAGCTGAAACACCTGACCCTGCGCAACCGCATCATGACCACCAGCCATGAACCGGCCTATCCCGAAGACGGCATGCCCAAGGATCGCTATGCCGCCTATCACGCAGAACGCGCCAAGGCAGGCGTGGCGTTGGCGATGACCGCCGGGTCCGCCGCCGTGTCACGCGATTCTCCGCCGGTTTTCAACAACATCCTCGCCTATAAGGACGAGGTGGTGCCCTGGATCAGAAACCTGACCGATGCCTGCCATGACCATGGCTGCGCCGTGATGATCCAGCTGACCCATCTGGGGCGGCGCACCACCTGGAACAAGGGCGATTGGCTGCCATCAGTGTCGTCGTCCAAACACCGCGAACCGGCGCACCGCGCCTTTCCCAAACTGATCGAGGATTGGGATATTGAACGCATTATCACCGACTTTGCCGATGCTGCGGAGCGGATGCAGGCAGGCGGCATGGACGGGATTGAATTGCAGGTCTATGGCCACTTACTGGATCAGTTCTGGTCGCCGCTGACCAATGATCTGGACGGGCCCTACAGCGCGGAAACACGGGAGAACCGGCTACGGTTTCCTCTGGATGTAATGACTGCGATCCGCAAGCGGGTTGGTGAGAATTTCATCGTCGGCCTGCGCTATACGGCGGATGAGGCCGCCGAGGGCGGTATCACCCCCGAAGAAGGGCTGAAGATTTCCAAGGTGTTGGCCGATACTGGCCAGGTCGATTTCCTGAACGTCATTCGCGGCCGCATCCATACTGATCCGGCGATGACCGATGTGATCCCGGTTCAGGGCATGCAAAGCGCGCCACATCTGGATTTCGCGGGTCAGGTGAAAAAGGCCACCGGCCTGCCCACCTTCCACGCCGCGCGTATTGCGGATGTAGCCACTGCGCGCCATGCGGTAGCAGCCGGGTTGCTGGATATGGTGGGCATGACCCGCGCCCACATGGCCGACCCGCATATCGTGCGCAAAATCATTGAGGGACGCGAGGATGACATTCGCCCCTGTGTTGGCGCCACCTATTGTCTGGACCGGATCTATCAGGCGGGCGATGCGCTGTGCATGCACAATGCCGCCACCGGACGCGAGTTGACGATGCCGCATGACATCCCTGCGGCAGATACACCACGCAAAGTGGTGATCGTTGGCGCAGGCCCCGGCGGGTTGGAAGCCGCGCGTGTCGCGGCTGAACGTGGCCATGACGTGACCGTGCTTGAGGCTGCCGCCGATCCTGGTGGACAGGTACGTCTGACTGCGCAATCCCCCCGACGGCGCGAGATGATCAGCATCATCGACTGGCGCATGGCGCAATGCGCGGCGCGCGGCGTGGTCTTTCACTTTAACACCTGGGCCACGCCCGAAGACGTCACCGCCTTGACCCCCGATGTGGTAGTCATCGCCACGGGTGGCCTGCCCAATACCGAGCTGTTTGAATCTGGCCACGACCAGAATCTGGTGGTCACCAGCTGGGATTTGATTTCGGGCGATGTAAAACCTGGACAAAACGTGCTGATCTATGACGAAAGCGGTGATCATCCGGGGCTGCAAGCCGCCGAAATCGCCGCAAATTCCGGGGCGAGCGTTGAAATCATGACCCCTGACCGGGTCTTCGCCCCGGACATCATGGCAATGAATCTGGTGCCCTACATGCGCAGCCTTCAAGACAAGGAGGTGACATTCACCGTCACTCGCCGCCTGTTGGGCGTGATGCCTGAAGGCAACCGGCTAAAGGCCACCATCGGCACCGATTACAGTGATCTGAAAACCGAAAGCACCTATGATCAGGTGGTGGTGAATTACGGCACCCTGCCGCTTGCTGATCTCTATTTCGACCTGAGACCGCTTAGCTCTAATGGCGGTGCCGTGGATCACGACGCGCTGATCAATGGGCACGCCCAGACCATCACCCGCAACCCCGGTGGCGCCTTTCAGCTGTTCCGTATTGGCGACGCGGTTAGTGCGCGCAACACCCATGCGGCGATCTATGACGCGTTGCGCCTGATGAAGGACATCTGATGCGCATCGGGATCATTGGCACCGGCACCATCCATCGCCAGCGCATCAAAGATCCACAACAGGCCCTGCCCTTTATCCTGACGGACGATCAAATCGGGGAAATTGCCGACAAACTGTGCGATGCATAGACACGGTGCTGCAAACCGCCCGAGCCCCGCCGGTTACTGGCGCACCAGCGGACGGCTGGCCGCATCATCGTCGCGCCACGATTCCAGCCCGCTGCGGATACCTTTGGCCATTTCGGCGCGCCAGTCTGCGTCTTGCAGGTTCTTCAGGTCGCGTGGGCTGGACAGAAAGCCGATTTCGATCAGAACAGATGGGATGTCAGCCGCCTTCAGCACCGAAAACGCCGCCGACCGCAAAGGGCGGCGGTTCATCGGGCCACCTGTTTGGGTCATGCCGTCCACCAATGCCCTGGCCAGCGCCTCGGTCCGGGGCTGGGTTTCCTGACGGGCCAGATCCAGCAGGATTCCGGTGACCTGATCATCCGCCTCGCTTAGGTCAACGCCAGACAAAAGATCGGCGCGATCATGACGTTCGGCCAGTTTGGCGCTGGCAATATCTGACGCGTCATGCGCCAGCACATGCACTGTGGCCCCATGCGCCAGCCCTTCGGCCAGCGAATCCGCGTGCAGCGAGATAAACACATCCGCCCCCGCCTGATGCGCCAGCGAAATCCGCCGTTCCAGTGACACAAAATGATCGCCATCGCGGGTCAGCACCACATCAAACCCGCCACCGCGCACCAGTAATTCCCTCAATTCCCGCGCGAATGTCAGCATCAGGTTCTTTTCGCTAAGATCGTCCTGTTCGGCGCCTGGATCAATGCCGCCATGGCCAGGGTCCAGCACCACCACCAGCGGCGCGTCCGGCCCCTTGTCCGCTGTTACGCCCAGATCGGCAGGCGCGGGCAAATCCCAGCGCGGATCATAGGGCGGGCCAGCAAGGGCCGCAAATTCTGTGCCAGAGACCGGCGCAAGCGTCATCGACAGCCGCGCCGAACCGCGCAGCTGATCCACATCCAGCGCCGCGGCCACGACCTGCATAGGTTGCCCCAGTTCCGCCACCAGCCGCGACCAGCCGGGCACATAGGTGCCAAACTGCACATTGGCGATCCGGTTCGTCACCAACAGTTCGTCCGTGCGCAACCCGGTCCAGTCCACTTCCTGAAAATCCAGAACCAACCGGGGCGGATTATCCAGCGTGAACACCCGGTAAGGCACCCCCTGACTAAGAGACAGAGTGATCTGAACCCCGTTTTTCCCGTGATCGGCGATCCGGCTTTGCGCCGCATCAATGCGTGCCAATCCGCTAAATTCCTGTGCCATCACCGGACATGACAGGACCCAAAGGGTGGCCAGAACTGCAAAGAACCTGCTCATCGTTAATCCACACATGTTTGCAGGCCTTGTTCCCGGCCCTGTTAGGGCGAAGTTTACCCTAGCGGGGTGACGTTGAAAACGCCTATCCCCGGTCGGCCATAAACCCCGCCAACCGCGCCAACCCTTCTTCGATATCCGCTGTGGCGCGGGCATATGAGAACCGCAGCCAGGACGCCCCCCGTTCAGGGTCAAAATCCAGCCCCGGCGTCACTGCCACACCGGCCTTGTCCAGAATTTCGGCAGCAAAGGCGCGGCTGTCACTGGTCAGGTCCGACACATCCGCATAAACATAAAACGCCCCGTCTGGTGGCGCGATATTGGTGAACCCGGCCTTGGGCAGCCCCTCCAGCATCAACGCGCGGTTTGTCCGGTAAACCGCCAGATTGCCCTGCAATTCATCGTCACAATCCATCGCAGCCAGCGCCGCCACCTGGCTGGCATGGGGCGCACAGATGAACATGTTCTGGGCAATCCGTTCCAGCACCCGCACATGGGATTCCGGCACCACCATCCAGCCAACCCGCCAGCCGGTCATGGAATAATACTTGGAAAACGAGTTGATTACATAGGCGTCGTCCGTCAGTTCCAGCGCGGTCACGGCTTTGGCTTCGTATTCGATGCCGTGATAAATCTCGTCCGAGATAAACGCCGCCCCCTGCCCGTGTGCGGCATCTATCAGCGCCCCCATGGCAGAGCGGTCCAACATTGTGCCCGTGGGATTGGCCGGCGAGGCCACCATCAGCCCGGCCAGATCCAAACCGGCAAAATCCGAGGGCACCGGTTGCAGGCGGTTCTCTGGTGCGGTGGGCAGATCAACCGGCACCAAATCAAGGGCGCGCAGGATCTGGCGGTAGGACGGATAACCGGGTGCGCCAATGCCGACCCGATCCCCGGTATCGAACAATGCGGTAAAACCCAGAATAAAGCCACCGGACGAACCCGAGGTCACAACCACCCGATCCGGGTTCAAATCAACGCTGTAACGCTCGCCATACATTTGCGCGATCCGGCGGCGCAACGCCGGCAGCCCAAGGGCGACAGTATAGCCCAACGCGTCGTTTTGCAGCGCGTGGGTCAGCGCAGCAGTGGCCCCTTTGGGCGCGCCGGTGCTGGGTTGGCCCACCTCCATGTGAATGATCCGACGACCGCCTTCTTCGGCGCGGCGCGCAGCCTCCATCACGTCCATCACAATGAAGGGATCGACCTGTGACCGGGTTGAGTTTCGCATGTCCTTCTCCCATGGTGCTGCCATGCTTATTGATCCTGTCCGCAAGGCAACGTCAATCCCGGCCTTGGTGCTTTCGCTGGTGATTTACGCAGTTTCAGCGCTGCCTGCGGCGGCGATCACCCTGTTGCGCGATGCCGGGATCGAGCATGGGTTGGCGCAGTTGGCAATGCCGGTGCTACGCGCTGCTGGCCTGAATGCGTCGCGGGTGCGGGTGTTGGTGGTCGATGACAGTAAATTCAATGCCTTCGTGATCGACAGCCAGACAATTTTCCTGAATTACGGCCTGATCCTTAAGGCCCGGAATGCTGCGATGTTGCAGGCGGTCATCGCCCATGAGGCGGCGCATATTTCCAACGGCCATATTGCGCGCCGGATGGGCAATTTTCAAAATGCCCGGACATTGGCAGGTTTGGGAACGGCGCTGGCTGTAATTGCCGCCGCTTCCGGCGCCGGGGAAGCGGCGGCAGGGATTGCGCTGGGAACGTCGACCTCGGCCCAACGGATTTTCCTGAAACATACCCGCGCCGAAGAATCATCGGCCGACAATTCAGCCGCCAGTTATATGCGCCGCGCCGGTGTGCCACTGCGGGGGCTGGTTCAGCTGCATGAGGCGTTTGTAGGCCAGGAAATGCTAAGCGTCGGTCGCCAGGATCCTTACATGCAATCGCACCCCTTGTCGCGTGACCGGGTGCGCGCGGCCAAAGACTATGTCGCGGCCCATAAGGACGTGACGCTGCCCGATCCGAATACCGAGTATTGGTTTGCCCGGGTGCGTGGCAAATTATCGGCCTTTACCCGCTCGCCCAAATGGACAATGCAAAGATCAGGTCAGGAAGCGGCACAAGATGTCCGCCTGATGCGCCAGGCCGTGGCATACCATCGGCTGAACAATCTGGCGGCGGCACGAAACGCCATTAATGGCGCCTTGGCGATCCGGCCCGAAGATGCGTATTATTATGACCTGAAAGGTCAGATTGAAATGGAAAACCGCCGCTGGGCGGCAGCGCTAACCGCCTATGAAAAGGCGCAGGAACTGGCCCCAAGGGAATCGCTGATCAGGGGCGGATATGGCCGTGCCTTGTTGGTAAACGGTCAGTCCAAAGCCGGGCTTGAAGCGCTGGAAAAGGCCCGATCGCGTGAATTTCGCGACGTTCGTCTATTGCGCGATCTGTCGATCGCTTACGCGAAGGCCGGACAAAATGGCATGGCAGCCCTTGCCACCGCCGAACGATACGCGCTTGAAGGTCAGCTGGGCGATGCCGGGCTGCACGCACGGCGCGCCATTGCCCAGCTGCCAACCGGTTCTGCCGCTTGGCAGCGGGCCGAAGATGTGCTCATAGCATCGGAACGATATAGAAAAGGAAAGAAAAAACGATGATCCGCTTTGCCGCCCTTGCCGTGATGGCCCTGACCCTGATATCCGCGCCAGCCCAGGCGCTGGACCTGAATTCGATGTCCAATGCCGAACGGGCCCTCTTTCGCGCCGAGGTTCGCGCCTATCTGATGGACAATCCCGAAGTGATCATCGAAGCGGTAAACGTTCTGGAGCAACGCCAGGCAGTTGCGGAAACCGCCGCCGACCAGATGCTGGTCCTACAGAATGCCGCCGAGCTGTTCGATGATGGGTTTTCCTGGGTCGGCGGCAATCCCGATGGCGACATCACCCTGGTAGAGTTTCTGGATTACCGCTGTGCCTATTGCCGCCGCGCCATGCCAGAAGTCGCCAAATTGTTGGCGGCAGATGGCAACATCCGCCTGATCGTCAAGGAATTGCCGATCCTTGGCGACGATTCACTTGTGACGTCGCGGTTTGCCGTGGCCACCAAACTGGTCGCCGGGGCCGACGCCTATAAACAGGTGCATGACGCCCTGATGGCCTATAATGGCGAGATTAGCGACGTGGCCCTGCGCCGTTTGTCCGATGGGCTGGGGTTGGATACCGACGCGATCATGGCGCGGATGGCAGGCGACGACATCTCGGAACAACTGGCCAAAACGCGCGCTTTGGCAGGTCAGCTGAATATCTCGGGCACCCCAACTTTTGTGTTGGAAGATGAATTGCTGCGCGGGTATCTGCCTGCCGATCAGATGGCGGCACTGATCTCGGAAAAGCGTGACGCCAAGTAAGCTGTGCATTTTGTGCACTTTCCAGACGTTTCAAAAAAGGGTGCGCAAAATGCGCACCCTACGGCGTTGGAACAGGCTGACAGNGGNCGTGTCAGTCGCTTGAAAGCGCTTCGATCTCGGCGGCCTTTTTCTCGACCAGTTCNACGATGTGATCGACCATNTCCTTGTTCCCCAGTTTGTGGCTTTGCTTGCCTGCCAGATAGACCATACCCGACCCGGCCCCGCCGCCGGTAAAACCGACATCGGTCATCAACGCCTCGCCCGGGCCGTTCACCACACAGCCGATGATCGACAGGCTTAATGGGGTGTGGATATGGGCCAGTCGCATTTCCAGCGCCTCAACGGTTTTGATCACGTCAAACCCTTGCCGCGCACAGGACGGGCAGGAAATGATGTTCACACCGCGATGCCGCAGCCCCAGAGATTTGAGGATTTCAAAGCCCACCTTGACCTCTTCCACCGGATCTGCGCTGAGGCTGACCCGAATGGTATCGCCGATCCCCATCCACAACAGATTTCCCAGCCCAATTGCCGATTTGATCGTGCCGCTGACCAACCCGCCTGCCTCGGTGATCCCCAGATGGATCGGCGCATCTGTGGCGTCTGCAAGGCCCTGATAGGCTGCTGCAGACATAAACACATCCGAGGCTTTCACGCTGATCTTATAGTTGTGAAAATCGTTGTCTTCCAGAATGCGGATATGCTCCAGCCCCGATTCAACCATCGCCTCCGGGCATGGCTCGCCATATTTCTCTAGCAGATGCTTTTCCAGCGATCCGGCGTTCACCCCGATGCGGATAGAACAATTGTGATCGCGGGCGGCCTGAATAACCTCTTTTACGCGCGCTTCGTTGCCGATATTGCCCGGATTGATCCGCAAACAGGCGGCCCCCGCTTCGGCCGCCTCTATCCCGCGTTTATAGTGGAAATGGATGTCGGCAATGATCGGCACCGGGCTTTCGGCAACAATCGCTTTCAGTGCCTTTGACGAGGATTCGTCAGGAACTGAGATTCGCACCAGATCGGCCCCGGCCTCGGCAGCGGCCTGCACTTGCGCCACTGTGGCGGCAATATCAGTGGTCAAGGTGTTGGTCATGGTCTGAACGGCAATCGGGGCGTCGCCACCAACCGGTACGTTGCCGATCATGATCTGACGCGATTTGCGGCGCTGAATGTCGCGCCATGGGCGCAGGTGATTATGCGACATGGGAATACCGGGTCCGTCAGGTTGATTGTTAGGAGGCAAATGGTACCGGGGGGATAGATACGCCGCAAGCGACCCTGCCGCAATGGTGTGCAGCTATTGATTAACCGGCTGTGTCTCTGCCTCGGCCACCATTTTGGCCAAATCACCGTCCTGCTGCAGGTCGGCGACGCTAAACCGCTCTGTCACATCAAAAATGGACAAGGGGACATTCGATGTTATGACGCCGCGATTACCGACCGGACCATAGTGCTGCCCATTCAGGGCAAAATAGATCGCACCGGATTCGCCGGTGCGCAATTTCGGCGCCTCTTCCATGGCCGGCACGTCGTAACTTTGGCCTTTTTCCATGGTGCCTTCGAATATCACGGTTCCGTCGGCGGCGCTGACCCGCACCCATGATGGCCGCACAGCGACCATCTGCAATTGTGGTGCGGCCTGTTCGACAACCTGCGGCACCGCGACGTCGGCGCGCTGGGTATCGGCCAGTTGCACATGCGGCAATTGCGGTGCCGAGAACGTGCCGCCATTATTAGGATCAAGGGTTGAAATAGGCGCATCGCGCGCCACCAAAACCGGTAGGTTCAGTGCCTGTGGGCGATAAAGCCGATCCAGCGCTTCGACGCTGGGCGATGCCATCTCGGCAATCTGGCCGACCGTCCGGCCTGTGCCACGCTCTGTTCCGGTCGCCCCGGCACGCCCTGCAGTATTCAAAGGGTCAAGATCCGACAGCACGGCCGGGGCTTGTTCAACCGGGGCAAATTGCACTTTCTGCACTTCTTTCAGAACGGACCAGCCCCCGTAGCCAATGCCACCGATCAAGGCCAACAACACAAGTGTCGACCCAATGGCGCGTGGTTCTACCTGGCTAAAAAAGCCTTCGTTCATCGGTGCAAAGGGCATGTTTGGGGCAGCAAACGGGTCGCGATTACCCGCCTTTGCAGCCTGCTGATCACCGAAGCGGGATTTCTTGACCACCGACGCCTCTGCCGACATGCCATGCGCCACGGCAAACCCGCTTTCGCGGCAAAACACGTCAAACGCCAAATCCGGATCCATATCCAGATAACGCGCATAAGACCGCACATAACCGGCGATAAAGCCCGGCGTGTCAAAGACGGAAGGGTCGGTATTTTCGATTGCAGCAATATATGCCGCCTTGATTCGAAGCTCGCGCTGTACGTCCAGCAGAGATTTGCCCATGGTCGCGCGTTCACCGCGCATCAAGTCACCCAGACGCATCTCGTAGTCGTCAAAGCTCTTTGGCTCGACGACTTTGTTTTCTTCTGATTTGCGCTGATTTTTGCGCCCAATCATTCCAACCGCCCCATTTTGCCTGCCGCAAACCCTATGCAACGCCCGGAACCGTCCAACGATTCGCCCGCGCTTTTTGTTGCGGTAAACATAGCACAGCGCAAGCGCCCTGCATATATGCAGGACGTTATCCGGTCAGTTCGGCACGATTCAGCGCACAATGCGACCACAGCGCGTCCATCGCCTGGATCAGTCGGTTCATGTCTCCTGACTCGTGAACAGGCGACGGGGTAAAGCGCAGCCGCTCAGTGCCGCGCGGCACTGTCGGATAGTTGATCGGCTGAACGTAGATACCATAATCTGCCAGTAGCATGTCGCTTAGCATCTTGGTGTGGACCGGGTCGCCCACAATCACCGGCACAATATGTGACCCGTGATCTATGATCGGCAATCCCATCGCCTTAAGGCGGGTTTTCAGGATTTTGGACTGTTCCTGGTGTTTTTGGCGCAACTCTGGCGCGCGCTTAAGATAGGCAACCGACGCCGCAGCACCTGCGGCAATCGCTGGGGGCAGCGAGGTGGTAAAGATGAAGCCCGGCGCGTAAGACCTTATTGCATCACACATTTTCTCAGAAGCGGCGATATAGCCACCCATAACACCATAGGCTTTGGCCAATGTGCCGTTGATGATGTCCAGACGGTGCATCAGGCGATCACGCTCGGCCACGCCAGCACCGCGCGGGCCATACATGCCAACCGCGTGGACCTCGTCGATATAGGTCAGGGCACCAAATTCATCCGCCAGATCGCAGATCGCTTCGATCGGGCCAAAATCGCCGTCCATCGAATAGATCGATTCAAACGCAATCAGCTTGGGGGCGTCCGGGTCATCGGCTGCCAGCAACTCGCGCAGATGCGCGACGTCATTGTGCCGGAAAATACGCTTGGCCCCACCATTACGGCGTACACCTTCGATCATTGACGCATGGTTCAGCGCGTCCGAATAGATGATCAGCCCCGGGAACAATTTGGGCAAAGTGCTTAAAGTTGCATCATTCGCGATATAGGCGCTGGTGAACAGCAGGGCTGATTCCTTGCCGTGCAGATCCGCCAGCTCGGCCTCAAGGCGCTTGTGATAAACTGTGGTGCCCGAAATATTGCGCGTCCCGCCCGATCCGGCGCCCGTGGCGTTGATTGCCTCGTGCATTGCCTCCAGAACAACCGGGTTCTGGCCCATACCCAGATAGTCGTTACCGCACCAAACGGTGATATCCTGTTCGCTGCCATCGGGTTGTGTCCAGACAGCATTGGGGAAGTTTCCGTTGCGCCGTTCGATATCAATAAAGGTCCGATAACGGCCCTCATCGTGCAAACGTGCAATGGCGGTGTCGAGTTTCTCAGTATAGTTCACCGGCTTCCTCCGTAGTTTTCCCGAAACGCGGCCCGGTTCTTGGTGTGTGAACCGCATTCAGTTTATTGAATGATTACAGATCGCGCCGCCTTGTTTCAACTCAATACCTTTGGGCGTCATGTCGCAGCATTGATCTGTATCAACCGAGGCTGGACAGTTCGTGGCGTGCTGCTAGGGTCAGCGCGAAACCTGCCCTACACCCCGGAGACTGCCATGTCGATTAATGATGTTCTCGCCCGCCTTGACGCGGATTTGCCTGCCGCCACGGACCGTTTGATGGCGCTGTTGCGCATCCCGTCGATTTCCACCGACCCGGCCTTTAAGGCCGATTGCGACAGCGCCGCCGATTGGTTGGTGAATGACCTGCAAAGCCTTGGAATAGATACGGAAAAAGACAAACGACAGGGCATCCAATGGTGGTTGGCCATTTCGACGGTCCCGGCCCGCATCTGTTGTTCTACGGCCATTACGACGTGCAACCGGTAGACCCGCTGGATCTGTGGGACCGCGACCCGTTTGACCCTGAACTGCAGGACACCCCCAAAGGGCAGGTGATCCGCGGGCGCGGGGCCAGTGACGACAAAGGCCAGCTGATGACGTTTATCGAAGCCTGCCGCGCCTGGAAGGCCGTTCACGGAGATTTGCCCTGCAAGCTGACGTTTTTCTTTGAAGGAGAAGAAGAATCCGGTTCCCCCTCGCTGGTGCCGTTCATGCAGGAAAATGCCGCCGAACTGACCGCCGATATCGCNCTGATCTGCGACACCGGCCTGTTTGAAAGCGCNGTNCCCGCCATCACCACCCAGTTGCGCGGGTTGCTGGGCGAGGATTTCACCATCACCGGCCCGGCGCGCGATTTGCATTCCGGCATGTATGGCGGCATCGCGATGAACCCGATCCGGGTGCTGACCAAAATCCTTGCCGGGTTGCAGGATGACACCGGGCACATCACCCTGCCCGGGTTTTACGACGGCGTGCCGGAACTGTCGGATGAAATCCGCAGCCAGTGGCAGGGGCTGAATTTCGATCATGCGAAATATCTAAGCGACGTTGGCCTGCAAGACCCCGCAGGCGAACAGGACCGCACCCCGCTGGAAATGATCTGGTCACGCCCCTCCTGTGATGTAAACGGCATCTGGGGCGGCTATACGGGTGACGGGTTCAAAACAGTGCTGCCGTCGCAGGCCAGCGCCAAGCTAAGCTTTCGGCTGGTCGGCACCCAGGACCCGGACGCCATCCGCCAAAGTTTCCGGGATTATCTGGAAGGCCAGTTGCCCGCCGGGTTTACGGTGGAATACCGCACCGAAAAGGGCGCGGCGGCGTCGCAGATGTCTATCGCCGATCCGGCCTTTGAAAAGGCCCGCAAGGCGCTTAGTGACGAATGGCCCCGACCGGCCGCCTATATCGGCTGTGGCGGGTCGATCCCGATTGCCGGGTATTTCAAGGAAATTCTGGGGATGGACGCCATGTTAATCGGGTTTGGCCGCGATGACGACCAGATCCATTCCCCGAACGAGAAATACGACATGGAAAGCTTTCACAAAGGCATGCGCAGCTGGGCGCGGATACTGGACGCGCTGGCGGGGTGATCGCGTTGCCAAAGGGGTCACACCCGCATTGGCAACACCCAGACGGGCAGGTTCTGTTTGATGTGCGTCCACATTGTTTCACCACAAATGCGTCATGTTCTGCCCCTAAGCGTGGACCATACAGCCGGGGCGAAAAACTCGCCGGTTGCGGAACGCCTTCAGATAGAACTTGCCGAGATAACAATATATTAACATGCTTGTCTTATTCACCGTCATCTCTTTTGCAGGCGTTATTGCCGCTTTTGTCCTGCCTGAATGGTCTGGTATTCTGCTGATCGCCGGTCCCTGTGCCCTGGCCAGCATTTTCCTGTGGCTGCGCGCAAGCGTCCACCGCTTTATCCGCGCGCGAAGGCTGGCCCAAAAATGGCTGATTCTGGACGGGTCGAACATAATGCACTGGAAAACGGGAACACCGCAGATCGAAACCCTGCGCGAGGTGGTGCAGCATATTTCATCGCTTGGGTTTTCGCAGGGCGTCGTTTTCGATGCAAATGCGGGCTATCTGGTTTCGGACAGATACGTGCACGATTCCGGGTTCGGCAAGGTACTGGGGTTACCCGAGGAAAGAGTGATGGTTGTTCCCAAAGACACCCCGGCAGACCCCACTATTTTGGCTGCAGCACGTGACCTTGGGGCGCAGGTTGTCACAAATGATCGCTTTCGCGACTGGGCCGACAGCTACCCCGAGGTCGCCGACCCCGGTTTTTTGATCCGGGGCGGATACCGGGCGGGCCGTTTGTGGCTGGATCTGGGGGCAAGTTCCAAGGCGTGATTCCCATCACGCCTTGATCACCCTATTGGTGGTCAAAACCCGCGCACTGCGGCGCCTGTCTGGAACAGATCACGCAGCCTACATATGAATAACCCGCCCATAGGCATCCAGCACACTTTCATGCATCATTTCCGACAGCGTCGGATGCGGAAACACCGTATTCATCAGGTCTTCTTCGGTGGTTTCCAGTTGGCGGCCCACCACATAACCCTGGATCAGTTCGGTTACCTCGGCACCAACCATATGCGCGCCCAGCAATTCGCCGGTTTTGGCGTCAAAGATGGTTTTGACCATGCCCTCGGGTTCACCCAAAGCAATCGCCTTGCCATTGCCGATGAACGGAAAACGGCCAACCTTGATGTCATATCCCAGCTCTTTCGCCTTGGCCTCGGTATAGCCCACCGATGCCACCTGCGGATGGCAATAGGTGCAGCCCGCGATGCTTTCGGGCTTTACCGCATGCGGCTTGCCGCCCGCGATCAGCTCGGCCACCATCACGCCTTCGTGAGACGCCTTATGTGCCAGCCAAGGCGCGCCCGCAATGTCGCCAATAGCGTACAGCCCGTCGACCCCGGTGCGGCAATATTCATCCGTCACCACATGGGTGCGATCAATGTTGACGCCAAGGCCTTCCAGCCCCAGACCTTCGACATTGCCGACGATGCCAACAGCGGAAATCACCGTGTCGAATTCGTGGGTCTCTACCTTGCCCTTTACCTCGATATGCGCGGTAACTTTGCCCCCGGATTTGGAAGGCACGCGGTCAAGCTTTTTGACCATGGCTTTTTCCATGATCTTCATGCCCTGTTTGACAAATTGCTTTTTGGCAAAGGCGCTTATCTCGGCATCTTCAACTGGCAGAACCCTGTCCATCACCTCGACCACAGTGGTGTCAGCGCCCAGAGTGTTGTAGAAACTGGCAAATTCAATCCCGATGGCACCCGACCCGATCACCAACAGCTTTTTGGGCATCCGCGGCGGGGACAGCGCGTGTTTGTAGGTCCAGACCAGATCGCCGTCGGCCTCTAGCCCCGGCAATTCACGCGCCCGTGCGCCAGTGGCCAAAACGATGTTGGCCGCCGTCAAATCCTGGCTGCCCTTATCGGTCTTGACCTGAACCTTGCCTTTAGCCGGGATCGTCGCCGTGCCCATCACCACGGTGATCTTGTTCTTCTTCATCAGATGGCCAACACCCGCCGACAATTGCCCCGCCACCCCGCGTGATCGTTTGACCACTGCATCAAGGTCAAAGCCAATCTTGCCGGCACTCAGACCAAAGTCACCGGCCCGATGCATCAGGTGAAACACCTCGGAGCTGCGCAACAAGGCCTTGGTTGGGATACAGCCCCAGTTCAGGCAAATTCCGCCCAGATGCTCGCGCTCGACAATCGCGACTTTCAGGCCCAGCTGTGCGCCGCGAATAGCTGCAACATAGCCACCCGGTCCAGCGCCTATGACGATCAGATCAAAGGATTTAGCAGCCATAATTTCCCCTTACGCAGGCGGTTTCAAGATTTAGTTTATCGCTAAACTATTGCTTTCCGCACAGCAACACCCCTGCCCTAAGACATTTCAGAACCTGTGACATAGGCATGTTCCCCGCGGCGTTTCAGAACAATCTTACGCCC
>JGI24025J20009_10001467_pt1 | contig 17726 bp, 13 predicted proteins | sample Cruoilmetagenom3_FD_20009 | JGI IMG/M metagenome (IMG submission 20009) | reverse complement strand
AAATTTAAGAAAGCAAACAAATCCTTTGTTAATAGGATTCTCACAGAGAAAGAGAGAAGCTCTCTTATCGGTTTTGATGTATTCCCTAGAAAGGTTAATTTTTATGGAAAAGATCCTGAAGAAGATGTTGTTTTAATAGTCAGAAGACACTGGATAGCTTTTGTACCTCCAGTTTTACTTTCTCTCTTAGTGGTTTGTACCCCATTCATATATCTACTCCTTACAGCGCAGATTGCAAGTTTCTCTTTTGTATTGTATTTAGGTATATGGATAGTTGCTTTAATACTCTCTTTCAATATGATTGTTACAACAGCATTAAGATGGCATTACACAGTCAATCTCATTACTGATGAAAGGATTGTTTGTATTAGGATGGACAATGCTTTTTATCACTCTTACTCTGAGGCCCAACTAGAAAAAATTGAAGATATAACGCATACACATGTTGGGATATTAGGAGGTATATTTGATTTTGGAGATGTTCAAATAGATACAGCAGGTCATGATGTGGATTTCAAACTTCGAACTATTCCAAGACCAAGAGAGTTACAGGATGTTTTAAATGATTTACTTGAAATGAAACAGAAAGGAGATATCTAACTATGGGAAATATATATCCAGAAATTATGAAAGGAGATTTTAGTTTAGGGATTAATGTGATAGGCATATTAAAGATTCCTCTAGTTATAGCTCTTGTTGGTATCTTATTATACTCATTCTTGTTGGTACTCAAAGTGAAGATATTAGTTGATACGATAGATTCTGAGGGAAACAAAAAGATGCTTTTGTTGGCATACGGAAATCTCTTGGTATCTCTTGCAGCAACTATAATTGGAACTATAATAATTCTGTTAGGATAAAAAATGCCCATTACTGCTTGCAAATATATAAATAACTCAGATTCAAAGAAGTCATACGTCGGTCTATTTCATTACAACCGACCAAGTAGGGCTAAAAAAGAAAACGATCTTGATATATATGGTTTAGTTTCTGTCTCAAGCGAAGTTGAAATTCCTGGTCAGAAGATTTCTAAATTCGCATGGGATGGAATAGTAGATGGATTTGAATACTCTAAAGTAGATTCCACAAACGAATCATTGAAGCTTGCTCTTAAAGAAGGGATAAGGAGAGTGAAGCAATTAATAAAAAATGATGAAAAAATAGGGGATTATGGAGTTCAAGTTGATTTCACAATATTTATTTCCAATGGGATTGGGGTATACATAGGTGCAATAGGAGATAGCGATATCTTTCTGTATAAAGATGGAAGATTGGTTGATATTGAAGATATGCTAAAAAGCAAAAGTGCTAAAACAGCAGCTATTGCGATGGAGAAAAACGACCTCCTTCTCTGTTCTACAAAAGATGCTTTTAAAAGTAGAATGATTAAATTAATGGCGGCTAAGAATGCTATAGAGCTCAAACAAGAGTTAGAAGAAATAGGGAAAGAGCTTAAGAAAAAAGAGGGTATGGCAGTATTTTTGGAAAAGACTAAAGAGAAAAAAGATCCAGTAAGTAAAATTCCTCCAAAAGCCGATGAGAAGAGAGAAGAAGGAGATAGTATTGAACCCAAGGATACCGATTATGTTCCTACAACAAAACCTCAAAAGAGTAAGATTTTCAAGAGTCAGAAAGATGAAAAAGATCTTAGAATGTTCTTTAAAAATATTTTCGAAAAGTTTTCTAATATCTTTCAAGAAATGAAAAAAGGGTTTAAACCTATCGGTGCTTTAATTGCCAAGGCATATAGAAAGGTTGTATCTGCATTAAAGGCCTTCTTCTCCAAGATTTCAGAAAAATTTGGTAAAAAGAAGTGGTTTAAAAAGGCATCAGCAAAGATTACCCAGAGTAAGATTGGAAGGAAAAAAGAAAGGAAGTTTAAAGCATTTAGAATTGATGGATATAAGGTCAAAGATTTAAGGCTGAAAAGGTTTAAGATATTGGTGATTGTTGCTGTTGGAATTGCAGTACTACTATTTGGAGTTAAATTCACAATAGATCAAAAGGAAGCCCGAGAAATAAGTAAAAATGCGAGCCAGGTTTTTATAGAGGTAGAAGAGCTGATATCTCAAGCCCAGTCAAAGATTTCTACGGATAGGGATTCTTCGAAAGTATCGGTCTATCGAGCGGAAGAGAAACTTGAGAGTATAGATGGAGAATTAGGGGATAAGGATTCAGAGAAATATAATCAACTTGAAAGCGAAGTATTAGGAATTCAAGATACTCTTTTCAAGATTGAAAGACTATCCAAAGAAGCAGGAAATCTCCAGAAGTTCTATGACACTTTTAATACAGAGGTTGATTCCAAACCGAGTGATCTTGGAATATATAGAGATGAGCATTTTAATGAATATCTGCTTCTTTCTGATACTGGATTAAAACAGGTTAGTAAACTATCCATCTACAACAATGAGATTGAGGCAATTCCTGATTCAGATGGTGTCGTTTCAAGCCCCCAATTTGTATATATGAAGGATACTGGAGTTTTTGTATTTGACTCAACAAATGGCATATTAAAAGCCAAATTAGAAGATAAGGGATTTAAGTCATTTTCAAAATTAAGTGGGCTAAGTATTAAAAATATCGGGGCAGAGGACCCAGTAGAGTTTGCAGTTTTAACAGTAAATGAAAATGCATACATCCTTGATAGGGGAAAGAATGCTTTGCTTAAATCGACCAATTTCGGTTCAGGGTATGGCCTTTCCTTTTCGTATATTACAGAGGAAGACTTTTCAGAGGCAAACGACATTCTCTCTGATCTGAGTGTATATATTCTTGTTCCGGGAGAGAATGGTGTTCGAAGATATGTAAATAGTATATCTGAAGGCAAGCTAGTAGAGTCCCCTCTTACAATTAAAGGATTAGATAGACCTTTGGAAAATGCAAGGTATGGATTTACAGCAGATGATTTGAATAAAGGATTATATGTATTTGATAGCGAGCAGAAAAGGATACTAAGGTTTGAAAAACCTATGGAAGGAGGGACAGATACTAGACACCCGAATGAATTACATCTGTTAAAGCAGTATGTCATATCCGAAGAACAAGGCGATATTTGGAACAATGTTAAGGATTTGGTGGTAGATTGGGATGAGGAGTATCTGTACATCTTAGATGGAACAACGATATGGAGAGTAACCCTATAATGATATAATTAGAAATGCAGATATTAAACAAAAAGGCTTTACACAATTATGAAATATTAGAGAGTATCGAGGCAGGAATATCTCTTATGGGAGCTGAAGTAAAGTCCCTGAGGGGAGGGAGGGGTAATCTTAAGAACTCCTACGTCAAAATTATTTCTGGTGAATTATGGCTAGTAAATGCAGAAATTTCTAGATACAAGTATGATGGTTCCCAAGATTACGATTCTTCTAGATCAAGGAAATTACTTGTAAAGAAAAGNGACCTAGTGTATTTAGAGAGCAAATTAAAACAGGGTAGTTTGACTTTAATCCCACTTAAAATATACTTAAAGGGGAACATATTTAAAGTTCAAGTAGCACTAGCAAGGGGTAGAAAAAGATATGAGAAGAAGGCTCGAGAGAAAAGGAAAGATTTAGAGAGAGAGCTACTTGTTCAAAAGAGAAAATACATGATATAATGTTATAGGATATGGCAGTAGAAATAGTACCACAAGAAAAAATAAATACAGAACCTTTTAATCCAACGGGGGGAGACTCCCCTGCAATTTCTTTTGAAAAGAACGAAATGTCTCCTGGAAATTCCGGAGAGAGAAGCAAAAAGGTATCAGAGAAGGCTAGAGAGGATAGAAGAGATAGGGCAATTAGTAAAGCAATTAGAGATGGAAAGAAAATCGGTTACGATAGCCCAGAGATAAAAAAGAGAGTTGAAATTTCTCATTCAAGTGTAAATCCGGTGGAAGCTGACTCCTGGATTACCTTGTTTCAGGGTAAAAGACAAGGAGAAAGTATCCAAGATATTAAGTAAAACCCTCGATTATAGACCATATATATGATATCCTTTTAAAACATATCTTTGACTGTCCTTTTTAATATGGAAGAGTACATTTTTAGCCAAGTCGGACCTATGCCATCAGATGATGATGTCGTAGTTGCTGAACCACGAGAATATCCCAAAGATTCCTATGAAGAATTCACAGGAGGTAGTACAGAGTCCTTTCCATGGGGCTGGTTAATCTTCTTTGTTTTTGTATGTGTTTCATTGGTTTTGGCGTTTCTTCGTCTCAGGAAAATTCTTCAAAAGAAAGACAGAGATGAGAAGGCTAGGGATTGGGCTATCTTTGAAGTAAGGGTTCCCAAGGGGAATGAAACTGAAATTGGTGTGGCAGAGAAGATGTTTTCTAATCTAATGGGAATAGGGGGGAAGGGCAAGGGTGTTGCAGGAGCATTTACAGTAAACAACAATGTTAGTTTCGAAATTATGGCATTACCTGGGGAAATTAAATTCTTTGTTTACTGTCCCAGAAAATATGCGGATCATGTAGAAAAACAGATACTTGGATCGTATCAGGATTCAGATGTTCAGAAAGTAGAAGAGTACAACATATTTGAGAGTGGTTCTAAGGTCGCCTTTGCAAAACTAAAATTGGAGGAAGAAAGCTATTGTCCTATAAATACAATAGAAGATTTTACTGGAGATCCACTTGCCAATATATTGAGTACCCTTAGTAAGATGTCCAAAGGAGAAGGGGCAATGATTCAAGTTATTGTATCTCCAACGGATAGCGATTGGCAAAAGAGTGGCGCTAGTTTTATTAAAAAGGTTGAGAACAACAACGCGGACCCTGAGAAAAAGAAAATTGATGTTAGTGATGAGAAACTTCAAGCAATTGGTAAAAAGGTCTCAAAAAGTGGTTTTAATGTCGGTATCCGTATAGTTGCTAGCGCTCCCGATGAGTCTCTAGCAAAAATGCATCTAGATAATATTGTCTCTGCGTTTGATCAATATAGTAATCCTGGGATTAACGAATTTAAAAAAGTAGAAATAAAAAATAAAAAGAAGAGAAAGGAATTTATGTATGATGTTGTGTATAGAAGAACACCACTAGAGCAGGGAAGCACACTAAATGTAGAAGAGTTAGCCTCAATATATCACTTCCCAAATAAAGAGATAACTACACCTAATATACATTGGTTATTAGCGAAGGAGATTCCAGCAGATAATGATATAAGTTCAGATATTAAATCCAGGGATACTATCTGGGTTGGTAATAACATATTTAGAGATAAGTATAAAGCGATCTGTTTTAAGAGAGATGATAGAAGAAGACATGCATATATACTTGGTCAAACGGGTACTGGTAAATCATGGTTAATGGTAAGGATGTTAATACAAGATATCTATAATGGAGATGGGGTATGTTTTATAGATCCACATGGACAAACAGCAGAAATGATATTAGAAAGAATACCACCAGAGAGAGCTGACGATGTTATCTATTTTAATGCTGGAGATTTCGAAAGACCATTTGGATTAAATATCATGGAGTATTACAATGAGCAACATAAACATCAGATAGTAAACAGCTTTATTGCTCTCCTTCTTAGGATGTTTGATCCCCACAATCAAGGATATACAGGGCCTGCATTCCAACAAGCAGTTAGAAACTCCATGCTTACCGCTATGAGTGAAGAGGGCTCTACTCTAATAGAGGTAGTAAGAATTCTTCAAGATGAGAAGTGGGTTCAAGAAAAATGGTTACCAATAATTAAGGATGAACTAGTAAAAAGATATTGGGTAGACCAGGTAGCTAAAACTGACAAGAAGACCAAATCTGAGAGTCTAGGATATTTCATATCAAAGTTTGATAAGTTCACTACGAATTTAGCTATTAGGAATATCATTGGTCAATCCCAATCATCTTTCGACTTAAGAGATATTATGGATAATGGAAAGATTTTAATAGTGAATCTAGCTAAAGGTGTTTTGGGGGAAGAGAATATGTCTTTTCTGGGATTAATCCTTGTTCAAAAGATGCTTGCAGCAGCATTGAGTAGAGAAGATGTTTCAGAAGAGCAGAGAAGGGACTTTTTCTTCTATGCAGATGAATTCCAGAATTTTACTACAGAAGAGTTTACTTCAATACTCTCTGAAGCTAGGAAGTATAGATTGAATCTAACGATGGCACACCAGTACATTGGACAGCTTCCCGAGGATATTAAGGGCGCAGTATTTGGGAATGTTGGAACACTATTCATAACAAGATGTGGTAATGAAGATGCAGAATTTTTAGAACCTCAATTTGAAGGACATGTAACAGCCACGGATATAATAAATCAGGGAATGGCTCACTACTATGTAAAGATGCTAAACGATGGTTCATATCCAAGTCCATTCTCTTTGGATACAACTTACGGTCCTAAATATCCTAAATCAGGATTTGATATGAAAGTTAATACCGATGTCTCTGCTATTATTAAAAAGATGTCTAGACTTAAATACGGAAGAGATGTAAATGTTGTTAATATGGATATAAATAGGAGGGCGGATCTGGATAGGAAAGAGGAGAAAGAAGACCCATTAGCCTCTTCGGGTTTCCCTCCGATGAGTTTCTAATAGTGCATAAATTTACTATTTTTGGTAAAATCTTTTGTGTTTTGGGAGTATAGCTCAGGTGGTTAGAGCGCGGTTCTTATAAAGCCGTGGTCGATGGTTCGAGTCCATCTACTCCCACCATGCTGCTAGCTTATAGTTTTTTCATTTTCTTGTTCTGTAGACTTTCCTTATATTTGTGTGCTGCTTATTGTGTTTATTGTAATACCCTCTAACTCTGTTTAAATATTTATCCCCGTTTGTTTTAAAATATTTAAAAAGCTCAAGATAATAGCTTGAGGGGATGTCGGAAGGCTTTGTATACAAATTATTAGAGAGGTGTTCTTTTATATGTTTTAACTGTTTGTAAGTAAATAGTTGTTTTAAAGTATCAAAAGCAGTTTTATTTATTTGATTAAATATATATGTTACAAAATCTCGGAAAATTAAACATTCTTTTTCAGGATTCTTTTTTATTTTTATCTTAATTAATACAATATCTACACTTGGTTGAGGACTAAAATCTTTTTGATTAAATCTTTCAATGATATTAATGTCATATCTTGAAGAGAGAACTGTTGCAATTTGTGTGTTCTTGGGTTTGCCTACAAATCTTTCTGACGCTTCTTTTTGAAGAAATAAATAACCCTCACTTAATTTAGATTTAATATCTGTTATTTTGTTTATTATTTCCGTAGTTATTGAGAAGGGAATGTTTGCAAACACCTTAAAATTTTTATTTGGTAATTCTGATTCTAAAAAGTCTTTATTAATTACTTTTACTTGAGGGTAATTTATCATTTTCTGTTTTAATACATTAGCAAATTCTCTATCTTTCTCATATGCTAATATGTTCTGTGAGTACTTAGCCAATTCGTTGGATATAATCCCTTCTCCTGCTCCAATATCAATTACAATATCTTTAGGTTTGAAATTTATTGATTTAATAATTTTCTTCAAGTTTCTTTTGTTTTTATAAAAGTTTTGAGAGTACTTTATATCAACCATATTGAGATTATATCATTAAACAAGGGTTTATTAGAGTTACTTTAGAAGTTTTGAAATCAAAACGAAGGGAATAACAAGGTTCGACACCTGTTTCTGTACTCCCATTCTTTATTAAGGAAATATTTCTGTTTATAAATCTTTGAGGCTTTTTTCTGTTTCTGGCTTACTATTGTTTATCAAGCCAAGGTACTTCTCTGTGGTTGACAATCTCTTATGACCAACGAGCTTTGATACTGTTACCAGGCTAACACCGTTTGCTAGATGATGAGCTATGAATGTATTTCTTAAATCATTAACTTTTGCATTCTTTATACCAGCTCTTTCAAATGCTCTATCTATTGTTGTTCGAATATTTCTAACTAGTAGGGGCCTTCCGTTCTTTGTTACGTATAAGCTATCATCTTCGGTCTCTGGTCTTATCTTTAGATACTCATCTATTGCTTTTTTAGCAGACTTGTTTAGAGGGACCTTCCTAGAGTCATGGCTCCCAGATGCTTTGATGTAAAGATAATCTAAACCATCTTTCGTTTCTCTAATATCATCTACGGAGAGTCCAGATAGTTCTCCGATTCGAATTCCTGTTTGGAGTAAAACTTCTACGATAGAGTATAGTCGTACATCAACCCTACTAACATCTCTTAGTGCTCTATATTCCATTTCAGAAAGTACTCTTGGGGGCTTTGTTTCAAATTTAGGGTGGGCTAGTTTCTCAGCAGGATTGTCACTAATCACCGAATTTTCTAGAAGATATCTATAGAAAGTTCGAGTACTATTTATTTTTCTGGAAACACTTTTGGGTGTATAGTTATTATCCTGTAAGTGTTTCTTATATGCTTCTAATTCTGTAATATCTGTATCTGAAATCTTTGTGATTCCTTTATCAGTGAAGAAATTCAGAAGCTGCTCAATATCTTTGGCATATGCAATGATTGTTGCCTCTGCTCTTCCCTTTTCCCTTAGATCCTCTGTGAAATCTTTTTGTAACTTTGCAAATTGAGGGTTTAATATTTTTCTCAATGTAATAAAGATATCAAATTTAAAATAGCCTAGTGTATAAACTATGAGATTATAACACTCAATCAAATAGAATATCAATAATAAAAACTATTATCTTCTTTTGTGGCTTTTTGATTATTCTGATAATATCTCTATATATGGATAAAAGAATAAATATAAAAAATAGAAAAAGAGCATCTGATAGTAATAGAGGATCAGACTTTTCTGAAATATACAATCATTGGCTTTTTAAACTATCCTCTATAGTAGTTTCTATTATCTTTATAACCTCAGTAGTAACATCACTAAGAATTATGGTTCAGAAGTTAGAGATACTTAAACAGGCAGAACAAGAAGTTGAAGAATTGAGACTTACAAATCTACATCTCTCTATAGAGATAGAAGATATGTCAACGGATAGATATCTTGAAAAGGAGGCTAGAAATAGATTGAATTTTGGAGGAGAAGGGGAGGTGGCTTTTGTTATACCTTCGAATATCTTGAATTCTGCAAAGGATGAGGTTAGGAGCATTCTTAACGCGATGGAGAAGCAATCTGATAAAGCTAATAATAATATGGAAGAATGGATAACGTTTTTGTTACTTGGGGTTTGAAAATAATTATCTTTAAAGGTATAATCACTCCTAGTTATATCGCGGGGTAGAGCAGTGGCAGCTCGTCAGGCTCATAACCTGGAGGTCGTTGGTTCGAATCCAACCCCCGCAACCATTTTTCCTAAGCTCTAATATTTTCATAAACACCTAACCACCGCCTTCCTACTTCTTCGGTATCAATGTCTGATCCTTAGAACTATCGGTTTGGAACAGAGAATCCTGTGTAATCTATAGAAACTCAATTTCTCTTTCTGTATAGGGATTTCCAACTATTTCTTGTAATTGATAGCTTACCTCCCCATTAGGTATACCTTCTAGAACCGAGGATAATTTTGTGATAAAATGGCTCCGTTGTATTAATTTCTTTAGATAGATTATAAAAATGGCATTAACAGATCAACCAGTGAAGGGTATGTATATAAAAGAGGGAAACAGATTCTTCTATATCTTAGATCGCAAACTAAAAACACAAGGAAGACAGGGAGGGCTCGTCATTATGAAACTAAAAGCTTTAGATACTGGACAGGTTTTAAGTAAAACTATCAAATCAGGGGCGAAGGTAGAAAGTATTGAACCTGATACAAGGGAAGTTCAATATCTATACGATGATGAGAAATTTCTTTCATTTATGGATACAGAAACCTTCGAAACGATTGCAATCTCTAAAGATATAGTTGGTGAATATGCAAAATTTTTAAAGGAAGGAGAAAAGATCTTAATATTAATGTACGAGAGAAAAATTCTAACTATTAAGGAAAACACATCGGTTGTATTAGAAGTTACAAAAGCCCAAGATGGTGTTAAAGGGAATACTGCTAATGCAGCTACAAAAAAGATTACAGTTGAAACAGGGTATGAGCTACAGGCCCCCCTCTTTATCAAAATAGGAGATAAGGTGAAGATAAATACTGAAACAGGAGAGTATTCAGGAAAAGCAAATTAATGGTTCTTTGTCTGAATTTTGATATAATATCTAAGCACCTAGGTGGGATAGCTCAGAAGGTTAGAGCATGGGATTCATAAACCCAAGGTCGGCGGTTCGATTCCGCCTCCCACTACCAATTTATTTCTAAGAATAATAATATGCCAAAGAACAAAAACAAAAAGAAGGAGAATCGAGTAGCAAATATAATAAGGATAAAGCCTAAGAAAAAGGGCTCTAAAGTTAGGAATTTAATAATCTTTATTGTAGTTTCTCTGATTCTTTCCTATGGACTAAACCTAATCATGAATGCTTCTTCTAAAGGAGAGGAAGCCTCTCTTGCAGAGATTCTTGTATATATCTCCGAAGGGGAGTATGAGGAGATTGTTCATAGAGAAGATATTATTTTCATATCACAACAGAGCAAGGTAAATGGTGAGAATGTAATAATTAGGAAATATGCACAGATCGCACCTGGGAGTGACTTTAATGCGCTACTTGCAGATGTAGGAATTAATGTAAAAGAATTAAATAACTATTACTATCAAAATAAGCTTGAGATATCTCTATCAGACATTCTTTCCTTTGCTTTCTTAGCTGCAGGTTTTGTTTTGGTATATATCCTCATAAAGAATATGCAGCAATCTGGTGGTAAGATTATGGATTTTGGTCAGAGCAAAGCGAGATTACTTTTTGGTAAAAAAACAGGAGTTTCTTTTGAAGATGTCGCAGGGATAGATGAAGTAAAAGAGGAATTAACAGAGATTGTTGACTTTTTGAAAAGTCCTAAGAAATATCTAAATATTGGAGCGAGAATTCCTAAAGGTGTTTTACTAGCAGGAGCTCCTGGGACAGGGAAGACTCTTTTGGCCAAAGCTGTAGCTGGAGAGGCTGCTGTTCCATTCTTTCATACATCAGGATCTGAATTTGAGGAGATGTTAGTTGGTGCTGGTGCATCTAGAGTTAGAGATCTGTTTAATAAAGCAAGGAAGGCTGCGCCATGTATCATGTTTATAGACGAGATAGATGCAGTTGCAAAAAAAAGAGGAACAGTTCTTCATTCAGGAGCAGGAGAGCAGACACTTAATCAGATATTAGTAGAGATGGATGGTTTAGAGGGAAGAGAAAATGTCATTATTCTGGCAGCCACAAATAGACCAGATGTGTTAGACCCTGCAATACTTAGGCCTGGAAGATTTGATAGAACAGTAGTTGTCCCTATGCCAGATTATCAGGGTAGGAGAGCAATTCTCGAAGTTCATGCAAAAAACAAGAAATTCGAAGAAGGAATAGAACTTGATTTAATTGCAAAGAAAACAATAGGCTATTCAGGAGCTGATTTGGAGAATCTACTAAATGAGGCTGCGATAATGGCAGCTAAGGAAGACAGAAAGAAAATAGGTCAAGAAGATCTCTTAGAGGCGTACTTGAAGGTTAAGCTAGGAAGGAAGAAGAAGGGAGAGATAGGAGAGGAAGATTTAAAAGTTACAGCATATCATGAGGCGGGGCATGCAATTGTCGCGAAATTTACAGAACATGCCACTCCTGTTGAACAGGTATCAATAATTCCGAGAGGTCTCACAGGAGGTGTTACAGTATATCTTCCCGAAGATGATAAGAAACATGTCTATAAAGATGAGCTGATCGCAAATCTTAGATCTGCAGTTGGAGGAAGAGCAGCAGAGGAGCTTTTCATTGGTAGAATATCAACTGGAGCATCTGCTGATATTGAAAGCGCTACCGAGGTTGCAAGAGAGATGATTACACAGTATGGGATGTCCGATACATTAGGGATGGTTAAGTATGGAGAGATGGAAGAAACCAAGCACTTAGGATATATGTATGGAGGAGGAAGGGATTACAGTGAGAAATATGCCGAGATGATAGATTCCGAAGTTAGAAGACTAATAGATGAAGCCTACAAGGAGGCGAAAAAAATCTTAAACGAAAAGAAGAAGTATGTTGAGAAACTGGTTCAAATGTTGTTCGAGAAAGAGGTTGTCTCAAAAGATGAATTTGACTCTCTTTTCATAGAGAAGTAATTGTACTAATGCTTCGTCTCTAGTAAAATAAGGAGATATGATTATTAACTCAAATAAGGACGTGTTCTTAGCCATAGATGCTAATGCAATTATACATAGGGCTTTTCATGCATATCCCCCGAATTTACAAACACCAGAAGGTATTCAAGTAAATGCTGTATACGGTTTTACGGCCATGCTTTTAGAAGCCCTCGAGCTATTCGGACCAGAGTATGTACTGTGTGCTATGGATACACAGGCTCCAACTTTTAGACACCAAGCTTTCCCTGACTATAAAGCGACCAGAAAACCCACAGATATGACTTTAGTTGAGCAATTCCCCTTGGTTGAAGAAGTACTACAGGCATTTAATATCCCCATAATAAAAAAAGAAGGGTATGAGGCTGATGATATCTTGGGCACTGTTTCTAGATATGTGTCCGAAGGTATTTGGAATGGTGAAGATTTAGACCTGTACATCTTAAGTGGTGATAGAGACCTACTGCAATTAGTTAGTGATAGAACATTTGTCTGTTTACCAAATGGTAATTTTAAAAATATTGTTGTATACGATCGGGAAAAAACATTCGAGAAACATGGCTATCTACCAGATCAAGTGGTTGATTATAAAGCCTTAGTTGGAGATCCTTCGGATAATATCCCTGGGATAAAGGGGATTGGGGATGTAACTGCCACCAAATTACTTCAAAAATATGGGAAGTTAGATGAGATATATAAAAATATTGATGAAATTGATGGTAGACCCAATAAATTGCTTACAGAAGGAATAGAACAGGCAGAGTTTAGTAGGAAGTTAGCGGAAATTGATAAGAATGTAGATATTGATATCCACCTTACCGATTGTGTACTCCAAGATCTTGATAGGGGGGTATTAAATTCTACCTTCAAAAAATATGCATTTAAGTCTCTCATAAAGAAGCTGGATGATATATTTGGAAAAGAAGAAATTTCAAAAAATGGTTCCCAGTTAGATATGTTTAACACTCATACAAAAGATTTTGAATGGTCAAAAATTGAGGAGGCGGAAGAGCTGATAGTAAAGGCTCAAAAATTGATAGTGGCATATATTAACCCATCGGAATCTGTTGATAAAGAAGGCTTCCTCTGTCTTAGAGCTATATATCAAGGAGGCAAACAGAAGGATGTCATTTTAAGGGATTTTAATGTATTAGATATTATAAAGGGGAAGGAAACCGTTCTATATAATTTTGAGGAGCTTGTTACTCACTCTAGGGATATTAAAGTGTCCGATTTAACGAACTACTTTGATGTTTGTCTAGCCGAGCACCTATTACACTCTGAGAGTAGGGAAGCTAATCTCAAGGATTTAGCATTTAAGTATTCAACTAAGATACTTAAAGAGGAGCTCTCTCCGATGCTTTTTAAAGAAATACTGGATGTTGTTGAAGACGCATATCTNGAACAGAAGAAAAAAATGGATAAGCTAGTCCTCTATGACTATACCTATAAAAATATAAAGAGATATCTTAACATCAAAAANAACTATTTCCTCAATTCACTTAAAATGATAGAACTTCCTGTCTCTGTTGTTTTAGCTCACATGGAATCTCGTGGAATTATGATAAATAAAGAGAAGCTCCAAGCATTACAAAAAGATTTGAAAAAGGATATTTCCGATACTACTCAAGAAATATATGATACAGTTGGGCATGAATTTAATATTAATTCCCCGAAGCAGCTTTCAGAGATTCTTTTTGAGGAGTTAGATTTACCTAATAAATCAAGAAGAAGTACAAGAGAATCAGTTTTAAGAAGTATGGAGGGGGTACATCCAATAATTGAACCACTTCTTCATTATAGAGAGATAACCAAGGTTCAAAGGACATACGTTGAACCTTTGTTGGCCAATAGTCAAGAGGAAAATGGAGATTTAAGCGTCCATACTGATTTTAAGCAAACAGGAACAACGTCGGGAAGATTCTCCTCTGTAAACCCAAATATGCAAAATATACCATTAGAGGGGACTTGGGCAAAAAGGTTAAGAGAATCCTTTGTAGCGAGGAAAGGATTCAAACTTGTAGGAATGGACTATTCTCAGATGGAGTTAAGAATAATGGCGGATATTTCTGGGGACGAATTATTAATTAAAGACTTTGTAAATGGTTTAGATATACACTCAACCACAGCAGCTAGAGTATTAGGGAAGGATATTAAAGATATTGAAAAAAGGGAAAGGAGTCTTGGAAAGACTGTGAACTTTGGGATGATATTTGGTCAAACATCCTTTGGTTTAGCCTCTCTTCTGGGTGTTGATAGGGATACTGCAAGAAAATATATTAATGCCTACTTTGATCATTATAAAGGGGTAGAGGAGTATATGCGAAAGACTGAGCAAGAGGCGTATGAAAGAGGGTATGTACAAACGATGTTTGGTACAACAAGGAATATTTTGGGTATTAGATCTAGGAACAATAGAAGAAGAGCTGCTGCTGCTCGAGAAGCAATTAATATGCCNATTCAAGGGAGTGAGGCAGATATTATGAAGCTAGTTATGAAAGAACTTTTTCTATTGATTAAAGAGGGNTACCCAAAACAGGTATATATTCTTCTTCAAATACATGACGAGATTCTGTTTGAAGTAGANGAATCTTTGTTAGACAAATTTATACCAGAAGCCCAAGAAATCATGTTAAATAGTGTTTCTTTAGAAGTACCCTTAGAATTACATATATCTAAAGGGGATTCTTTGGATGAATTGAAATAGGGGGATATTTAAATTTTTAGGTAATAAAAATGTTTAAAAATCTTGTATCATTATTATCGACCATATTTAGTGTGTTGTTCTTTTTTAAACTTTTCTCTAAGAGAGATAGTTATGAATTAAAGTATAAGCCAAAGAGATCAGACAAAAAGGAAACTAAAACAAAGGCAGAAGAAACAGAGATAGAGGTTACCGTTATAAAGAAACTTAATAATAGGCAGAAGAAAACACTCAAGCTATTAAAAAGAAGAGAAGTCCTTCTACCTTCTGACATATATGAACTTCACACCGATGTTTCTAAAAGGACGTTACGCAGAGATATGACAGCGCTTGTGGAATTAGGGTTTGCTAAACAGGAGGGTAGTACCAGAGATACCAAATATATATTAATTAACTGAGAGAGAAATGATTAAGTACTTAGAGCTCTGCGAAGTTTTAGAAAGAATTGAATCAATACAATCAAGGAATGAAATGACGGAGGAATTATCCGAATTTCTAAAACAGTGTAATGGAGAAGAGGTAGAAATAGTATCATACATGATACAGGGTAGGGTTGCCCCAATGTTTGTAGAGGCAGAATTTAACTACTCCGAAAAAAGCCTAATTAACCTTCTTAAAGAGTATACTCCTGAAGATGTTGGGGGAGTAAGAGACAGAAAGGGGGATATTGGGGATGCGGTATATGAAATATGGGAGAAGTATTCAGAAAAAGAAAAAGACCTCTATATTAAGGATATTTATGGGATTCTATGGAATATTATTAACACTAAAGGTAATGGTTCTGTATCTAGAAAGAACAAAATAGTACTAGACTGTTTAAAGGAATTAAACACCTTAGAGTCTAAATATTTTGTACGTACAATTTGTGGGGATCTACGCCTTGGACTAAGTGAGAAGTCGCTCCTTGATGTTTTTTCGGTTGCCACAATGGGAGACAAGGGTCTTAAGAATGAATTAGAGAGATCGTATGGTGTTTGCTCGGATATTGGGTATGTAGGCAAAGTGGTGTTTGAATCAAAAGAGGGGATGGTAAGAGATGCATTAGCGAAAATCACAGCAATTCCAGGGAATCCAATTCTCTCCAGGCTCGTTCAGAGGGTGGGAGGTTTTGAAGAACTAATGGAGAGGTTCGAGGGAGAGCTCCTTTTACAACCTAAGTTTGATGGACTGAGATGCCAGATTCATAAATGGAAGGGTGGGAGTAAACAAGGGAAGAAACTTAAATCAATTTGGAGACAGTATCTCGAAGAAGGGAATGACAAATCAGGGAATCTTTTCTCTGAAAAGATTTCAGATATTCAGGTAAGGCTGTTTACTAGGAATTTAGAGGATGTTACGAAGATGTTTCCTGAAATTGTTGAGAGTGCAAAGAAGATAAAAAAGGAATCATTTATTTTGGATTCTGAAATAGTGGGTTGGGATTATCAAAAAAACAACTTCTTGTCCTATCAAGAGACAATGCAAAGAAGGAGGAAGCATTTAGTTGAAGCAAAGAAGACAGATATTCCAGTTAAAGCCTTTGTGTTCGATCTCCTCTATTTAGAAGGGAAGCCTTTGATTAAAGATGATACAAAAGACAGGATAGAAATGTTGAATAATATCCTTATAAGGGAGGGGAAAGGAGAGAGGGAGGGGATAGTGCTAGCAGAAACAAAATCCCTCAAACGACTCGAGGATATTAAGCAGTACTTTAATAAATGTATAGATGAAGGATTAGAAGGAATTATTGTAAAAGATTCTAAAGGAGGATATGTACCGGGGGCTAGAAATTATGAATGGATAAAAATGAAAAGAAGTATAGATGAGAAGTTGGTTGATACTGTGGATATGGTTGTAGTTGGCTACTATAAAGGATCAGGAAGGCGCTCGGAGTTTGGCTTAGGAGCTATACTTGGGGCAGTTTTTAATGATGAGGTAGATAGATATGATGCAATATGTAAGATTGGAACGGGGATGACGGATGATTTACTAAGAGAAATCTATGAGAAGCTATCAGAGATTTCATGCAAAAGTCAGCCTAAGAATGTTCGCGTATATGACACCATTAAACCGGATGTATGGGTCTCTCCTAAGTACGTAATAACTGTTGATGCAGATGAAATAACGAGGAATATATCTAATAATGAAACAGGGGTAGGAGGGGGGCTTTCATTAAGGTTTCCTAGGCTTGTTGAATTTGATAGAAAGAAAGGGGTAGAGAACATTACAACCGTTAAAGAAATGGTAGATATGTATGAGATTAAAAAGTGAGCTAAAAAAGCTTGCATATATGTTTTTAGTATGTTAAAATCACCCCACGAGTTTGGGATAAACACAAGAAAGGTTTCCTCTTAGAGAAATCTCTAAAGAATACAGTTTTTCAATTTTGTTGAAGTAAAGTCCCTCTCAGCTCTTTAAAAGTTGAAAAGTGACAGGAAGTCAAAACATATTCGTATATTTTTATGACTTTCTAAGTGTGTGTGTGATTTGGGTCACACAATTCATTAAAGTCTAGGTAAATCCAATTTAATCGTTGATTGGTCTGTGTATTTTTTTTGCACTGCAAAGTTAAACGTTTTTCAATGAGAGTTTGATCATAGCTCAGGATGAACGTTGGCTGTGTGCCTAAGGTATGCAAGTCGAACGAACTACTATTTTTTAGTCGCTTGCGACTACTGTTTAGTATGTTAGTGGCAAACGGGTGAGTAACATGTAGATAACTTGCCTTGAAGTCGGGAATAGCTCGTCGAAAGACGAGGTAATATTCGATAGTCTCTATTCACTTTGTGTGTTTTAGAGTAAAGCTTTTGCGCTTCAAGAGAGGTCTGCATCCTATCAGCTTGTTGGTGAGGTAATGGCTCACCAAGGCTAAGACGGGTAGCTGGTGTGAGAGCACGGTCAGCCACCGCGGAACTGAGACACGGTCC
>JGI24025J20009_10001465_pt1 | contig 17738 bp, 15 predicted proteins | sample Cruoilmetagenom3_FD_20009 | JGI IMG/M metagenome (IMG submission 20009) | reverse complement strand
ATCCCTCTTTAAGATATTTTCTATTTTCTCTCCCAGTTTTCTTTGGGCAAATTCTTTTGCGTCGGAAGATGTGCTTAATTTAAGGAGCTCTGAAGCCACTTCCTGCGTCTCCTCCCATTTTATACCTCTAATTAATTTTTTTATCTCCAGAAGGCTTGTTGGAGCTACGCTAAATTCATCAACCTCCAGACCTAAAAGTATTAAAGCAAACAGAGGGTCGCTGGCCATCTCTCCGCAGGCTCCTACCCATATATTTTCTCGATGAGCACATTTTATAATATTATCTATCAAACGCAAAATAGTAGGGTGAAGAGGTTGATAAAGGTAAGCAACCTTTTCATTTACTCTATCCACAGCTAAACTATACTGAATTAAGTCATTTGTTCCCAGACTGAAGAAATCCATCTCCTTAGCTAAAAGGTCAGCTATTACAGCTGCTGAAGGAACTTCAATCATAGCTCCTACCTCTATATTCCTGTCAAAGGGAACTCCTTCTTTTTCCAATTCCTCTTTTACTTCGGAGAGAATTTCGTTAGCTCTTTTTACCTCTTCTACTCCAGAAATCATAGGATACATAATCTTCACTTTACCAAAATAAGCGGCTCTTAAAATAGACCTTAGTTGAGTTTTAAAAATATCTACTTCCTCAAGGCACAGTCTTATTGCTCTCCAGCCCATAAATGGATTTATTTCATGAGGCACAGGAAAATGTGAGAGGAATTTATCCCCTCCTAAATCTAAGGTTCGGATGATTGCTGAGTGGGGGACTGCTTTCTGAGCTACTATTTTGTAAGCTTCTAATTGTTCTTCTTCACTGGGTAAAGTTTGGCGATTCATATAAAGGTACTCGGTTCTATATAATCCTATTCCTTCTGCTCCATATCTTAAGGCAAGGCCTACCTCCTGGGGACCAGCGATATTAGCTGCCAATCCTACTTCTCTACCATCTAAAGTTTGAGGAGGTAAAGATTTTAAAACTTTCAGCCCCTTTTTATAGTTTATAAATTCTTCCTGGAGTCTCTGGTATTTTTCTATNTCTTCCCGGGTGGGATTGATAATTACTTTACCCTCGTTTCCGTCAAGAATTACCGGAGAGCCGGGTTCAACTTTCTGAGTTATATTCCCCAATCCTACAACTGCTGGTATTTCTAAGGAACGAGCCATAATAGCTGTATGGGATGTTCTACCTCCTATATCTGTTGCAAAGCCAAGAATTTTGTCTTTTTGCATAGAAGCAGTATCTGAGGGAGCAAGGTCGTAAGCTATCACTATTATCTCTTCATTTAAATGGGAAAGAGTCAATGGAGGTTTTTTTAATAGATTATGAAGTATACGTCCTCCTATATCTTCTATGTCCCTGAATCTTTCTCGAATAAGGTCATATTTGACAGAGGCAAATTTTAACTGTAGCGCCTTAAAAGTTTTTCTAAGAGCTGCTTCTGCATTTAATCTCTCTTTTCTTATCTTTTTTATTGTTTCATTTATAAGAAGAGGGTCTTCCAACAAGTGCAGGTAAGTCTGAAAAATATAGGCCTCTTTTTTACCCATACTCTCTTTTACCATTTTTTTAATTCTCTTCATCTGTTGCTTAGATTGTGCTACTGCTTCCCGGAACCTTTTTATCTCTTTTTCTATCTCCTCTTCTTTTATTTTGTATTCTAAAATGCAAAAGTCCTCTTTTTTTAAAATATATACTTCTCCTATGGCTATTCCTGGAGAAGCAGGTATGCCTGTAATCATTTTTTTTATCTCCCCCTTTTATATTATTTATATTAATAAGAGAAAAGCCTTAAGACTTCCCCTGCTAAGTAGACTGAGCCAGTAACACAAATTATGTCTTCGCATTCCGCTGAAGATAAGGCATACGAGAGGGCATCAGGTGCCTTATTTTTAATTACTATTTTATGGGGAGAGGAATTTTTTATTCTTTTTTTTATCTCTCCCGGTTCTATTGCTCTCGGGTTATCTACTTTAGTAAGGATAATCTCATCTAATAAAGGAAAGAGGACCTTCCCCATTCCTTCTACATCTTTATTCTTTGAAATGCCCATAATCAAGATAACTTTTCTTGCTTGAGAGGTCTCCCTCAGGAAGTTTGCCAATGCCTGCGCCGAAGATGCATTATGTGCACAATCTACAATAAAGAGAGGATTTCTAAATAAAATCTGAATCCTACCCGGCCATCTTACTTTTTTTATCCCCTCCATAATAGCTTTTCGAGGGACAAAAATTCCGTAGTCTCTGAGTAAATCTATTGCTCCTATAGCCGTAGATGCATTTATGAGTTGGTGTTTACCTAACAGAGGAATAGATAAACGAGGATAAAATCGCCTTTCTGTTTTTACCTGAAAGCTTCCTCCTTTTAGGTTACTTTTTATCTCCTTAAATTTGATTTCTTTACCTACTTTATATAGATGAGCTCCTTTTTTCTTGCAAGTTTCTTCAATTACTGATAAGACTTCCTCCTTCTGGGGAGAAGTTATGACTTTTGAGCCTTCTTTAATAATGCCACTTTTTTCTCTGGCTATGGAAGTTAAATTATTTCCCAATTCTCTTATATGGTCAAAGCTTATCTGGGTGATGATACTTACCAGAGGATGAGAGATAATATTAGTAGCATCCAACCTTCCTCCTAAACCTACTTCAAGAACAGCTAAATCTACTTTCTTATAAAAAAAGTAAAGAAAAGCAATTGCTGTATATGCCTCAAAAAAAGTGGGAGATAGACGATGATTAATCGATTTTATCTGAAATGCAAAGTGAGCAAATTCTTTCTCCTTGATTAACTCGTCTCCTATCCTTATCCGCTCACGGGCATCAATCAAATGGGGAGAGGTGTATAATCCTACCTTAAAATCGTCAGCCTTTAAAATTGAGGCGATTATAGCAGCTGTAGAACCCTTACCCTTGGTGCCAGCTATATGGATAACCTTTAGGTTTTGATGAGGGTTTCCTAATAATTTTAAAAGATGTTCCATTCTCTGGAGGTTCAGAAATCTTTTATTATACGGAAAGAACACTCTCCTCTCATAGTTAATCAGGGAATCTATATATTTTAAAGCCTGAGCATAAGAGAACATAGAGTTATTTCAATTCCTCATCTCGGTGTAATCATTTTTTAAGAATCTGTGTAATCAGAGATCTCTTTTTAATGCCTGAAGTGCCTTACGCCTGTAAATACCATAGCTATATTGTATTTATCAGCAACTTTTATTGATTGCTTATCTCGCAGAGACCCACCTGGCTGAATAATAGCCGTTATTCCTGCTTCTCCTGCCTCTTCTACTACATCCGGAAAGGGGAAAAAAGCATCCGAAGCTAAGCAGGAGCCTTTTGCTTTCTCACCCGCTTTTCTGATAGCAATAAGGTAGGAGTCTATACGACTCATCTGTCCTGCCCCTACTCCTATTACCGTTTTATTCTTTGAAAGGATGATGGCATTGGATTTTACATGTTTACAGATTATCCAGGAGAATAATAGCTCTTCTTGCTCTTCTTTAGTAGGTTCTCTTTGGGTAACTGCCTTTAGTTGTTCAGAAATATAAGTGATAGCGTCTTTTTTCTGTAAAAGAATGCCCCCTTCTATTCCCCTGATGTCCCAGTTATCTTCCTCTTTTTGGCTTAAGGAGAGGGGGCCTGTTTTTAAAATGGCTGCTTTCTTCCCCCATTTTTGTCTAACTTTTATGATTTTTAGTGCTTCTTCATCATAATCGGGAGCAATTATTCCCTGAACAAAAGTGTTAGGAGAGGCTATTCTTTCAGCGGTGGCTCTATCCACTGCTCTATTTAATCCTATGATACATCCAAAAGCAGATAGAGGGTCTCCCTCATAAGATTTTTTAAAGGCTTCCTCTATTGTGGAAGCGCATCCTGCTCCACAGGGATTTGTATGTTTTATTACCACTGCTGCAGGCTCTTTAAATTCTTTTATTATCCTTAAGGCAGCATCCAGGTCTAATAGATTATTAAATGATAACTCTTTCCCGGAGAGCTTCTGAGCAGAGGAAAGAGTATTCCCTTTTTTTGTTAATTCTCTATAAAATGCAGCGCTCTGGTGTGGGTTTTCTCCATAATTAAGTTCCTTTTCTTTGGTATAGCTCAAACTTAATATCTGGGGAAATTCTTCTCCTTTTTTCTTCTGGAAGTAATTGGCAATAAAGCTATCATAAACACTGGTTTTCTGAAAAGCCTTGATAGCTAAATTAAAAGATGTCTCTTCGCTTAAGGAAGAGTTGTTTTCTTTTAGTTCCTTAAGAATTTGTGAATATTGAGAAGGGTCGCTTACTNCTGCCACATAAGGAAAATTTTTTGCTGCCGAGCGAAGCATAGTAGGACCGCCAATATCTATATTTTCTAATGTTCTTTTTACTTCTGTCTTTTCTTCGTTAACAATTTCTTCAAAGGGATAGAAGTTTACTACTACCATATCAATAAGTTTTATATTATACTTCTTTACTTCATTCATCTGTTCAGCTGCATCTCTTAAGGCAAGCAAAGATGCATGAATTTTGGGATGCAGTGTTTTCACTCTACCAGATAACATAGAGGGGCTGCCCGTATATTCAGACACTTCTTTTACAGGGATTTTCGCTTCTTTAAGAATTTTAGCTGTCCCTCCCGTAGAGAGAATCTCTATTCCTAAATTTATTAGTCCTTGAGCAAAGTCTACTATATCCTTTTTGTTGGAGACGCTAATCAAGGCTCTTTTAATTTTGGGCATTCCTATTTCTCCTGCTACGTTCCTTTTGTTATGCTCTTTTTCTCATCCACAATATAGCAGATTTCTCCCTTTAGTCAAATAAGATGAAAATTTGACATTAGAGAAGGTCGGCAGTAAAATTAAAATATTAGAATCAATTAGGGGTAGAGAATAGGTGAAACAGAGCTTTAATTTAGCCTACGATTCTATCAAAATAGAGAATAGAGATAAGAAGGTTTTAGAGTACAACCTGTAATCATGTCTTGAAGTTAGATAAATCAATAAAATTTTAATGGAGGTAATCAAGTTGATATTATCGGATGAGAGAATAAATAAACAGGTGAACACAATTTTAGAAAAAGCAGTAATTATAGATGCACATTTTGACCTTTTATTTGATGTCGTTAAACAGAGGGGGTATGGGCGCAAAAAAATTATAGAAACCGATCATTTACCTAACTTCATTAAAGGTGGAGTAAATATAGTTGTATCCTCCATATTTATAGATAATGAGTTTTTACCTGAGATGGCTTTAAGAAAGGCCCTTAATCAAGTTAGTGCCTTGCATGCTGAGATTGACGAATCTCCGGATAAAATAATGCTTTGTAAAAGCTATGAAGACATAAACAAGGCAAAAAATGAAGGAAAAGTGGGAATTTTGCTCTCTTTTGAAGGGGTAGAACCTCTGTATAATGATTTAAGTCTTCTAAGAATCTTTTATGAATTAGGGGTGAGAATTGTTGGGTTAACCTGGAGCAGGAGAAATTATGCTGGAGATGGATGTCATTTTAGTCCAGTTCGTGAAGGTAAAAAGGGTGGAATAACAGATTTTGGTGTGCAGTTAATTGAAAAGGCTGAAGATTTAGGTATGTTCATAGATGTTAGTCACTTAAATGATGAAGGATTCTGGGATGTAATGGGAATAACAAAAAAACCTGTAATAGCATCTCACTCAAATTGTCGAGCTTTAGTAGATACAAAAAGAAATCTTACAGATAAACAGATTAAAGCCATAGCCTCCAAAAATGGGGTTATCGGAATGAATGCTGCTAGTATATTTACAGCAAATGATGATAAAAAAGCAAATGTAGAATCTTTAATAAATCATGTTGACCATATCGCAAAATTGGTTGGAGTTAAGCATGTTGGAGTTGGTTTTGATTTTTGCGATAGACTCAGGCAATACGATCAGCCAGAGGCATCAAATTCCACATCTCGTAAACCTTTTGATGTGTTAAAAGGGCATAAAAAGATTAATAAATTTGTTCAGGCATTAATAGAAAGAGGTTATAAAGACAAGGAAATAGAGTTAATATTAGGAAAAAATTTTATGAGAGTTTATAAAAAAGTATTAACCTGTTTTTCGCAGTTGTGAAAATCTTATCTTTGGATTTGAGCTACAAACTTGCTTTTTGACATAAATGCTGTATCTTAGGAGAAAAAGTTAAAGGAAGTTCTAAGATGCAGCAAAAATCAATGGCTCAAAAAGCTGAGAAGAACCTATCCCATGTGGAAAGGAGAATATTTAAGGTATTAGGCTCTATGGTTTTCATCAAGCCCATCCAGAAAACATTAAGGATAAGGGAGATAATAAATAACTATTGTTCCGATGGCTTTCATAGAGATTTCTGAAAAATTCAGAAATCTCTGATTTCACAGATAAAAGTACAGATTACACAGATTAGATTATCCTTGCTAAATCAGTGTAATCATTTTTAAGAATCTGCGTAATCAGAGGGCTCTGGGGGTTTTTCAGAGCTCTCTAAAAGTGCATTTAATGTAACATTTCCGTTAATTATCTTTAACAATCTTTTCACCAATTTCTCATAATAAGAGCCCTGAGGGTTCAAACTTATCTTTCTTTTTGATAAATTTAGTATTTGAATATCTATCTTAAGATGCTTCGCAGGCAAAAGATTTTTTATCTTTTCCGCCCATTCCACCACTATAATCCCCTCCCTTTTATAAAAATACTCCTCGTATCCAAGGGGTATAATTTCTCGCTCATCCTTCAGTCGATAAAGGTCAAAATGGTATAAAGGAATACGGCCGGAATACTTATGAATAATAGTAAAAGAAGGGCTTTTAATCATAGAAGAAACCCCTATTCCCTCCCCTATTCCCTGAATTAAAGTAGTCTTTCCACTTCCTAATTCTCCCGTTAAAGCTATTATAGAACCGCGAGAGAGCTCTTTGCCTACCTNCTTACCTAACTTTTTAGTCTCCTTAGAGCTTCTTGTTAATACGTACATCCTGCTNACTAACCATCTTCTCCCTTATTTTCCCTATCTTTTTATAAAAATTTCTTGTGGCTAATCCTGCNTCTTTTTCTTTAAAGATAGCACTTATCACTGCTACTCCATCAGCTCCGGCTCTTAAAACTCTCTCTACATTTNCTTCGTTTATACCTCCTATGGCTACCACGGGAATATTTACTGCTTCCTTAATTTGAGAAATTATCTCTGTTCCCCTGGGTAAATCAGCATTAGCTTTAGTAGAAGTAGGAAAAATAGGACCTATAGCTATATAATCTGCACCTTCTTTTTTTGCTTCTATCGCTTCCTTTAAGGAATGAGTAGAGATGCCGATTATTTTATCCTCTCCCAGGATTTTCCGAGCATCCTTAAGAGGAAAGTCCTCTTGCCCTAAATGCACTCCATCTGCCTGAGAAGCCACTGCTATATCCACTCTGTCATTTACGATGAAAAGGGTCTTCTTTTTTGAAGGAATTATCTTTCTCATTTTAATAGCCCTTTTTAAAAAGGAAGTAAGAGGAAGATTCTTTTCTCTTAACTGAATTACATTGGCTCCATTGGATACAACCTCTTTTATCTTCCGCTCAAAATCCTCTTCCTCTATCAAATGAGAATCGGTGATTATGTAAAGAGTAAGATTACATCTTCTTTTTAGCCTCATTCTAACCTTTTTTTCTAAAGAATAAGTTCTGAAACGAAGCTGTTTAAACTTTTCTCCCAGAGTAGGAGAAAACAACTTACCAAATTCTTCCATACTTCTTTCTGCTTCCTCTACTCTTCTGAAGTTAGCCTCTATTATCTCCTCAAATTTTCTCTGTTTATCCTCTTTAATTTTCACCCCTACATCTCTTTTAATATTTCGAGAGACTATAAGTTTTGTCTGGTTAATTTGAGGAGATTCTTTTACTACTTTTATTATACAATGACGCAACTCTTTGACTTTTTTCGTAAGAGAACGATCATTTAATATAAATCTTACCCCATCTTCTATAACTCTTAATCCTTCGCACATCCGATCAAGATTAGCATCCATTATTCGATAAATACTCTTCTCGGAATTCATTAGATAACTTCCTTCATATTATCAGTATATCCATTTTCCCCCATAATGCAAGAATTCTCTTATCGTTTTTTAGTTATAAAAAGGCTTAAAATAAGAAAACTAAAGAAAAGGAAGGGGAGAAAAAGAGAGGAAGATTGAAGGCTTTTTTCATCACCAACTTCTATTTGTCCTTGAGAAAAAGTATAAATATTCTCTGGAGAATCAGAGAGAGCAGAAAGGTAAGCAAGATATTTTTGACTCATTTTTTTAAATTCATCAAGATAAGCTGAATTTACTGATTTAGCTCGGGGAAATTCTGTTTTAAGAAAATTGACATAGCGACCATATTTCGTGATACGAAAATCGAGGTGTGGTCCGGTGGACAGACCCGTCGTCCCCACATATCCAATTACCTCCCCTTGCTTTACCTTTTTCCCTTTTCTTAAACCGCGAGCAAAACGGTAGAGATGACCATAACTACTGGTAATTCCCTGATGATGTTTTATTTTAATAAAATTACCAAAACCGTTATTCCAACCCTTGAAAATTACTGTTCCATCAGCGATTACCGAAACTGGTGTTCCTTGAGGAGCAGCATAATCAATGCCCAGATGAGGACGGTATATCCTCAAAATAGGATGAAATCTACGGTAAGAAAAATAAGAGCTTATTCTGCTGTATTTTAATGGGGAGCGAAGAAAAGACTTCCGTAACGACTTTCCCTCGGGTGTGTAGTAATCAGAATAACCGTCTTTATCCTGGAAAAATACAGCCGTCAAATCCTTCTTAACATTAATGTACCGGACAGTTAGAATTTTTCCTTCCTTAATAATTTTTCCCTCTGGAGATAGGTAGCGCTCCCAGATCAATTGAATTGCATCCCCTCTTCGAGGGTCGGTAAAAAAATCTATCTCCCAGGAAAATATATCGGCAAAACTATTGATTACCTCGGGGCTAACTCCTTCATTTCTCATTGACTCATATACAGAAGAACGAACATTTGCTTTTGCTCCTACGAGAACCCTCTTTAAATGAATCTTCTCTTTACGGGCAGAAAAGGTTCCCCTGGTAGATTCTTCTACAATATAATACTCTAAGGAATTGGGGAAATATTTAAATATAAGGCGACCATCCGATGATTTCTTTAACTCAAAGGAATCGCCCGGCCTGCATCTTTTGAGGTTAAATAAAGGCTTCAATGCCTGATTCATAAGATAAACGGTTTGCGAAGAAATACCGGCAGAAAGGAGGCTTTTATAAACGGTCTGTCCATAACGGATAGTGGTTAGGGGAATAATATCCTTAGAAGTCTTTATTGATTCCTCTGGCAATTTCTCAGATGAGCCTGAAAGAATTGGTAGATAAGAAGATAGAGGAGAATAATATAAGAGAGACACTATTATTGCCCCGCAAATAGCCGCATAAAAGAGAAACTTTTTCATCTTTGAGCTCCTTTCCGCCACTTAGTAATGTCAACCAAATTTTGTAGGATGTTGCATTCGAAAGGCTTTAGAAATATCTGGTAGAAGAAAGGTTAATCTTTCGGCACATTCTTCTATCTCATCTTTTTGCATTTATTCTTCCTCTTAATTTATTCTTTTCAATTTGAAAGTATATCATAATACAATATTTTTATTTGTCACTTATTCGCCGTTAAGTGTTACAGAACAATTAAAGTTGGACTCTTTCTGGAGGAAGCAAGACAGTCTTTCTGGAGAACAATTAATAAATAAAACGTTAGGGAGGCAGACCTTAATATTTGAGATAGCAGAATCAGAGAAATTGGAAATTGTATAAACTTTGACTTTTATTATATTCTTTGTTATCATTGTCAGGTAATAACTTACAATAGAGACGGAAAATATGAAAATTTATATAAAACATTGGGAATAGAAAATTGGGGACGGTTCTATATTGGAAGGGCAATATCCTATGAATGAAAAAGCTAAGAAAACAGGGTTATTTATTGGGATAACCTTCTCCCTTAGTTGGTTTATGGCAATTCTCTTCTTTGCATTAGGGGGCAGGTGGAATACACGCAGTGCGATGATAGTGGCAATAGGCTATATGTTTATTCCTATGGTGTCCGCTATCCTATTTTTAGTTATGCCAGGCTCAGGTTAGATCTTGATATTTGAAATAACAGAATTCTAATAATGTAGGAGGTTTAAATGTCTACTCAGTATGATTTACAGAAATTTGGAGAGGAGTTCGAGAAGTATGTACGGCCAAAATATTTTCCTTTGGCAGTGAAATTGCTGGAAAAAGAGGAAGATATTCCTGAAGAAGCTATAAGACCTAAAAGGGACCTTGGAGATAGATTATCACTTTGCCAGGCTTATGGAATGTCTCGAAGAGGAGGAGAGGTAATAGCAATGCTGAAAGAAGATATGTGGTGCCCTGAACCTATTATATGTTACGGGCTTGTGGAGCCTCCAGGCTATTTTTTAGAGGGACATATGAATTTAACCAGGGAAGGAGGGCAGTATCTCAAAGATCTGGAAGCTGCTAAAAATTATGCAAATTCATTGCCTCGTTTTGAAGTAGGTAAATATATAGGTGTTGTCTCATCCCCCATAATGAAAGCCAGATTTAACCCTGATTTGATTATGGTCTATTGCAATTCAGCTCAAATAACACAACTGGTTTCAGCAGCAGCCTACAAAGCTGGATGTGGTATTACTTCCACCATATCTGGTGGGGTGTGTATTCGTTCTGTTGTGCCACCAATGAAAACCAAGGAATACCAGATTAGTGTTCCCTGTAATGGCGACCGTAGATGGGGACTTGCTCAAGATGGTGACTTAATCTTTACAATTCCAAAGGAAAAGATGGAGGATTTGATAGAAGGACTCAGGAGAACTGCTGGACGTTACCCTGTGAATTTTGTAGTGAAGCCAGAGCATGAATTACCACCGGGTTACATGCATACACTTGAAGTATTGGGACTTGATTGAATCTTTACAAAAGATGTTAGCTTTTCCTTTAAACACATATAAACAGAGTCTGTTTTTAGAAAAATGAGGCATAGAGGTGAAAATACTTCATACAGCAGATATTCATTTAAGGGAATATGAGGATGATAGGTGGAAGACTCTGCAGAAACTAATTGAAATCGGAAAGAGGGAAAAGGTAGAGATTCTTGTAATAAGCGGAGACCTTTTTGATAAAGATATTGATGCTGAAAACTTAAGAGGTGAGATACGAGAGGTATTTTCAAATAATGGTTTTAAAATTATTTTAATCCCGGGAAACCATGATACTGATTCCTACAAAAGTGGTATGTATTTTGGTGAGGATACAATTATCTTAACCGATTTAAAGGATTGTTTTGAGTATAAAGATGTAAGAATATATGGACTTCCTTTTGAACCAATAGAAGGAGAGGAAATTCTTAATAGACTCCACTTCTTCACAAATAAATTCACCCTTGATAAGAAAAATATCCTCCTCTATCACGGGGAGTTACTTGATGCATTCTTTTCAAGAAAAGACTTTGGTGATGAAGGCGAAGAAAGATATATGCCTGTTAAACTCTCTTATTTCAAAGATTTACATATTGATTATATACTTGGAGGACATTTTCACTCAAAGTTTGATGTAAGGAGAATGAAAAATGGAGGGTATTTTGTTTACCCGGGCTCACCTATTTCCATAACTAAAAGAGAGATGGGCCAGAGAAAAATAAATATCTTTGAGGTGGGAGGCCCTCCCAGAGAATATCCTCTTGATACTCCTTACTTTGAGGAGGTAAACCTAAAATTTGACCCCTTTAAAGACAAGAACCCCCTGAAAATTGTGGAGAAATATTTTGAAAGTTTTAAGCCTCAAGCAAGAATCATTCTTACGATTAAAGGATATATTAACGGTAAAGACATTGGAATGAGTGAGTCTGAACTTGTAGACCAAATTAAAAAAATCATCTTAAATAGGTGCATCGAGTTTCCTAAATTTGAATTCAAGGATATCCAAACAATATTAGAGGATGACCTGTTTAAAAAATTCCTGAATAAGCTTGAACAAACTGATTACAATGAAGAAAAAAAGAGACAAATGTGCGATACAGCAATTAAAGCAATGATAGAGGCAGGATTATGAAAATAAAGGGATTTTCCATAATTCGATATGGTCCTTTGTCAAAGATAGAGCAGATTACCTTAAGTAATTTCAATTTGTTTTTCGGCAAAAATGAAGAGGGGAAAACACTCACTATAGATGCTTTAGTGAAAATGCTCTTGAGACGAAATATCAGAGATTTTCAACCTGATATAAATCGGGTAGAAGAACGCCCGGAAGGCTATGTAATTATAGAAGACGACGAAAATAAGGAGATTAAACTCCCAGAAAAAGGGGATTTAACAAAACTTGTCTCTTTAACTCCACCAGAATGTCGTAATATTTTCATAATAAGGAATAGTGATCTTTCTATTGTTCGTGAGAGTGAGTTTTACACTAATATAACAGACCGCCTTACAGGTTTAAAAACAAAACAGATTCTCTCTATAAAAAAGAGACTCAGGGAATTAGGAAAGTTAACAAGAGCGGATAGTAGTGCCTCCTTTTCTAATAGCAAAGAATTTGAAGGGATAAAATCTCGACTTGACAAGGCTAACAAGTTAATTGAGGAAGTAGACATCTTAGGAGACGAGATTAAAAAAGAAGATTTTGATAAACTTGAAGAAGAATCCACAAGAGTCAGGGAAGAAACAGATGAAATTAACCAGAAAATAGAAGGGTTTGAAAAGGCGAGAAAAAGAGAGAAATATGAAAAGGGAAAAGAGGCATTAAAAACTCTTAAGCAAGCTTTAAAAAAGAGCAAGGATTTAGAAGTTTATAATGAAGATGATGAGCAGTTATGGAGAGATAACGAAAGGGATGTTAAAACTGATGAGGAAGAGAAAGAAAAGCTTTTGGTAGAACTCAATGAAAAGGGAATAGAATTTCAAAAGATAAGTGAAAAGCTTGGAGAAAGAGAGCGAGGGTTCCAAATTTTTGGAGAAAGGAGAAGAAAATTAGATGATGAAATTAAGCCAGAGATAAAAAACTACGAAATAAAGAGTGGAGAATTAACACTTAAGGAAGTGAAAAGTAAATTTTTTACTTTTCTGGCAATAATTTCTGTAGCACTATTTGGGATATCCTTAGTTGGAATCATCATTAAACCATCGTTACCCTTCTACATATCAGCGGCATTATTTTCAATTTTAGCTATAATTTCGGGTGTATTTAAGTTCCTATTCGTAAGAGATAGAGGTTGGCTTGCAGGAGTATTTAAAAGAATTAAATTGACCACCTCAAAATTTGGATTGGGAGCAGAGAATATTGAAGGAGTTCTTTTCAATATTCAAAAATTTGATGAAGAATATTCTAAAAAGGCTGATGAATTAGAAGAGATAAGGGGAGAAAAAAAATTATTAGAAAGCGAGATAAAGGAGTTAAAAGAAGGAAGGATTGTAGAGATAGGAAAAAAGATAGAGAACGCCCGAAGAAAAATAGATAGTATGAAAAGTAAATCAAAAGAGGAATCTCTTCAAGAATATACTAAAAAACTCGAATTAAAATTGGATTATAAAAGATTAGTGGAAGAACAAAAGAGTATTTTAAAGGCTCTTCTTGGAGAAAAAGAGAGGGTTTTAGAAAGAAGTATTTTGTATTGGGATGAGGAGATTAAAGATCTGGAAAAGTATGAAGGTGAAGCCGAGAATATAAAATATAATGAAAAGAGTGTTTCGGAGTTAAAAGAGAAAGAAAGATCACTCGAAGAGGAACTGAAAAAAATGAAGGCAAAGATGGTTCATTTCCAAAAAGAACTGGAAAAAATAGAAAGGAAAGCAAATGAGATTTTAGGATTAGAGTTGGAAGCGGATTACTTACATTGCGAAACTTCTATAGATTTAGATGCAGTTAAAGATAAATTACAAGAGTGTATAGATGAAAATGAAAGCAATAAAGATAATGTGCTCAAAGTTATGAAAATTTTTGAGGAAATAGAAAGAGAGGAAAGGGGGAAAGTTTCCGGGCTTTTTGGTAAAGAAAGTTCTGTCTCCAACTATTTTAATGAAATAACAGATGGTCTTTACGAAGAAGTAATCTTTAATCAAGAAGCGGGAAGAATCGAAGTTAAATGCAGGGACGGATTAGTTTTAGATGCAGAAAAACTATCTGGCGGTGCATATGACCAATTATATCTTTCTATTCGGCTCGCTCTCGGGGAAAAACTCCTGAAAGGGGGAAAAGGATTTTTCATTATGGACGACCCCTTCGTAAAAGCGAGTCCTGATAGACTGCAAAGACAGATTGAAATGTTAAAAAAAATTTCTAACCTCGGATGGCAGATTATATACTTCACTGCAAAGGGAGAAGTTAAGGATGCCTTAAAAGAGGATATAAACAGTAAAAAGATTAATTATCTTGAAATAAAAAGGTCTCCTTCTCGCAAATTTCCTACACTTTAATACCAACCGTAATTTCTTTATGTATCTTGCAGCAAAGCTTTGATTCAATTTTCGTATAAGGGGGTTGACATTTTATAATATTACAATATAATAATATTAGAAAATAAGGAAGTATAAAGTGAACGTAAGAGAAGAAGATGTTCTTGGTGATGATTTTGAGCGGATAGCTGAGTGTTTAAAGGCTTTAGCTCATCCTACACGTATCAGAATTTTAGAAGAATTGGAAAAGGGAAGCAGGTGTGTTAACGACCTCTCTGAAATAATTGGATTAAGTCAAGCAAATTTATCTCAGCATCTTGGGCTTCTTAAGAGTAGAGGATGGGTAAAAAGAGAGAAAAGGGCAGTATATGTCTACTACTCTCTTTCAGAAGAGGGAATATCTGGAGTTTTGAGAGAGGTATGTGAGATAATCCGCTGTTTTAGATAAAAAAAATTTTAGGAGGTGAAGAAAATGGCTATATGGGATCCCTGGAGAGAATTCTCGCGGATGGAAAGGGAAATGAGAAGGATGTTTGATGAGTTGTGGGGCATTCGGGGAAGAACAGGAGAAAGACTTGCTCTCCCTGGAAGAGCTGGAGGAGTACCTGTGGAAAGGGAAGAGATGCTGGTGGGAACTCCCCCTCTGGATTTGATAGATAAGAAGGATTCCCTCGTTTTAAGGTCAGAGATACCAGGAGTAAAAAAGGAGAATCTCAAGGTTGCAGTTACCGATGATGAGATAAGTCTCTCTGGAAGGGTAGAACGGGCAAAAGAGGAGAAAAAAGAAGACTACTATCGCTGTGAGAGGGCTTACAGTTCCTGGCAGAGAACGATTCCCCTTCCTGTAAAGGTACAATCTGATAAGGCTAAGGCTTCGTATAAAGATGGAGTGCTGGAGATAACCTTACCTAAGTCTGAAGAAGCGAAAGAGAAGAGAAAAGAACTTAAAATAGATTAGGAGTAAACCGCTGGAGTGGGCGCCTTTAATAAAGCGTCTACCCCTGTTTTTTATTTAGAATATAGTTTAACAAAAAAGTTGATTGCAACTTTTAGGGAGGAGAGATTATCATGAAAGCAAAATTAATACTCATCGTAGTTTTAATAGTTTTAATCCTTATCTTTGTAGTCCAAAATATTGAAATTGTTCCCATTAGTTTTTTATTTTGGAATTTTAGCATTCAAATGGCACTTTTGCTTTTAATAACTGTATGCATAGGTTTTCTTTTAGGTGTATTTGTAACTTTAAGTGCTAAAAAATAAGAGAAAAGTAAAAAGCGCAAGTGAGCCTTTTAAAGGAGGTGGGTTATGAAAATAGGTATCATAGGATTACCTCAGGTAGGTAAAAAGACCATCTTTAGATTACTCACAGGAGTAGATTTATCAAAAGAGATATCTGATTCAAAAGATAAGGTGAGATTTGGTATTGCTAAAATAAGAGATGATAGATTTGAGAGGTTAGTTTCTCTGTATTCTCCTAAAAGAAAAGTTCCTGCTACTATTGAATTTGCTCTGCTTCCAAAAATTGAAAAAGAGAGTATTAGTAGAGGTGAGGTATTTAAGACAATATCTAATGTTGATGCTATATGTCATATCGTAAGGGTCTTTAAAGATGATTCTATACCTCACATATATGGGGTAATTAATCCTATACGGGATATCGAACAGGTAAATTCTGAACTTATCTTAAACGACCTCATATTTGTAGAAAGAAGATTGGAGAAGATTGAAAAAGATTCGAAGAAGGGATTAAGGAGAGCAAAGAAAAATGAAGAGGAAATTCTTTTAAAAATTAAGGCACATCTGGATAAGGAGATGCCTTTAAGGACATTGCTATTAAATAAAGAAGAAGAGAAGTTGCTCTCGGGTTACCCATTTATTAGCAGAAAAGGTATGATGATAGTATTGAATGTTGGTGAGGAAGAGATAAAAGATGAGAAATACTTAAAACAGATTTCAGAGAAGTATAAAGACCAGAAAATAGAGGTTATGCAAGTCTCAGCTAAAATAGAAGAGGAATTGTCAGAGTTTGAATCAGAGGAAGAAAGAAAAGCATTTTTAGATGAGCTTGGCATAAAGGAGCCTGCCCTGGATAAGATGACGAGATTATGTTACAAAACGCTCGGCCTTATATCTTTCTTTACTGTTGAAAAAAATGAAGTAAGGGAATGGACTATTAAAAAAGGTTCTACCGCTCCTATGGCAGCAGGGGCTATCCATACCGACCTTGAAAGGGGATTCATCCGAGCAGAAATAATGAAATATGAGGACCTTATCAAGTTTGGCAGCGAATCCAGTGTAAAGCAAGCGGGGAAACATATGGTAAAGGGTAAAGATTATATGGTTGAAGATGGAGATATAATAAGGATAAGGTTTAATGTATAAGAGCCGATTTTTCTTGACTTATCAGCCTGTGGATTAAAGGTTTCCCTGGCTAAGCCGCTTATAAGATTAAGTTCTCTATCCCCTACCCTTCTAATCCTGCTTTTATTTGACTCTACGTTTTTTTATTGTATAATTTAGCTATCAATGAGATAAAAAGTTTGTAGTGAATGAAAAAGATATAGGTATTACGGGGCGTAGCGCAGTCTGGCAGCGCACTTGCTTTGGGAGCAAGGGGTCGTGAGTTCAAATCTCACCGCCCCGACCAGATTAGGCTTTGTGATTTTTGGGCGAAGCAGGAAGAAAAAATTCTTTTTTCTCGCCACCTTCTTTCTTTGGGCAAATTTTGGGTGAGAGCAAAATTTGCCCATCAATTTTAAACTGGTGTCAAAAACTAAAAAATAAAATTTTATTGCAAAATTATTTTGATTTGGTATAATATTGGATGTCAAAGAATGTTATCCTATTTATACTATCAAAAGTTGGAAACAATGTTAAGGATAAAAATATGATTGGAGATAATGTAAAGAAATTTCGAAAGAAAGAAGGACTTACACAGGATGGCCTCGCAAGAAAAGCCGATATTCCTTATACTACTTTAATAAAATTAGAATCCAATGTGGTTAAAAAACCTTCTGTTCAAACTGTTGCAAAGATTGCAAAGGCATTAGATATAAGTGTGGAGGATTTAATAAAATAAATCTATGGCAAGCGTAAGAATCAGTAGAGCTTATCGTGGTCAAGCAGTAAGTGCTATAAAATTCTTGCATGATTGTGTATTGAATATGCCAATTTGGGAGCATAAACGAAGTAATTCGGTTATTTTAAGTTAGCTGAAATAGTGCCGCATATACTGGTTTATATAGGATAAAAGAAGAATACATATTACACTTTTTTCCAGTGACTTTGTACTGGTAAGACTTCCAATA
>JGI24025J20009_10001463_pt1 | contig 17740 bp, 22 predicted proteins | sample Cruoilmetagenom3_FD_20009 | JGI IMG/M metagenome (IMG submission 20009) | reverse complement strand
GTTTTTCTATTCTTTTTATTGACTATTTCGTAAACACCCAGGGGCTTTATTAACTTGACCTTAAAACCCGTTTCTTCCTCAGCTTCTCTAAGCGCAGCATCCGTAAAATAGACCTCCAAAGATTTGACTCCCTTAATCGATAAGACTCTTTCTTAACACACGGTGGAATATAACAAAGAATATCTTTGGGGTTCGCTCCGAAAAGGTTAGCCATTTGTAAAATGGTGCTGGGAATTATTTGAGAAAAAAGGCCAATCGCTCCAGCATGCGATATGCCAAACACGTTGGTTTTTGGATCAAAAAGCATTACTACAGCACAATCTGCCGCACAAATTGCTAAATATAGATTAGGGTTTTTAGTTATAGCTGCGTCTACTCCTTTTTCACGATTAGGCATGGAAGACGGGGGGATAAACACTCCCCTTGGGGTATGCAGTCTTAAAATATGCTCGGAATTTCGTAAAAGAACATTCCTGCCCGTGACACTCTCTACCGGTTTCACGTAAACTATGTTATTGCTATGTGTAGCATTTAATACAAATACAGGGGTTCTACTAGGACGAATTCCCAAAATGCCTACCGCTCTTGCAAAATTCGCTTCAGCCAACTTTTTATTGCCTTTTGAATAAGACATGTTCCCTAATTCCTTGGTAGTCATAGCCGCAGTTAATCCGTATGGCTTGAATTTATTGATAGTTAACATTCCTGATTCAATTTTTTCTCCAACTCCTACATCATTCATCCAAAAATTTTCTTCTTTTATTTTTTCCTTTTTCAAATTAAATCCGTTTAACCCTGATTCGGCCACATTTATTTTTCAGCTCGTTTATTAATGACTGCACCACCCACATATTAAAACCATGCCCAGGTTTTCGCAATTCTATATTACCTCTTATCGGAATACCTAGCAAGGCAAGATCCCCCATTACATCCAACAGTTTATGCCGCGCTGGCTCATTATCAAACCGCAACTTAGTTACCCATCCGTTTTTTGTAGCAACAGGAAAAGGGTGTACAAGTTACGTACTTTTGAGACTCTGAGGCAACCTTTAACAGATAATTAATAGGCGACTGATCGTTAAGGCTTTCGTGAGGTCTTTCAGTATTGTACCAAATTAAATAAGTGGCAAGTTTTTGATTGAGAAGATTAAGGCTGGTTAAAGCTAGATCCTGATGCCAATTAAGAAACTCTTCTTGCAAAGTACGATTAGCTCTTTCCACATAAGCATTAATCTTGGGACACCGGGGATAGATAAAAAACTGCTTAATCCCTTTGTTTTTAAGATATTGTTCAAACACCCCCTGATACTCTGATCCATTGTCTGTTTGAACAATCTTAATACCTCCTTTAAGGGGATACACCTTCTCTAGTTTTTGAAAAAAGTCAGTGGTGTTTTGGGCCTTGGCTTTAGGATAAGCTAAGGAAAACTGAAACTTTAGCCTGATATCTAAAGCGTTGTAAACATACAGTTTTAAGCCTTGAATAAACTTCACAATGGTGTCTACCTCTAAATAGCCAAAATGATCTACCTTAGGAGAATACCTCACCCTAGTTCTTTTTCTCCTTTTCACCTTTTTTTGAGCCCAGGCAGAGCTAGGATTATGATAAGCTTTACCGGAAGAATAACCAAAGTTTAAATTAAACCTTTTAATCACTTTGCCAATAGTAGACTCGGCAATGGTGGTTAAATCATTTTCTAAACAATATTCATCTAATAAAACCTTAATCTTTCTTTTGCCTAAGTTAGGATGTTTCCTTCTAAGGTTGGCAATATATTTGACTACTAAAGGCTCGACCATCATTTTTCTCTTTGTTTTAGGAGCAGTAGAAGCAGGAACCAGGGATTCCAGCTTTCCTCCTGACTCTTTAAGTTTCTTTTTCCAGCGGTAAACAGTAGCTTTGGAAACCCCAAAAGCTTCAAAAGTAGTCTTTAAGTCAAACTGATTAAAGAACTTAATCAGTTTTAATCTAAACTGGGCTTGGCTGCTGGCAGAGAATCTAGTTATGCTTTTGTAAGTGCTCATGAAGGTATTGTAACCTTTAAACCCAAACAAAAGACTTTTCAGCCTGACTGGCTCCCCGATTTTTTCCACTTACAAGCTCTTTTCCCTTCTCCTTAAAAGTCTCAAATGTTTCGTAACCTGTTCACAAATTGTGCGAGTCCACTACTACCGCTATTCCCAGAGCGCGATTGCTCTTGACTTTAGAAAACAAATATTATTAAAATGGAAACAGTGAAGAAAAAACTTCCTTTTAATTTAGTGGGCGCTTTGGCGGTTTTTTTAGTGGGCGGCCTTCTTGCTTGGGGCTACACTCAGCTCTCTAAAAAGGAAAAGCCGATTATCTCTCCCCCAATTATTCACCCAGAAGAGGCCGAAATAATAGTTGCTCCTACTCTTCCCCCTCACAACACCCCTACCCCTGGCAATCCCCGCTTGGATAATCCAACCGATGATTACAAAGAAGAGCTAAAAGAGAACCAAATTGCTCAAGGAGTTTCCGAGATAAAAATTACCAAGAATGGTTTTTCACCTGACTTGGTAACTTTAAAAAAGGGCGGTATTATTACTTTTGTTAATCAGGATGAGGTTGATCACCAGCCAACCGGCGACCAAGATGGTTGGGGCACGAAGATTGTGCTTGCTCCCGGGAAAAAATATTCTCAGCAATTTGATGTTCCCGGCAGTTACTCCTACTCTTGTAAACTTGTACCCAAGCTAAAAGGGGAAGTGGTAGTCGTTGATTAAAACTCTTCGCAAAAAAGTTATCACAAAGCTAGTAGCAATCCAAAAGCCAAAGTTATACCACCAAAAAGCAGAGCAAAAAGGGTACTTTCTGCTTGACCGGCTCGGGGCAGTTCAATCCCAGTTGGAGTCGGTTCTTCACCGCCAAAACCACTTACTGGCTGGGGGGTGGGAGTATTAGTAGCCGTTGGCTCGGGACATAAACAGTCCCTTTGATCCGGACATTCAGGATTAACACAACGCTTGGCTCCTGAAACCAATTCACACCTCAAATCACTTGGACAATCATCATCTTGGTCGCATTCATCCCAACATTCGGGAATCGGAGTCGGAGTGTTGATAGGTGTCGGAGTGTTAGTAGGCGTCGGGGTGCTGGTTGGAGTATTCGTTGGAGTAGCTGACGGACCAGCAGTTGGACTAGGAGTGGGAGTTGAGCTTGGTCCGGGCGTGGGCGAGGGGACCACAAAAACCAATCGGCATTGAGGGGCAGCTTCATCCTCTGCTTCTGTTTTTTGCGGAGCAGTGGGGGTAATTGGCTCATCTTTTAATTGATGTAGTTTTTGGGCTAAAAATACCGCTCCTGCCCCAGCAATTAAAATTCCCAAAATCAGTAAGATATTCTTTAGCTTTTTCATCTTAATGCCAGCCTAAATCAGGATTATAAACCATGGCCTCAACTTTAAAACTGCCTGATTGAGCCACCACATAAGGCAAATAATACTCCTCGCCTCGTTTTTGAACGCTTTCCTGCCAGCCGCCCGCTTGATTATCAATTGTTATTCGAAAACGAGCCTTAGTAATTCCACTCAGATCGCTGGTTGCTCCCTTAGCTACTAAATAAATCTGCTGATCGACTTGAACAGTAGCGCTGCCCAAATCAACCACCCTCCAATCTTGATCATAAATCCGGCAATATTCACAACTAATTGAAGATAGCGGCAAGGTGGGAGTAGCCGTCGGCTCGCCTGTCGGGGTCGGGGTTAGGCTTACCTTGGGAGTGGGCGTATTGGTAACGGTAGGGGTCAAAGTCGGAGTAGGCGTATTCTCCGGACAAATGCAATCCTGCTCGGTTGGACAACTGGGGTTGACACAGCGCTTAACCCCATCAACTGGCTGACAAACCAACTCTTTTGGACAAGGCAAACTCTCACATTCACTCCAACAACCGCAACAATCATTTAAAGGCTCTGGCCTTTTTTTGCAATACCAACACATATAATCAGGACTACCGGAATAGGTATTTTGTTGGCAATTATCCTCATACTCATTATAAATGTCCCCGCCCGGAGAACAGCCGCACCAAACTTCACACCCCTCCTTTGTCCGCTTGCTCAAATCATTGCTTTGACACTCGCCCGGACCCGGGGTTGGAATTTCTTTTTTTTTGCACGACCAGCAAGTAACCTCCTCGCACTCATCATTAAAAACCTTATAAGAAGTACAACTATCCTCATATTCATCTTGGCTAGAACACCAAGCCCCGCACGCTTCCTGACTGCTTTTACTGTTAATCGTCCAGCATTTATCTGGATCAGGGTTGCAATCTTGAATTGCCTGGCGGCGAGTTTCCTGGCTTTGCTTGACCACCAAAAGACCAATTGGCAAAGCAATTAAAACCAAAGCCAAAGCAATAAAAGAAATGAGTTTTTTGCTTTTTCCTCTTTTTGGCTTTTTCCCACTCCTTTCTTCAGGCGGCTCCGGCGGCGTTAGGGGTGAAACCGGCGCTGCAGGCAACGGGGGCGCTGGGGGGGGCGATTTATTTACCGGCGGCTGACCTGAAAACGGCTTTTTATCCTCAGGTTTTAGAGTCTGAGGGTCTGTTTTTTTTACCAAGGGCGAGTCAGAAGAATCACCTAAGGAAAATTGATCATTCATCAAAATCATTATTACCCATTCTTAAAAGAATTGTCAATAGGAAACACTCCAGGGTATAATTAGCAAAAGGAGGGATCGCATAGTCTGGCCTAGTGCGCTCGCTTGGAAAGCGGGTATGGCGGCAGCGTCATCGTGGGTTCGAATCCCACTCCCTCCGCCACGTAAGAACGTTAATTTTCAAAATAAAAATGTTTTTTGTCTACATACTTGAAAGCCTGAAAAATAAAAAGTTATATATTGGCTACACAAGAAATTTAAAAAAACGACTAGCAGAACATAATTCGGGAAAAAGTAAAGCAACCAAACCACACCGACCTTATAAAATGATTTACCACGAAGCTTTTCTAAACAAAAAAGATGCTAAAAAAAGAGAAGTTTATCTAAAATCAGGCTGGGGAAAAAGGACAATTAAAAGACCGCTAAAATACTTTTTTAATCACGGGCCCGTAGCTTAATTGGATAAAGCGTTCGCCTCCGGAGCGAAAGATTGGGGGTTCAAGTCCCTTCGGGCTCACAAAACAAAATGCAAAAACTTATTTCGAATGCTTCTTTATCCAAAAGACCAAAGATTTAATAGAATACTTTTTCCTTTCAATATCTAAAACTAACTTTAATAATTCATCGCTGGTTATTTGTAAACTAACTCCATTTACTTCTAAAAACCGAATCATAGCTACTAACCCAGTCCGCTTATTTCCGTCAATAAAAGGGTGATTGAGAATTAAAGAGTGAATTAGCACCGCTGCCTTAGTAAAAACATCTGGATATAAATCTTTGCCGCCGAAACTCGCCTTTGGCCTTTCAATTGAAGCATGAAGCAACCCAAAATTCCCAATTCCCTCTTTACCCCCAGTCTTTTCAATAATTTCTTGATGAAGATAAAGAACTTCCTCTAACTTTAAGTATTTGGTCATTTACTAGCCAATTCTTCTAAAACCAGGCGCTGTTTTTCAATAAACTCACTTGTCCAATCGACAAAATCTTTGCTCAACTTCGCTTCGCCCTTATCAAAACAAGGCTCAATTATCATGGTTTTAGAATTACTGTCGGTCTTAACTCGAACTTTATCGCCAATCTTAAGCCTGACTTCCTCCAAAAAGCCCTTTGGTAAAGTTATAGCCGCTGAATTACCAACACTAATTATCTTTTGCAACATCTCTCTCCTTTCTTAATTGTTATAACATTATTATAACAGACAATATCTGCTCGTCAAGGGTGTGCGCAGAGAAGCTTGACAGAACCCGAAGAAGCCTTATATAATAAATCATCACTAGGGAGAAACGACCGCTTGCTTGCGTAGCAATGCGCCACGCCTCCCGTTTTTTATTTCGCCAGAAATAAATTTATTTGCCCTTCTTCTCCAGCTTGCTTCTTTCTCTAATCAAAAATACTTTTTGATCTTGAAAACTTTTAAGTAAAGAGGATTCTGCCCGGCGATTAGGAATAATTATCTTTCCCAGTTTTTTATGCTTTTTTAAGAATTTATGAAGACAATAAAAATCCCCGTCACCAGAAACGATTATTGCTTTATTATAATTAGCAAACTCAATCGCCGCCGAATAAAGCACTAATTCGGCATCAATATTTCCTTTTGGCTTGCCTAAATTATCTTTTACCGTTGGCTTAAAAACTAAATGATAACCATAGGATCTTAAGCCTTTATAAAGACGCTTGTTTTGCTTAATATAGCCGATGAACAAAAAGGCTTTAGTAACTCTGAATTTATCAAAAAGATATTTTCTAAATTTTTTAAAATCCAGCTTCCAGCCTTTGTAAACCACCTTTTTATTCCGATAAACATTCTTGCTTGTTCCTAAATTTAAATTTTGGCTATCAATAAAGGCATAAACAACTGGTCTTTTCCCCCTCTTTTTTCCCATGAGTGATTATATCACTGATCTAAAAAGAAAAATCTCGCGGAAAAACTACTCCGAAGACTTGGCTGGCTGGACAGCAGCCTTTTTTTGGGGCTTAGGTTTGCCGGGAGCAGACCGATTTTTGGCCGACTTTTCAACTTCAAAAGGGAGTCTTTTATAAACCCAATTGGAAATTTTATCCGCCGCGTTTTTCTCTTCTTCGCCTTCGGGCAAATATTTTTCCAAAATCTCTGTTAATTTCTTCTCGTCCTTTTTGACAACTACCAAACTGACAATCGGCATATTTCTTAAAAAAGTCTTGACTTTTAAAACCGAGTGGCCCCACCTTTCTCCAAAGTAAAAGTTTTTCAAAAAATCCCAATCAACTCGCTGCTCCCCTCCGGGCAGATAAACCCCCTTGGTCGTAATTCGGTAAGAAACTTTTTCCGGCTTAACCGCGGTTAAAACATAGTAGAAAAAAAGCAAACTCAAAATAGCGGCAATCAATCCCCACTCACCAATCACAAAAAGAATAACGCAAACCAAGCCCGCCGAAGCCAAGGCCGTCACCCAAAAATCACGATCTTTTTTTTGGTAAGGACGGGATAAGGCTTTCCAAGCAAAAAGTTCTTTTTCTTCCTTTACCGCCATTACTTTAATTGGCTCCGCTTGCTTTTTTTTTCGATTCATCTCTCTTATTATTACCAAAAGAAACAACAGTTTGCAAATAACCAGAAGCAAGCAAGGTGGTTAAAGGAACAGCTAAAACCAAAGAAATTGAGCCCACCAGCATTCTAATTGCTTCTTCAGCGATTATTTCGTAATTAATCACCTGCCAAAAAGGCTGGGGACTTTGAGAAAAAAGAAGGAGCAAGGGTAAAGAAGCGCCGGCATAAACCAAAATTAAAGTATTAACCATCGAGGCAATATGATCTTTGCCCACTTTCATGGCCTTTAAAAAAAGTTCTCTCCCTGAAAACTGGGGGTTTATTTCCCGTAACTGCTCTACTACCGCCGCTTGGGAAACAGTCACATCATCCAAAACTCCCAGCAAACCTAAAAAAATACCGGCCAAAAGCAAGCCCTTTACATTAAAAAGCCCGGGATTGCTGCTTTGCAAAAACCCGACTTCATCAGAAACCAAGCCGGTCAAATGAGCGGCTTCCACCGCTAAGCGAGCCAAAAAACCCGCTAAAACCAAGGTTAAAATCGTACTTGCTACCGCCATACTGGTTTTGCGGTTTAATCCATGGGAAAGATAAAAAGTAAGAGGAATAATCAGTAAAGAAGCAATAATACTTATTAAAAGTGGCGGTTGCCCTTTAGCTATTTGGGGCACTAGGAAAAAAATAATCACCAAAAAAGAAGCCAGCAATCCCAAAAGCGAGGTCACCCCGCGCCAGCCTCCCACCACTACCACCAAACCAACAAAAACTAAAAATAACAACAGCAGCGGCCCTTTTCTGACAAAGTCAGTTAAGTAATAAACTTCTTTTCCCGCCTCATCAAGAGAGAGCTCAAGCAAAACCAGATCTCCTTTTTGGTACTCAATCTTACCCATCAGCAAGCTCCCCTCAGTAGTTAAATTAATAACTTCACCTTTTTTTTCGCCTTTAAGAACTTCTACTCCCAGGTTCTGCCGCTCAATTATTTGGTCTTGCTCAGTAACCAGTTTTTCTGCCATGACCCGCACCACCCTACCCTCCAACACTTCTGGCGAAGCCCCCGCCTTTAAAGGCAGGCAAAGAAAGAGAAAAAGAAGAAAAAGAACAATTTTTCTCATTTTATTAATTCTACCAATTGCCGATAGATTTTTAAAATCTCGGCTTTGGCTGGCAAATCAGTGGTTAAAATCGGCTCCAAGTTAGCAATGGCTTGAAAGATCTTTTGATCATAACTTATTTTTCCCAAGAAATTATTATTAGCCCACTTAATAATTTTTTTAGTTTTGGGTCGGTTGATATCCCACTTGTTAACCACCACCCGCCAGGGAATTTTGAAATGATTAACTACTTTTAAAACTCTTTTTAAATCAGTCAAGCCCGAGGGTGTTGGCTCGGTAATTAAAACAGCCAAATCAGAGCCGTTTAAAGCGGCAATTACCGGACAACCAATACCGGCTGGCGAATCTAGGATCATTATTTCGCGATCAAACTTGGCCGCCTCAACTTTAAGCTGGTCAACAATTTTACCGGAGCCAGTTTCGCCTGGATAAAGCTGAGCAGAGACCAGAGAAAAACCGAAAACATTATTTTTAACCCGGATTTGAGCGTTCTTTACTTTTTTTAAACTAATTGCTTTTTGAGGACAAACCACTTCACAAGCACCGCAGCCCTCGCAAAAAAATTCATTTACTTTTGGCTTTCCGGAAACTATTTCAATGGCCCCGAAAGCACAAATTTCCACACACTTACCACAAAGATTACACTTGGGCTTATCAATAACCGCTTTTTCTAAAACCGAAATTTCCTTTGTCTGGTCCCAGTTTTCGCCCTCCCCTAACCACAAATGCAAATTAGGCGCATCAACATCGGCATCAATCGCCACAATTTTATTCTTTTGGGCCAAAAGCATACATAAACTAGAAGCTAGCATGCTCTTTCCCACTCCGCCTTTGCCACTGGCGATGACTATCTTCACCAAGAATTTACCTCCCTTAGTTTGCCTCGGCAATAAGCGCCAACTATTTTTTTAGAATAAGGAATTCTATATTTTATACTCACCCCTGCTTTTTCGGCAATCCCTTTAATTAATCGCTCTTTGCCTAAATCAACCTGGTTAATAATAATTTTCGCTCTTATTTTTAACTTTCTTAAAAGAGCTAAAATAAGCTCCAAATCATGCGCGCCCAAGGGGGTCGGTTCGGTAACTGCCATTGCCAAATCCACCCCAATCAAAGCCCGAATCACCCCGCAGTGCAAACCCACGGCCGTATCAATAAGCAGATAATCAGCTTTTAATTTTTGGGCTAGCTTTTCTCCATACTCCCTGGTTTTGGTTACAATTGGCCCAGTTTCATCAACTACCCCGACTGACCGGCCGGTAATCAGCCAAAAATTATTATCTACCTTGCTTTTAAAAACTTGACCAATAACTTTTTTCCCAATTTCAATTGCGCCTCGAGGACAAAGATGCCAGCACAAGCCACAGCTGGAACAAAGTTCGTGAACAAAGAGAGGATAGCCTTTCGGGGGCATAAAAATTGCCTGGGAACGACAGTTTCTAGCACACAACCCGCATTGCGTACATTTTTCTTTGTTTAATTTCGGAAATCGAGCGTAAATTTTTTTAACTGACCTTTTTAATTTTTGGCCAAGTAAAAGATAATCATTCGGGCACTCCACATCCAAATCCAGCAAAACCACTTTTTTACCCTTTTTAATTAACTTATTAGCCAGCAAAATGGCCACCGTGGATTTCCCTACCCCGCCTTTGCCCCCAGTGATTGCTATTTTTTCCAATTTGGCCATTTCTAGGTTTTAACTATATATCAATCACCCTTCCTACTCCATTTTCAAGATAATCTTGACCATACTCCTGTTTAAACAATTCTCTGCATCTTTTACCAGAACAATGACAAGGAGCGACTTTTTGAACGCCAAGATCTCTAAAACTAGCAATAATATTCTTTAACTGGGAATCGCTCGCGCCCCCAAGATGGAAACCTCCCAAAACTAAGTAAACTTCTTTTTCAAACATCTCCTTTGTTTTTTCAACAATGCGAACTATCCCTGGATGAGCACAACCAGTAATTATCACCAATCCCTGAGTAGTTTCAACAATTAAAGACTGTTCTTTTATCCAAGTGCCTAACTCACCGGTAGAATAAACTCCATCAGCAATCTTGGCCGACTCTTTTACCTCAACCGCCTTACTACCATAGGATTTAATTTTATCTTTAAAATTCTTTGGAAATGAGACCGGCAAAAAAACTTGAATCTTGGAATTTTCCTCAAGCACCCCGAACAACCCACCCACATGGTCGTCATGAATATGTGAAAGAACAATAATATCAATCTTGGCAGGATCAATTTTTAATTTTTCCATATTAGCAAGCAGGATTAGGCTATCGGCACCAGTGTCAAAAAGAATCCACTGTTCACCAACCTTTACCAAACAGGAAAAACCCCAGCCTGTCTTTAGACTCGGATCGAACTGGTAATTGTCAAAAACTGTCACCAGCCGCGCTGGCCAGCCGACAAAATCAGAGTCTTGAATTAATACCTTTATATCTTTCACCTCTTTATCTTTTTCTCTACTATTTAACCTGTAACTAACAAGTCCTCCTACCACTTTTTACTTTTTAATCTCCTTGGGTTTTACTAGTAAAGACAGTTTGCCTTCAATAAAATCATTAATCGCTTCCTGGGCAATTTTACCTTTAAACTGGTAAACGTCAATTAAATTGGCTTGCAGGGCGTTAAAAGCAATTTCCCCAATTTTTAAAGTCAAGACCACTCCGCTTTTTTGCTTAATCACTAAGTTGCTGGTTTGCAAACCCGCTTTAGTTTTTTTACTCGCATAAGGGTTTTTTAAAAAATAAAAACCTTTTACTTTTCCCTTTTTTAAATTAACAAACAACAAGTGGGGAGTTCTGCCAAAGGTTGGAAAAAGGGGAGAATCTAAACCAATCCTTTCTTTAATTGGCAAAACCAAGTGGCTAAATTCACTAATCAGCGGCTCCAGATGAACGGATAAAGACTCAATTTTAGGAAAAGCTTTTTTAACCACCGCTTCAATCTGATCGGCAATTTGATGAGCTTGATCTACGGGCAATTTTTTTCTCACCGCCGCTTTCACCTCTCCTTGCAAAAAAGGTCCAGATTGGCGCAGTTTTAAATCAAAAGCTTCTTCTACCCCGGCTACCTTTTCAATGATTTTAATTACCTTTTCTAAAAACTCTTCTTCCGGCCCAATATCCATTAAGGCCAAAAGCGAATCTTTAATTGAAAAAAAGCCAATTCTCAAAATTAATAAAGCCACCCCTAGAGTGACCAGACCCTCAAAATAGGGAAATTGATAAAAACTGGCTAAAGTACCCCCAAAAACCGCTAAAGAAGAAATTAAATGGGTTTGGTTTTCCCGACCCATGGCCACCAAACTAGAAGCCCCGACTTCATTCCCTACCTTAATTTCTAAGCGCCCAAAGAAAAATAAAACTAAAGCATCAACCAAAGAAATTCCCAAAGCTAAAAGGGGAATTTTAATCTCCGAAAAAACAAACAATCGCTGATAGCCGGAAAACAGCATTTGGCCGCCCACCCAAATAATCAATATTGAAACAAGCAAAGCGCCCAAGTTCTCAGCCTTGTAATAGCCATAATGAAAACGCTTATCCGGTTTTTTACCAGCAATTTTTAAACCAAAAAAAGAGGTCAGCACCGAAATCATATCCGAGCTGCTATGCAAGGCATCAGAAAAAAGAACTGCGCTGCCCGACAAAAAACCAATAATTAGCTTTAAAACCGCTAAGCTGCCTTCTAAAAAAACCGCCTGGGAAGCTAATTTTTGACCTTTTTTTAATCTAATTTCTGAGCTGTCCATTATTTTTGCCAACCGGGCCCAGTGGGATTTTCCAATTTTTTTAAATTTCCTTTCTCAAACTCCACCAAAGTCTGAGCAATGGTTAGCTTAGGATCAGCCTGGTAAAGTTCAACTCCGGCTTGAGTTAAAACCCAAAAAGCCCGAGGGCCAAAATTAACCCCAATTACTGCTTCAACCTTTTGGTCCGCTACCAGTTGAGCGGCGCTAACCCCCGCTCCCCGGCTAACTTCTATCGCTTTATTGGCAATTGGCTTAAGTTTCCCGTCTTTACTCTCGCCAATTAAAAAGTAAGCGCAACGACCAAAGCGAGAATCAACTAAACTTTTTTCGTCCTTACCAGTACTAGGAATGGCAATTTTCATTTTAAAACCTTTCTTTTTAATACTTAATACTAACTACTTGCTACTATCTTTTTCTAATCATCGGGCTGCCACATTTTTCGCACTTAACCTGGAAACAGGGAACCCCCACTTGATGAGCTACTTCCATCTTACACTCCGGGTTGGTACAAACACATTTGCCCCCGGGTCCCGCGGCTAAAGGACCACCCATCCGACCCCGACCTTGGCCTAAGCCTCGGCTTTGACCCAAGCCTCGACCCAAACCCCGGCCACCCAAACCTCTTCTTGGTCTAACCATTTCTTCTTCACCTCCTTTCAAAATAATCGCTCTGCTTAATACTAACGCACAAGCTGTTTTTTTTCGACCTTTTTTTAAAATCCGCTGAAAAGTACTTTGAGATATTTTCATTTGTTTAGCGGACTCAGTTTGCTCTAAACCCTCAAAATCGGCCAAGCGCAAAGCCTCCCACTCGTCTTCTCCTAAAACTACTTCTTTTAAATAAGAAGCGGGTACGCCCCGAGGGCGAAAATAATTAGCCTCTGGGTAAAAACGGATCCGCCTAAACCCTTTCCTTCTTGACATTTTTTGACCCTTTCTCATGCTTAAATAACGAATATATACCCATTATATCACACTCCCGCTCCCAAGGCATGTTTTGGCTCCCCGGGAGTCGCTAGTACCCCGCCAGATGGGAGTTGAGTTTTTTTACCACTCTTCGCCTGAATTTAGGCAAAGAAAGAAAAAGAGCCATTCCTGTTGAAGCAACAGCGCTACTAAGAAGAAATAAAGAAAAAGGCAGTTGATTAAATTCTAGTGAAAAATTAAAAGCAAAAATAGCCGCTAAAAACAGCATGCTAATAGACAAAAAAGCAAACAGTTTTAAACTAACATCGCCAAAATCACTAAGCCAAACAAGCAAAACCATCGCCAGCCCCCCCGTCACTAATCCCAGCCCAATCAACAACCAACAAAAATAACCAGGGCAAATTTTAATTAAAGGGTGATTAACCTCTCCGATCATCAAGAAAAAGAAAAGAAGCAAAACAGAGATATAAATCAAATCATGAGAAAGCCGACCGTGGAAAAATCGATTCATCTCATAAGTAGCCGTTCCTTTTTTATCTTCCAGTGTCCAGGAAACCGCTTTGGCAACAAGGTGAATTCCACTGCCGGTAGCCGCAAAAACAGCGCAAACAAAAGCAAAATAGACTACCAGCCAATCAGCAATCGGAACAATGGCCACTCTTGGCCTTTTTAAAATAAGAAAAAAACCGGCAAAGGCAACCGAATATAAAAGCAAGGGGAGGATAAAGGCGAATAAAAGCTGGACATAATCTATCTTCCCCCCAAAAATCTTCTTTTTAAATTTCTTCTCCGGAGGAGACAGGTAAACATATTCGGCAAAAATTAAAACCAAGCCGACAACAACGGGAAAAAACAAATATAAATCCATAACTATAGTGTAGTATACACGCGAATAAAATCCTAAGCCTCTGCCCTCTCTCTTTTCTCAGCTTCATACCGAGCATACAGTTGGCCGCAAGCAGCTTGAATATCAGTCCCGAAAGATTGCCGGACAGTTACTCCAATCCTCGTTCTTTCCAGCTCCCGTCTAAAGGCCTCAATGGTTTCATTGCTTGAGGGCTTAAAACATTCTTCAATCCCTGGAGTTGAATGATAACGCACTAAATTAATGTGATAGAGGTAGGCAATATCACCTTTACCCAAAACTAAACTTTTTAAAGCTTCTAAGTGTTCGTGGCTATCATTGATTCCCTTAAGCATTAAATAGGGTAAAAAAACTTTTCGGCGGGTTTTTTTAATGTGATTGTCCAGAACTTCCAGCACTCTTTGAATAGAATATTGGCGGGTAATAGGCATTAGTTCTTTTCTTTGCTCCTCAAAAGGAGTGTGGAGAGAAAAAGCAATGTTTACTTGGGGAAATTCGGCTACTAGTCTTTTTAGGGCCGGAACAATTCCCACCGTAGAAACACTTAATCTTCGAGGGCTAAAGGCAAACAGTTTTTTATCGGTCAAAACTCCTAAAGCCGCGAAAATATTTGGATTGGCCAATGGTTCTCCCATACCCATAAAGGAAACATTGTTAACACCATTTCCTTCAAGTAAAAAATATAACGGCTGACTAATAATTTCGTCGGCAGTTAAGTTTCTTTTAAGGCCAATTTTTCCCGTAGCGCAAAAAGCGCAGCCTAAACTACAGCCTACTTGGGAGGAAATGCACAGCGAGCCCCATTCTTTTTCTTTATTTCTAAAGCTCATTTTTACCACTTCAATTCTCTCTCCATCTTCCAGCTCAAAAAGAACTTTAGTTGCTTGCCTGGATTCAGTTTCATCAACTAGTCTTAAACTTAAAATAGAACCAAACTTTTCTTTTAACTCTCGCCGAAGGTTTTTAGGCAAAATTGTCATTCCCTCGAAATCTCCGACTCCTTGTTTGAAAACAGCCCCAGCAATCTGATCAAACCGATAGCTTGGCTCGTCTTGAATTTTCAGAAATTTTTTAATTTGGTCAAACCTTGTTTGTTTTTGGGTCATGCCATGTTGAAAATCTATTTCTCTGTCTTTCATTTCGACTTTTCCAGCCACTCCTCAATTTTACTATATTTAGCCCAAGAGTACCATGAGTTTTCCACCGAGTATGGCTCAACCAATACTATGGAAACTCTGCAGTCAGGAATAAGCCAACTGCTCGAGCGCCACAAGCTCGCCCCTTAGGTAATCCCCATCAATGAGGCGAGACTCGGAGGTGTTCTAGCGGCAAAAACTCCCAGTGTGTAACTTACCCAAGTCCATTTTCATAAAAGAACGAACGGCTAGAAGTTATACAACTTGAAATATTTAGTTCTATAAACTAATATTTACTCATGGGATACACTGGGAAGTTAAAAGAAAAAAAACAAGCGATTGGCCTCCGCTCCCAAGGGCTTTCTTATAAAGAAATTAGAAAGACTGTTTCTGTCTCCAAAAGCACTCTTAGCCGCTGGTGTCGAGATGTGATTATGAGCCCCACTCAACTAGAAAAACTACAGCAAAAAAGATTAAAAGGGGCAGAAAGAGGCAGGATTGCCGGAGCTAAAAAACAACAATTTGAAAGAATTAAAAGGACTAAAAGACTGCTGGAAGAGGGAAAAAAAGAAGTTGGTAAATTAAACAAAAGGGATCGTTTTATTGCTGGAATAGGTCTTTACTTGGGGGATGGCGTGAAGGGCGATACAGAAATTGGCTTTTCAAACTCCAGTCCAGTAATTATCAAGTTTATGGTTAATTGGCTACGTGAATTTTGCTTAATTCCTGAAAAAAAGTTCCGCGGGCAAATCTGGATTCACGATGATCAAAGTGAATTAGAAGCAAGGGAATACTGGTCTAAGTTAACCAGTATTCCCTTTGACCAATTCCATAAAAGCTATATTGCCAAAAATAAAATTGGAAGTAAAAAGATCAGAAAAAAGAAACACAAATACGGAATTTTTGCCATTAGAGTCTCGGGCGCCAAAATTCAAAGAAAGGTCTTGGGATGGATGAGTGGGATCATTGGGAATGATGTTGTATAATATAAAAGAACATTAACAGTCCTCGGTAGCTCAATGGTAGAGCGCTCGCCTGTCAACTTGGCAGCCTCCAATGGCAACATCGGAGTGAAAACCGGGTGAATTCAGGGAAACCTAAAGTCCGATGTTGCGTCGGACCATGGCAATCCTGAGCCAATCTCCCGCCTTTGGCGGGGGCAGGCGCAGAGACTAGGTGATTACACCAATTAGCGCCCGGTATCCAGACATCACGTCGGGATAATGAGATAGTCCGCGCCCTAATGAAAATTAGGGGTTACGTGTAAGCGAAGGGTTGTAGGTTCGAATCCTACCCGAGGAGCTGATTGTTCCTTATTATAACCTGATGATTTTCCCGTAGTATCAGGAAAATTGGGGTTGGCTGTATTTTGGAAATCTTCTTATTTTTAACAAATATCTTCTCAAAGAAAAATCTTAAATAATGCCTTTTTAAGAATTTAGGTGCTTCTTTGTAAGTCTTGTAAATGTTTTTGGTAAACGATAAAACCTCTTCAATTAAATTGATATCAATATCGCTTTTGCTTTCCAGATCCTGAATGCGTTCATTGAGTTTATAAATTTTATCTTGAATCCTGGCGTGCATTCTTTTGAAAGCTTCTCTGCCAATGGTTTCGTCTAAAAGTGAATCTTCAAGTTTATTTCGCTTGCCTTCCAGAGCAGTCTTTTTATTTAATAAACCCATTCTTTGAGAATTTAAGTCTTGGCGGTTATTTTCAAGAATTTCTTTAGTTTTCTTTATCACTGTTTCAATAAACTTTTTACTAAACTGCATTTTCTTGATTGCTTTTTCAACCTGACTCTCCAGATCAGCAAGCTCAACATAAGGAGATGGGTACCCGTTTCTGTTGTATTTGGGGCAGTGATAATAAGCTATCCTTCCACCCCTTCTCTTTAATTTATGAGTGTTATAATGCCATTCAGCGGTATACCGTTGCCCACACTCTCCGCAAAAAACACTTAAATTCCGGCAAATTCCTGAGCTAGGGTTTGCTTAATCAAAGATTGGTAAGGAATATCAGATCGGTGAGCCTCAATCTTAATTTTCTCCACTAAAGATTCAGGCAGGCGAATGGTAATTGGCTTGCTGCTTAATTTCAGGTTAGGAAATCTGACTGACTCCATCTTCGAATAATCCACATATTTAGTGGAGTCTACTTTCTGCCAAAATTCACGCTCTTGCTTTTCGCTTTTAAACTTAGGAATTCTTTTTAATTTTTTCCTCATAGTTTCTCCTTTCCTTTTTATTGGCCAACCTGGCCGAAACAACCCTAACTCTATTTTTTCTTAAAGTAAAAGCAACAAAAAGAACTTTCTTTTTAAAACTTTTACCAATAACAATAAATCTTGACTCTTTTTGCGAATGCTTGATGTCTCTGATTATTTGCAAATTCGCATCTAAAAATACTTCCTCTGATTCTTTGGGGATGATCCCGTGCTTCTGATGGCTTTTGTCAACATTTCCCTTGTCCCATTCAAAGCCTTTTATCTCCCCCCAACTAATCATGTAAACATATTATACATACATTGTCAATCCTGTCAAGCAGTGTAATATAACTTCTCAATTGTCCTCTTAATTTAACGTCTCAATTGTCTACCCTCTAAATATGGTTTCATCTTCTTAAAGAAAGGAGGCGAGACTAATGAATGAATCGAAATATTTGTTGAAGCTCAAAACGGTTAGAGACTGTTTAAAAGGAAAGCTTGTTCACCATCAAGCAGCCAAAATCTTAGGATGTACTAGTCGAACAATTAGCCGTTACAAAGCTTGCTTTCTCGAAAGAGGCCCTCAGG
>JGI24025J20009_10001461_pt1 | contig 17749 bp, 17 predicted proteins | sample Cruoilmetagenom3_FD_20009 | JGI IMG/M metagenome (IMG submission 20009) | reverse complement strand
TTTAAGCCCTATATGTCTATATTATAGGCCACAACCTCTTAAATACAATTCTAGTATCTTCCCTTGGTTAAAGGTATCTCTCGCGTTGTTTCCCCCCAATATACCTATAATGCCAACTTTCAAACTTGTATCCTGTAATACTCTCATGCCCTTTAGGGTATGACATCATAAATCCATACTTATATGCTATGCATTTTTTGCTAGCCACTTACCAGCCTTTGTATTTGCAAAAGAGTCACCTAAAGCATCGTTTATCTCATTTGTACTAAAATCTAAAGTAGTTCCTAGTTGGTGTTGGCTATGTCCTGCTCTTGCAGAAAAAGTATCTACATACTCTGTATCATTGTTATTTTTATTTAACCAATAGTTATATGTATCTACCTGTGTTTGATATGACCTATATGCTGATACAATGCTTAAATCTATACCTTCTGTTTTAGCATCATTTATCAAATTCTTTAAATCTGGGATTATAATCTCCCTTAGGTAATAATTTTCCCCTCTTCTAATACCAGATTCACTCGCTGATACTAAATCTCTAGGTGCATAAGTACTTGGCAATTTATACTGTTTATTTACCAATACTAAAAGGTCATTACCATCCCTTTTTGTTGTATATATATTATCCGGGTACTCCCACCAATTATTCCTATCCTGTATGGTTGTTGGGTTATCTTAATTTACTGGTGCCTCTTCTTTTCTAGCTTCTTTTATATTTGTTGTATCTATATTAGTTTCTTCTACCCAATCTTTCTCCTCTACTACATCCTTGTTGATAATATAATCCGCTGTTTTGAGAGGAATAAAGAAAGTCAATATTAATAATATTATATATACGGGTGTTTTCCATTTCATAGGGATATTTTACAGTATTTTGCAACAAAGTATTAGTTTACCCTATTCGCATAACGAAATATTCTAACAGGGGAATTGAAGTATTTACAGGTATACAGTATTAGATCTGCAGTATAGTCGGATATGTAGGTGCTCTCTTCTCCAGAGTATATTTCATATTTATACTCTCTTCGGTTCCAATATATGTTTACCTTATCGCCTTTTTCAGTCTTTGGAAGATTGTAAAAGGATATCCTGTTCCTAAACTCCGTTGTCCAGCTAGTATATCCAAATCTATGTGCGGCTAATATTATTGGTAAAGTGTCTTTTTCTGGTGTTCCGTAATCGCTTACTATCCAAGTTCCTTTAAGTAAGGCTTTCCTGTAATCTTTTGTATCCCCTATTGGTGAGTTAACCCCTATCTTAGGTATTAGTACAAAATATCCTTCTGGAAGATTCGGATTTAGAGGAGGGATTTTATCTTCTGGTTCCGGTTTTTTTTCTTCAATCTCCTCTTCTGGAATGACTACTTCTGTTATGATTTTCTTTTCATCATTCTCAACAGCGGATGGTTTTAGTCTATACCATATATATGGTGATACAGGGATAGCTATTAACACAATTGATATTAGCAGGAAAACGAAACCCATTACCTGATATATATTAAGAAGTTTCTTTATTTTTTCTTTCTTACTCATTCTGTATAGATTATTACATAATTAATAGTTAGAGAGAAGAGCTTGTTGAAAGGTAATAATGGAAATTAGATAGTGATACTATTACAAGTACTCAATATCGGTTATTGGGTCAGGAAATATACTTTTACATGTGTGAGAATATATTAGGATAATTTTTAATAGTAAATATTATGACAGATACAACAGAATTACAGTATTTAAAGTTGTTAATTGAAAACCAATTTCAATTAATTAATGAAAGGTTAAATAACAATGACAAGAATATCTCGAAGATACTGCGGAAATTAAGTATGAGAAAAAAGGAGAAAGCATTCCAAGGTATAGAGGTAGGCAAAGAGATAGACGTTGTTTCCTATCTGGATGATTAAATTTTAAAGGATTGTCATTGTTGCAACCCTATCACCATTTTCCAGATTCATTATTTTGACACCACTAGTCTGTCTTCCCAGTGTAGGGATAGCCTTCATACTAGATCTTATAACCTTAGCTTTTTCTGATATTACAACAATCTCTCTTTTCTTATCACCTAGTACTCTAGCAGATGCAACCCTACCTGTCTTATTTGTTACTCTGAATGTAAATATACCAACTCCTCCACGTTTTTGAGCAGAGTACTCTTTGAGATCTGTCATCTTTCCATATCCATTCTCAGAGAGTGTGAAGAGTTTTGTCTCTCCATCTCTCAAAACCCCCATTCCCACTATATAATCGCCTTCAGTCTTAAATTTGATTGCTATTACGCCCTTTGTGTTTCTTCCAAGTGATCGGACATCTTTTTCATAGAATCGGATTGATTTACCTTCTGCCGTGACTACTATTACTTCATCTTTCCCAGTTGTTGGTTTTACCCAGGTTAGTTCATCATCTTTATTTAAATCAATTGCAATTAAACCATTAGATCTGATATTTGCGAACTCTTCAAGCTCAGTCTTTTTTATATTTCCATCCTTTGTTACCATTAAGAAATATTTAAAAGCTGTTTTTTCTAACTCTTTGCTTTTATCTTGCTTCTCTTGAATTTCTTCTGAACCCATTATCTTACCCTTTGGATCCCTTGTAAGTATTGAGGTGATTATCTCATCTTGATCAACCTGAATAAGGTTGATTAGTGGAATACCTCTTGCTTTTCTCCCATACTCTGGTATCTCAAAAATTCTTGTACTAAATACTCTCCCCTTGTTTGTGAAGAGGAGCAATTCATCATGTGTATTGCAAAGAATTACATGTTCTATGAAATCTCCATTCTTTGTATCTCCTCCTGAAATACCTTTTCCACCACGCTTTTGTGTTTGATATGTTGATGGGGGTAACCTTTTAATATATCCAGAGTGAGTTATTGTAACCAGAGTTTCTTCATTGGCAATTAGATCTTCCTCAGATATTTCACCGACCTTTCCTTTAATGACTTTTGTTCTTCTTTCATCTGCGTATTTTCTTTTTATTTCTTTTAAGTCTTTTCCAATAATGTTTAGGATCTTTTCTTCACTGTCTAGAATGGTATTGTACTCCTTTATCTTTTTCGTAGTCTTTTTGTAGTCATTTTGTATTTTTACTCTCTCGAGAGCTGCAAGTCTTCTTAATTGCATATCCAAAATGGCTTGTGCTTGGACTTCTGTGAATTTAAACTTATCAATTAGGTTTGTTTTAGCACTATCTTGTGTTTTAGATGCTCTGATTGTCGATATTATTTCGTCAAGGACATCTAATGCTTTAAGTAAGCCTTCTAATATATGAGCGTGATATCTAGCCTCTGCTAGGTCATATTCATATCTTCTAATAGTGACGGTCATCCTAAATGAGAGGAATAGTTCCAACATTCTCTTTAGTGAGAGTGTAATTGGTTCTTGATCTACCAATGCAATCATATTTGCATTGAAAGCTTTCTGCATTTCTGTATACTTGTACAGTTTGTTTAATACTGTCTTTGGTTGTGCATCCCTCTTTAAAACAATTACAACTCTAATACCATCTTTGTTTGATTCATCTCTGATGTCTGAAATACCTTCAATCTTTTTCTCTCTTACTAAGTTTGCAATCTTTTTAATCATTGAAGATTTGTTTACTTGGTAAGGAACTTCTGTGACAACAATTTGATATCTATTTCTTTCCCCTTCTACTATAGAAGCTTTTGCTCTTTGTAAAATCCTACCTCTTCCGGTGGCATATGCATTGAGAATCTCCTCTCTGTCATATATCGTGCTTCCTGTTGGGAAATCTGGGCCAGGAACGATAGTAATTAACTCTTCAGGTGTAATATCAGATTTAAAATCAGGATATATCTCTTCTTCATTTTCTTTTAATCTCTCCCCTATCTTCTCAACTTTCTCTTTGTAATCCGGGGATTCGAGGTCTACATAGTTTTCGACATATTTTTCAGGTTTTGAGTTTAGAGTCTGTGGCACTTTTTCTCCCTTCTCCCTTGCTTTTCTAAGTTCGTTGTAAACAGCTTTCCCTTCCCATTTATTTCCCCTTTTCATCATCTCTGTTAGGGCATCAATTAGCTCGCCTAGATTATGTGGAGGGATTTGAGTTGCCATACCAACAGCGATACCCTGACTTCCATTCGCTAATAGATTAGGGAATAGTGCAGGTAGAACTGTTGGTTCTAAACGACTTCCATCGTAATTAGAAACGAATGTAACGGTCCCTTTGTTTAGATCATTTAGGAGTTCAGGGGTAATCTTCCCCATTCTAGCTTCTGTGTACCTCATAGCTGCTGCGGGATCTCCATCTATGGAACCGAAGTTACCTTGTCCTTGGACTAGTATATATCTGGTTGAGAAATCTTGAGCCAATTTTACAAGCGTTGGATATACAACACTCTCTCCATGAGGATGATAGTTACCAGAGGTATCACCAGCAATTTTTGCACATTTTCTGAAACGAGAAGTAGGACCAAGATTAAGGTCATTCATTGCCACCAAGATTCTTCTCTGAGATGGTTTTAGACCATCTTTTACTTCAGGTAAAGCTCTCGAAACGATAACAGACATTGAGTAATCAATATAGTTGGATTTCATTTCATCTACGATTGATCTTGGGGTAATCTCTCCAGCTTTGAAGGTGATATCAAAATCTATATCATCTCCATTAGCCAGGACTTTCTCTCCAGGATCATTGTTTTGTACCTCTATCTCTTCTTTGGCTTTTTTAATTATCTTCTCGTTATCTGACATTTCCTTTTAAATATATGTTAGTTAGACATCTAGGTTTGCTTTCTTAGCATACTTTTGAATGAATCTCCTCCTTGGGGGGACCTTTGTGCCCATCAGCATCTCAAATGTCTTTTCTGCTTCCTGGCCATCTTCAATTTTTACCTGTTTAAGGACTCTAGTTTCAGGATCCATAGTTGTATCCCAAAGCTGTTCTGGATTCATCTCTCCTAAACCTTTAAATCTATTGGAGGTTGGATTTTTCCCAGAAGCCTTAGCTTTGGTAATAAATTTGTCTTTCTCGCTATCATTAATAAAGTAGTATTTCTTTTTCCCAATCTCTACCTTATGCAGTGGAGGTTGTGCTACATACACATATCCCTGTTCAATCAACGGTTTGAAGAATCTGTAAAGTAGTGTAAGTACCAAGGTTGTGATATGTAATCCATCTACGTCCGCGTCACTCATTATTATTATCTTGTGATATCTCAATTTACTAACATCAAGAGTGGTGCCTATTCCAACCCCAAGCGCGGTTGTAATATCTTTAAACTCATTATTACCAAGTACCCTATCAACCCTATACTTATGGGTATTAATAATCTTACCTCTTAGCGGTAATACAGCCTGAGTATGTCTATCTCTTCCCTGTTTTGCACTACCACCTGCAGAGTCTCCCTCCACTATGTAGAGTTCACACTCGTCTGGCTTATCACTAATACAATCAGCTAACTTCCCGGGTAGTGTTGTACTTTCCAATGCAGATTTTCTAATTACGGCTTCTCTGGCCGCCTTTGCGGCTCTTTTAGCCTTGTATGAGAGAATAGCCTTATCAATTATTGATTTAGCTTGAGTAGGATGTTCATCAAAGTATGTAAGTAAGGCATCCCTTAAAACTTTTGTTACCGCTCCTTTTACCTCAGGATTATTGAGTTTAATCTTTGTTTGTCCCTCAAATTGAGGATCTGTTACTTTAACGGATACTACCGCAGTAAGGCCCTCTCTTACATCATCACCGTTTAGATTGCTTTCTACTCCTTTTAGCAGCTCGGTATTTTGAGCATATGTATTAACAGCACTTGTTAATGCCATCCTAAATCCTGAAAGATGTGTTCCCCCTTCAGGGTTTATTATATTATTTGTATAGCAGANNACATTTTCTTCCATNCCCTGAGTATACTGTATTGCAGCNTCTACTAGTACTCCATCCTGTTCNCTATTAACGTAAAAAGGGTCTGCATTTATTAGTTTTTCATCTATATTCATGAAAAGAACGTATGATTTGATACCATCTTCGAAGTACAGATTAAACATTTTTGGGTTTTTGCGTTTCTCTACTCTTTGATCAATAATAGATATCTTAAGACCTGCAGTTAGGTATGCGTGCTGTCTACACTTCTTAACTATATCCTTGAAATCAAATTCTGTTTCACTAAATATCTCATCATCAGGTAGGAATCTATGCTCTGTACCATCACTTTCTTTAGTTGTACCGACCTTTTTAACGGGCTCTTGTGGGATTCCTCGTCTGTACTCTTGCATATATATCTCTCCATCCCTCTTCACTTTTGTGATCATCCATTCTGAAAGGGCATTCGTACATTTCATACCTACCCCATGTAAACCGCCAGAGACTTTGTATGCTCTTTCATCAAACTTGCCTCCTGCGTGGAGGTTTGTCATAACGGTTTCTAAAGTGGAGACTTTTGTTTGCTTATGTTTCTCAATTGGAATTCCTCTTCCATTGTCTGCTATCGATACGGATCCATCCTCATGTAAGGTTACCCATATGGTATCACAGTATCCCGCGATAGCCTCATCTACAGAGTTATCTAAAATCTCAGTAAATATGTGGTGCAATCCTATCTGATCTGTAGAACCAATATACATAGCAGGTCTTTTTCTTACAGCTTCTAGTCCTTTAAGTACCTGTATATTCGAAGCTCCATAATCACTATTCTTTTTCGCCATCACTTATCTGTTTTAAATTAGTACGTAAGTATTCATTGATTAAGACACAGTCTCTATTCTATACATTATGGGGCAAAATGTTAAGAGCCAAATTCCCTTGTTAAATCAAGGAAAAGGTTCTCAAGAAGTAATCTCCTGTTCCCATTAGCCTCTACTCTATCTCTGGTTATTATGATATGTGAGATCTGTTTATGTATCAACTCTATATTATCTCTATTTTTGATATTTTTCTCAAGTTTTTCCTGTAATGCGAGCTCTATTTTTTTAAGGAAAGCTAACGTTTTATCCCTTTCTTTAGCAATACTCTCGATATATGAGAAAGCCTCAACTAAGTCCATCCTCAGAAAATCTAAGGCTTCTTTTCCATTGGGTTGCTCCTTTACACTTTTCGTATATATTTTTATAGAACGAGATATAACCGTCGGGAGCAAATTTTTCTCATTCCTTGTTGTAAATATATATATTGTATTACTGTCACTCTCTTCTAATGTTTTTAAAAAGGAGTTCTGAGCCTGTGTTGTTAATTTCTCTGCATTAAAAATAATGGCAATCTGTTTGGATTCTTCATATGGTGAGAATATCATATCCTTTTGGAGTCTTTTTACATCTTCAATCCCTATACTCGTTAAATTCTCGCTCTCAATAATATGAATATCTGGATTTTTACTCTCTAAGATATCATTAGATACCTCTTTATCCCAAAGCTCAGAGATTAAGGTAATTACTCTCCTCTTTATATTTCTTTCATTATTGCCTACAATTATGTATGTCATTGTGATAGATTCTATCATATCTTGAACTAACTTTATTTATATATTTATGAGTATTAAGGTAGAGGAAATAACGGATTCAACTGTCTGGGATGCATTTGTTAAAGCTTCTGCGAATTGCAATTTTATGCAATCTTGGAATTGGAGTAAATTTCAAGAGGAGGGTTTACAGAGAAAGACATATAGGTTAGGTTTTAAACTTAACAATGAACTGGTGGCTCTCTGTGCTTGCTACGAAATAGATCAGACTTTCGGGAAATATATATACTGTATGAGAGGACCAATATTAAAAGAGTTCGATGAGAAAATATATGAAGAAATTTTGAATTCTCTTACCACATACTTCAAAAAGAAGGGAGATGTTTTCCTTAAGATGGATCCAGCTATTGAGAAGAAAGAAGACATTGCAAAACAACCTCTTTTTCTTGGCTTTAAGCAGTGTATTAACTATGTACAGCCTGAGACCCCTTGGTATACAGAACTTGTAGGGAATTCAGAAGAAGAGCTAATGGAATGGTGTAAGGATCATGGGATGGGTAAAAACTATCCTACATACATCAGGAAGGCAAGAAGAATGGGTCTAAAGGTAAGATTTAGTAGAGATATTTCTGATTGGAAATTATTCACACATTACCTATCTAAAAGTGCAGATAGGAATGATTTCAGTGTCCAGGATAGTAGTTACTACCTTAAGCAATTGAAATATTTGGGGGAAGAAAATCAAGGAAGATTGGCTATTGTGGAAAATGGAGAGGGTCCACTAGCAATGTTGATTCTATCATTCTGGGGCAATACAGTTTCTTGTTTGTACAGTGCTCAGACTGGTGTACAAAAGAAAGCCAGGGGGGCAATGTTTTTAAGATGGGAATGCATGTTGCAAGCTCAGAAAGAGGGTTTTAAATATTTTAACTCTTGGGATGTTTTGCCAGACAAAAAGTACACTCTCCAAAGTTCAAGATATGGTTATTCTAATTTCAAGAGAGGTTTTGGTGGATATATAGTTGAGTATGTTCGTACTATGGACTATCCATTTGACAATCTAAAATATCTGGGCGTTAGACTTCTAGATTTCTATCGTAAGCTTCGATATTATAGAGATAGATAGTTATTAATAGTGGAGGGAACCAGGTTATAGGTCTATGAGAGAACCTTTTCTACTGCTATCATAGGAAGAGAGTTAATATATTGTTTTTAGATTTTGGCACAAGTAACACTGCTTAATTATTTACAAAAGATAGGTGTAATTACCCCAAACGACGTTAAACGCGTTCAGGTTGAGCGAGCTCGTTCTCCAAGAAATGAGGAGGTAATAATCAGGGAGATGGGTCTTGCTAATAATGTGCAGATAGCAAAAGCCAAGTCAACTATTTTCAATATCCCCTTTGTAGACTTAACAGGGATCTCTATACCAGAGAGTATCGTTGCAGAAGTACCTATAGATAACCTTAAGAAATATAAAGCTGTTCCATTTGAAAGGGATAATAACAGTGTTAAGCTTGCAATGCTAGACCCTTTTGATGTACAGGCCACCCAAGCATTGCAAAGAAGATACCCAATAAATACTAGAATAAAGGTATATATTACTACAGAAGAGGGAGTAAAGCAGATATTGGACAGAAGGGTTGGGGATGTTATGAGCAGTGAGGTCACAGAGGCTTTGGAGGATGTGGAGATTCCTATTCAAGAGATTAGTGAAGATCCTAGTCTAATTGATAGTGCGGAGCTAAAGAATGCCCCTATCGCAAGGATAGTGGATTCAATAATGCAGTACGCCGTTATATCCAAAACATCAGATATCCATATTGAACCAATGGAGCAAAGATTAAGAGTAAGGTTCAGAATTAACGGAATTATGACAGAGAGGCTAACTCTTCCTAAAACCTTGGGACCAGCTACTGCTTCTCGTGTTAAGATACTTTCAGATTTAAAAATTGATGAAAAGAGATTACCACAGGATGGTAGGTTCCAAGTAAAAGTTGGGAAGATTAAGGCTGATATTCGTGTTTCAATAATGCCTACGATACATGGTGAAAAGGTCGTTATGAGGCTCCTAGAATCAGATACTTCGGGCATAACTCTGGAGACCACGGGTCTTAGAGGGAATGCCTACAAGATATTTCTTGATGCACTGAGTGTAACTAATGGAATTATTCTTGTTACTGGTCCCACAGGAAGTGGGAAGACTAGAACACTAGCTTGTTCCTTGATCAAAGTAAATGATCCCAAGGTAAATATTATTTCCTTGGAAAATCCAGTTGAGATTCGTGTGCCAGGTGTTACTCAAATACAGATTAATTCGGACATTGGATTAACTTTCGCAAACGGTTTAAGATCAGTTCTTCGCCAGGACCCTGATATCGTTATGGTTGGAGAGATTAGAGATGCGGAAACTGCAGAGCTTGCAGTTCAAGCGTCTCTAACTGGTCACTTAGTACTATCAACACTACACACTAATAGCGCACCTGCTGCTATTCCTAGACTTTTAGATATGGGTATAGAGCCATATCTTCTTGCTTCAACAATTCGTCTTATCATTGCCCAAAGGTTGCCTAGGAAAATTTGTAAGCACTGTATCCAGGCTAAACCTGCTTCCCCAGAGGCTGTTAAAACACTTACAGAATCTCTCGCAGGGATTAGGAATTTTAATTTGGTTAAATATTTACAGCAAGTAATCTCTGCCAAGAAACAGAAGGGAGAGAAAGGATCAGCTGTACTAAAAGCACCCGAAATTGGACCTAATGGAGAACCGATAATATATATTTACAAAGGTGCGGGATGTGATAGGTGCGGTGGTTCTGGGTATTCTGGTCGTATCGGTATTTTTGAGGTCTTGGATGTTTCTGAAAAAGTTAGTAGAATGATTATGGAAGATGTTAGTGCGAATGATATTGAGCACAAAGCTCGTGAGAACGGAATGTTAACAATGATACAAGATGGATACCTAAAGGTTCTTGAGGGTATAACGACAATCGAGGAAGTAATGAGGGTGTCAAAGGAATAAATTTACTGTATAATGAGTCAAAATGGATAACAATACTGCCCAAAATAGTCCTATCCAATATCCAAACTTAGGACAAAATGTTAATTCTGCTGGAAATATCTCTGCTCTGAGTTCTGATGCTCCTTCCGTAGNGCAACCGACTAATTCCGCAACAACTCCTCCAGCTAATAACCCTACTCCAACTGTACCTCAGACATCCCCTACTAATACTCCTCCTCCTACTCCCCAAGTACCTAATGCAGATGTTTCGGTTCCGGTAAGTCAACCGACTGTAGTTGCAAAACCTTCTGAACCAAAGATAGATTTGGGCAATATACAGGAAGCTAAACCTATTAATAGCCCGAAAGAAGAGAAACTTAAAGGTGCAGTAGAAAATGATCTACAAGATATAATTCCTGGGAAGAAGGTCCCAAAGGCTCTAAAGAGAGACCCAAAGAAAAACAATCTGAGTAAACCGCTAACTGAAGTTAAGAAGGAAGAAATCCCAATGTTAGATAAGGGGACAGAGAAGATAGATGAATTACTTAAGTATGCCATACAACATAATGCATCTGATTTGCATATTACTGTTGGTTATCCACCAATTGTAAGGATAGATGGGGAACTAAAGGAGATTAGTGAAAGCATTCTAACATCTGAGGATGCAGAAGAGCTAATATTACCTATCCTTGTAGATGAGAAAAAGGAATTGTTGGAAGTAAATAGAGAGATAGATTTTGCATATTTTCATGAGGGTGAATATTCTGCTAGATTTAGGATAAATGCTTTCTATACAATGAGAAATCTTTCTGCTGCATTTAGGTTGATACCTTCAAAAATTAGGAGTATTGATGAGCTGTATCTTCCGCAAATATATCATAGGTTTGCTCAACTACAACAAGGCTTTATACTGGTTACTGGTCCTACAGGACATGGAAAGAGTACTACTCTAGCTGCAATATTGGAAGAGATAAATAGAACTAGATTTGTACATATAGTTACAATTGAAGATCCAATAGAGTATGTATTTGAGGGTAAGAAATCTCTAATAGATCAAAGGGAGATGCACGATGATACTCATTCATGGCCTACCGCTCTTAGGAATACATTAAGACAGGATCCTGATGTAATACTTGTTGGTGAGATGAGAGATTATGAAACTATTGCCTCTGCTATTACTTTAGCAGAAACAGGGCACTTGGTATTTGCTACTTTACATACTAATAGTGCAGCCCAGACGATAGATAGGATAATTGACGTATTTCCTGAGAATCAACAACCTCAGGTAAGATCCCAGCTTTCTAACATATTGGAGGCAATTGTTGCACAAAGGCTTATACCACTTGATAAGGGAGGAAGAAGAGCAGTTTCAGAAATTATGATTGCCAATCCTGCAATAAGGAATATGATTAGAGAGGCAAAGACACACCAGATTGATAATGTTCTTAGAACGAGTACAGATATAGGTATGGTTACCCTAGAGAGATCATTAGTAAAACTTGTTAGAGAGGGAGTGATATCAGTTGAGAAGGCTCAGGAGTATGCAGTATTTCCTGAAGAAGTATTAAGATTACTTAAGAGTTAAAGATGGCAAAAAAATATAAATACTCTGCAAGAGATAATAAAGGGAAGATAATTGAAGGGAAACTAGAAGCTAGGGATCCTCAAGCATTGGCAGAAATTCTTCAAGATAAAGGTCTTGTTGTAGTGAGTATTAAGGAACAGCTTTCCATAGACGTTGAGGAGATTGCACAGATCAATATCGGGGGTGTGCCTATGAAAGAGAAGGTAATCTTTATGAGACAGCTTGCTACTATGGTTGGTGCTGGATTACCTCTTACGAGAGGTCTTCAAATTATGGAGCAACAGGTAGCGAATCCTATGTTTAGGAAGGTAATAACTCAGGTAAAAAATTCCGTGGAGTCTGGTAAGAGTTTAGCGGATTCTTTTAGGGAGGCTAATGAGGTATTCGATAATGTGACAATCAATCTTATAGAAGCCGGTGAGTCTAGTGGTAATTTGGATATTATTCTTAATAAATTAGCAATTGAGTTGGAAGAGAGCAAAAAGTTAAGTGATAAATTAAAATCTGCTTTAACCTACCCTATTATTCTTCTTGTTATTATTATAGGTGTGATAGCCTTAATGATGTTTGTTTTAGTTCCTGCTATGACGGATATATATGGGGATTTTGATGCAGAACTTCCTGCAATTACTCAGTTTATGGTTTCTTTTAGTAATTTCATTATTGGCTATTGGTGGGCTTTACTGATTGTAATTCTTTCTGCAGTTATTGGTTACAAAGTTTGGATAGATACTCCTAATGGAAAGAGGACAAGAGATAAAATACTTCTAAAGATACCAATAATGGGTCCCATTATTAGTAAGATGCAGATATCTCAATTTACAAGACTTTTGGGTTTGTTAATGAGTGGTGGTTTACCAATTATTAGATCTTTAGAGTTAACGGCCTATTCACTTACTAATGAAATGTTTAGAGAGGTAATACTTCAAGCTAGAGAGGATGTTGAAAAGGGTGGTTCCCTATCTCTTCCAATTGCCAGGAGTGATTATTATCCATTGATAGTTAGTAGTATGATTGCTGTAGGAGAAGAAACAGGAGAGTTAGATACCGTTTTGGAGAGGATATCCCAATATTACAAAGATGAGGTAGATGTGGCTACGGAGAGTATGTCTTCACTTCTTGAGCCTGTGTTTCTAGTAGTGATGGGTGGTGTTATCGCCTTTATCGCATTAGCTGTATATATGCCTATGTTCTCGCTTTCAGAAGTGATGGGCATGCTGATTGACATTGTTACTCTTATGGTGTAGTTTTTTATTATATAAATTAAATAATATATATTTAAATGGGAGAGAATAGAAAATATTCTGGTTTTACCCTAGTAGAGATGCTTATCGTTATGGGTATCATAATTATCCTTATGGTGATAGGTATTACTGCTGGTAGATTTGCTATTAACAGAGCAAACGACATCACACATAGAAATGCTGTAGATGAACTTTATACCTCACTACTAGCTTATTATACAGATGAGAGAAAATACCCAGATGATTGTGGTGGTAGTTATTGTACAGTTCCTCTATTAGTATCAGCTGATGGTGCAGGTGGAGATGGTTATCTTGTACCCTATATCGATAGAGATTCATTCGATGGTGGGAGTACAGCTACTTACTACTACGGTGTAGGTGGAGATGGAGGAGATCAGGCAGTTTTGGGTTGTGTAACCCTAAGAGGAGATTCTACAGAGAATGCTGATGGTACAGATGGAGCTGTATATTGTTCAGGAAATGGAATTGGAGAGCCTACAATGAGCTTTGAAGGAACTCTCTTGGATGTGCCAGTTGCTGAGATGACTTATGATACATACAATTCAGATGGTGCATGGATAGAATTTCATACGGCAGGAGTGGGTGACGATTGGGACGGAGATGATTGGTTATAGGGATTAGGTTTATTCTTAGAGAAAACCCCTTCACAATGGAAGGGGTTTTTCTTTACTGTTTAGTATAAATGTATATAATAGATGTATGCATATATACATTAGTTTTATGTTCTTTCTATTTGGACTAGTTTTAGCCAGTTTTTTTAATGCACTTCTCTATCGAATAGACAATGATTATAAATATCCAGATATTTTTATTAAAGGATCTCACTGCGAGAAATGTGGTAAGTTACTTAAAACATATGAATTAATTCCAATTCTTTCCTTCTTTATTTTTAAAGGTAAGTGTCCTGTATGTGGATATAAAATACCTTGGTATTATCCTATATCAGAATTCTTTTTAGGAATCGGTTTTGCTAGTATATATTACTTCTCCCTATCCCCTATTCTCTATCTTGTACTAATATTTCTTTTTAGTTTCTCATACTTTGATAGGATACATAAAGGGGTACCAAAGATCTTTATTAATATTTTTTTAGGAGCAATAGCTTTCTATTTTGTTCTCATGACTATTTTAAGTGATAAGATACCCGAAAATGCCCTCTTACTATCTTTAGGACTAGTACTGTTTATCTTTCTTTTAACAAAACTTCTTAAAAAGAAATTTGGATTAGGAGACTTATTGGTTTTAGTGGGTTTGGGTTTAGTACTCAATATGAAACTATATATTTCATACATATATATATTCCTATTTCTATCAACAGGGTATGCCCTTCTAAAAATAGCCCTTAAAAAGGCCACTTTTAAATCATCGATTCCTCTACTTCCTTTCATATATATCTCTTTTTCAATATTGCTTGTACTATATGAATATATTTCTTATCATCTAAGGATTTTTGATATCTCGGTAATACTTGAGTACTTGAGGAATTTCTGCTAAATTAATAGTGAATAGTTGTATTGTGCTGCCCATGAAAAAGATGAACAAAAGTCTCGCGGGATTCACTCTAATAGAGATGCTAGTTGTTATGTCTATTATGATTATCTTGGCTACTGTAGGGTTGAGTACGCTAACTGGTTTTAGAGAAACTATTTCTGCTAGAGAAAACATTCAAACATTAAAACAAGATGTCCAAGTTGCAAGAAACAAGGCTATGTTTATAGATAAAGGTGGGGAAGATACTTGGATATATGGTATAGGAATAGATTTTAGTAATATCGGAGCGGATAATTCATATAATTACTTTAGATGGTGTTCCCCTTTTAATAGATTCGGAGATTCGATGACAGAATCAACTCCACCAGGATTTGACGATGCAGAAGCTATTGGTGAGCAATTGGGATATAGGTTCATTGATGGTGAAGATCGAGAGGAACTTAATGGGGTTTTACCTACTTGGTATACAACAGCGAATACTTGTATTGGAGATTTCCCTTCGCTTGTTAGAATTCAGGATGGGACAGAGCATCTAATAGCGGATGTAGATAGTAGTCAGATTTTTCTCTTGAGTGATGATGCCTCAATTCCAACATATGTTTTGTTTGAAGCTATTACAGGTAGAGCTTTTTTATATAATGAAGATGGCTATCCAATTAATTATGACGATGATGGTTCATATAATGCTGGTTTAACAGTTTTAGATATTGTTATAACTAGAAGATACAGCTCTAAGTTTGATGTTATTTCAATATATCCTAGGACGGGTGCAGTTATTACCCACGTGTATGGGGAAGATGATGAATGTACTACTAGTGAGTGTATTACCGTTGAGGGAAATGACTATGAAAGACATACCCTGTTTGATGAGATAAATTCATTTAGACCAATTCCGTAAGGTGGAGGAAAAAAATAGTGAAAGATATAGTGGTGTAGGATTTGCAGAAGCTTTGATAGCTTTGATGGTTGCAGGGCTTGTTGCTGTCGTTCTAATGAGAATATCAGCTAACGCTATAGGTGATCTTGCTAGACTTGATTTAGAAGACGAGATAGCAAGAAGAGCTGTATCTGCAGCAGTGGACATTCAAAATGCTGCTATATCTGAGAGCCAAAAAGATCCAGATGACAATATCTTTTATGACCCAGGCAGTATATTAATAGAGGATCAATGTTATGAGTATTCGTTTAATGTTGATGGAGAGATACTTTTTGACTATGTTGGGGATCTCAATGAGGACCCTCCCTATGAGAGAAAACCTATTTCAAATGATCCTGATGAGGAAGACTTCATTAGGGTTGTTTGTGTTACATATCATGAGAGTGACGATAGGAGTAAAATGGTAGTGAAGATATTCACAGGTGTTGTTGGTATGGCTGGTTTAAATACAACAGATAATGATATTAAAGATTATGCATATTATTCAGTAATAAATCTATGAAAAAGAAAAACATACAGTATAAGGGTTTTAGCTTGATAGAGATGCTTCTGACTATGGTCATAATAATGATAGTTATGCTCTTAGTTGGAACGACACTAACAACGATAAGTAAGGTTTCAGTCACAACTACTAACAAGAATCTAGCTAGAAGTGATATTAATTATATGATGGATATTCTAAGTAGAACAATATCAAATGCTGGTGTGGAGGATATATATCTATTTGATCACGATGGCAGAAGTATTGAGGAGAACCCAGTTAACGGTCAGTTAAGGATCATTAGTTCTGTCCCTACTGGTTATGACGAGGGCGAGAGAATAGTAGATGACGGAGTGCCAGGTAATGAGATACAGGTAAAGATTTATGGGTATGATTATTGGACTTGTATTGGGTACTTTGAGGATCCAACAAGCAATTATGGATATGTCGTTAAGACAACCTACAAGGATGATACGATAGAGCTAGATGATAATCACAGTCTATGCTTTACACCTACTGCAACCTTGGAATTACTACACTCTTACAGTATCAACACATCATCTTTCACAATTGAACCCTTTAATGTGGGACAGGATTTAAACAGTCAATACATTGTAGAGGTTGAAGTGGAGCCCTTATTATGGCCAATAGCTGAAAGCTATCCTATAAATAGGGAGATAATGAGACAGGCTATTATGTCTACAGAGGCACTTATGATGTATTAAATAATATTAAATTAATTAATTAATAATAATGGGGAAAAAGGAAGAAAAGGAAGGGAAGAAAGAGGAAATTAAGAAAAAGAAAAAAGAGGGTGAAAAAGGGGTAAGGGGTAAACAAGGAGAAAAGGCTGGAATTTCTCTTCTCTCAAAAATACTTCTTTTCTTGAGTTCTTTTGTTTTAACACTTCTTATTATTTGGTTCGGATTTGCATTTTACACTCTAACTCAGGGTGAACAGGTAGGATATCCTACAATAAATCGAAGTGGTGATAAGCTAGCAGATATGGTTGATGAAAGCCTTTCTGATACTTATGGAAATGTTGTAGAGTTCGACTATACGGTAGTGCCATACCAAGTGTCTTCTGAGGAAGGTCTTTATATTTTATATATCTATGCTTATGATTTTCTTGATAAGTATGAGGATATTGAGGATTCTAAATTCATATATAAACTAGATAAAACTAAAGAAAAAGGTAAATTTGATTTTAACTCTCTTGAATGGGGAGAGCCAGTAAATATTGTAATCCGATATAGATTAGATAAGGACATTCAGTATTTTCTTGAATACTCGATGTATGTTTTCAAGAGGGTTTTCCCAAGAGTATTTCCAGAGGAAAGTGATATATTTTTGAGTTATGATTATTTAGTAGAAAGAGAAATAAATAATTGGGAAGTAAAGATGGTAGAAGTTGAATAAATTGATTAATTTTAATTTTAAAATAATATTATTAAGTGTTAAGAATGAATAAATACAAAAAGGTATTACTGGTAAGTAGTTTCTTACTTATTGTTTTCTCTTTGTTCGGACTACAAAAAGTCCAAGCATATGACTACAACTGGTGTCATGAGAGTCCTGTCAATCC
>JGI24025J20009_10001460_pt1 | contig 17756 bp, 15 predicted proteins | sample Cruoilmetagenom3_FD_20009 | JGI IMG/M metagenome (IMG submission 20009) | reverse complement strand
TTCCGCTTTTGTTACCTTAGAATAAAGTATTAAGAAACTCTATTTCAGGAGGTAACAATGAAGCGGATAAACCAAAGAGGTAGATTTGTCTATCCTGAGGAAGTTCTTCATAGGGCTAAAGTCCTGGGTCTAGTTATTAAAAAGAAAATTACTCAATCTCAGGCGGCTAAAGAACTAAAATTAAGATCTGATAGGCAGATACGAAATTTACTAAAGAAATACATTAGCNGGGGTCATTGTATAAGATCTTTAATCCATACTAGAAGTGGAGAACCCTGGAATAAGGTAGACACAGTAATAAGGGATAAGGTAAAGAAGATTAAGGGAATGCATCCTAATTTCACCAATCCCCATATAGCTCATGTTGCTGAAAAAGATCTCAAAGAAAAGGGAATATTGATAAAGCTTAATAGAACAACAGTGAGAAACATTCTTCTTGAGCTTCCTGACTACAAACCTGCGGTAGTTAGTAGATTCAGGCCAGCAAAGAGGTTTGAGATGGAAAACATAGGAGAACTTGTTCAGCTGGATACATCATCTTCAAGAAGCTGGTTTTTCTACTTAGGGAAAAGACTTATCTACTGCATAGTTTGTCTGGATGATCACTCCAGAAAGATCCTCGCTGGGCATCTCTTTGAAAGCGATGATGTTTATAACAATATGTTCGTCCTAAGGGAGGCAATGGAAAAGTATGGTGTCTTTGAAGTAGCTTATACTGACTGCGATAGCAAGTTCAAGTTTAGCCCCAGAAAGCCCTCTATGTATCAAACAGTTATAGTTACCCCAGATGAGGTTATAACTTAAGATAAAGCATGCTCTTTTAAAGATAGACTCTATGCTTTTAACTCATCTTCCAGGAAATGCCATAGCTACAGGAAAGATAGAGAAATGGTTTCAGTTCTTTCAGTCCTGGTTTTGTAGGGAATACGAATTTGAGAACCTCCCTCTATCTGAGCTTGATAAAAGATTTCAGCAGTTTATTGAATTTTACAATAATAAATTTCATGAGGGAATAAAGGATACGACAAACAAAAGATTTCAAAGAGCAACCCAAGAGGGAAGGACGAGGTTTCGTCCTCTTCCTAAAGATACAAATCTTGATGATATATTCTGCCTTATAGAGAAAAGATGTCTTAAGAAAGATAATACCTTCAGCTACAATGGAGCCACCTATAATTTAGCAAAAAACAGAAGATCAATAACTCCTAAAGCTAAGGTGGAACTACATATTCATCCTGGGGAAAAGATCAGAGCTTTTTACAAAGGTGAATTTGTTCAAGAATTCCCCTCTACCAAATAGGAATTTTAAGCTTTTACGTGAGGTTCAAATTCAGAAGTATCACTAATTTTCGGTTAAAAACTCCTTAAAAGCGGAAATTTAAGCTTTAACATAACACCCCCCTGACAAAAAATAAAAACGTGCTAATAATATATAATGAAATTAGATCTTTGGCTGGAAAAAAGCTAATAACAAGACCAAGAGAAAATGGGAGATTAAAATAAAGCTTTCTAAAGAGAGTGTATTGAAAGATTAATTTCTCTTTTAGGATCTTTCCACGGAAACAAGTCTGACGAAAGTATTTGCTTCGATAAGAATCATTACGTAAAATAGTTTTTCAAAAATTTGACATTTAAACAAAATAGATTATATTAAGCACAAAATTAGAAAAAAGAATTTTTGATGAAGTTTAAAACTTTTAGTATAAAAGAGGAACAGTTAGAAGGGTTAAAAAAGTTATCAAAGGAAACAGGAGTTCCTCAAAGCTCATTAATTAGAATGACAATAGATAACTTATTAAAAGATAAGGAAAAAATTATTTAGCTATTAAGGAGAGTAAAATTGTGGAAAGAATGTATAACTCTCTCTCTCTCTCGAGAATAGATTAGTTTCTTTTTTAATTAAAGATAATTTTAATAAAGTAAATTTAAAGGATAGGTAATGCTTTTATGTATTGCCTATCCTTTTTTTATTTGGTCTTTGTCAGAAAAGTGATAAAAGATAATAAAGGAGGAGGAAATTCCTCCGACATTTGAAATACCACAGTTGAACCAATAAAAGTTAGATCTTCCTTTTGGATAAAAAAAGAAAAGATAGAAATAAAGGGCTGAAAAGGGGGTGATAAGGAGAGGTAGGCCAATCTATCTTGGGAAAAAGGGAAACTTTCCAAAAAAGAGAAGTGTTGAAAAATTAATTTCTTTTTTAGGAGCTTTCCACAGAAAAATGAACCATGTCAAATGTCGAAAGGTTATTTCTCTTTTTAGAGCTCTGAGGGAAAATTAAACCAGGGGAATTTAGTTTAAGAATTTTAAATTACATCATAAGGAGGTAACAAAAAATGATACGAAAGTTAACAATGTTGTTTTTAAGTGGAGCAATTTGTTTATTGGGAGTAATCCCAGTGTTAGCACAAAGTCAATATGGACAATATGCTACTATAGGGGAATATGAAAAAGCTACGGGTAATAAAATAGAAAAATTTAATGAAGCTCCTGAGTTAAAAGTAAAGGTAGCTGCTGGTGAGCTTCCGTCAATAGAGGAAAGACTTCCCGAGGAGCCAGTGGTAGTAGAACCGGTAGAAGAGATTGGACAATATGGAGGAACTTGGCATAAAGTAATTACAAGAGCTGGGGATNTTNNGCTAAATTCTCGNNTNGGATATGAGGCTCTTGCCCGCTGGGCTCGCGATGCTATGACCGCAATTCCTGGAATAGCTAAAAGCTGGGAAATCTCAGATGAAGGAAAAATTTTTACCTTCTATTTAAGAAAAGGAATGAAGTGGTCTGATGGAGAGCCTTTTACTGCTGATGATATCATATTCTGGTATGAGGATATGATGCTTAATAAAGAACTCACTCCTGTTTTTTCAAAGTGGCTTACAGTTGGGGGGGAGGAAGTAAAAATAGAAAAAGTAGATGATTATACGATTAAATTTTGCTTTACCGAGCCATACGGGCTATTTCTCGATAACCTCTGCTTTAACGGCATTGGAATGGCTGTTCCCAAGCATTATATGAAGCAGTTTCATCCCCGTTATACCTCAAAAAAAAAGTTAGAAGAGATGGCTAAAAAGGAAGGATTTGAATTTTGGTATCAATTATTTCCGGTAAAGAATAACCTTAATGAAAATCCTGAACTTCCTACCATTAGAGCCTGGAAAATAAAGGTAGGTCCTCCTGCTACTCATATGATTGCGGAAAGGAATCCTTACTACTGGAAAGTGGATCCCGAAGGTAATCAACTCCCTTATATTGACCGAATTACTTTTGATTTGGTAGGAAGTGCAGAAACGGCGAATCTTAAAGCAATAGCAGGGGAATTAGATATGCAAATGCGGTATATGAGTCTCTCAAACTTTAGTCTCTTTCTGACAGAGAGGGAAAAAGGAGACTATAGAGTTTTAAAATGGTGGAAACAACCTCTTCCTCCTACTGTTAAAGAACTTTATGTAGAATATGATCCCGAACGAGCAAATGATCTTTTGGATGAGATAGGCTTAAAGTGGGATAAGAACCATGAATATCGTCTGCGTNCTGATGGTAAGACCTTGTCTGTGGTTATTAATACTTATGGTGCTGAGGAAATAGGAGGTGCAGTTGATGAGTATGAATTAATAAAAAGTCATTGGAAGAAAATTGGGATTAAGACTGATGTAAAATCTGAGGATAGAACATTATGGGTATCTCGAATGTTAGCAGGTGAACACGAGATAGGTGGTTATGCAAGATTGTACTTTAATCAAAATTGTAAAGACCCTGTCCTGCAGGAACTTTTTCAGAATAAAAAGTTCCGTATCGCTTGTTCTTTAGCTATAAACAGGGAAGAGATAAATGAATTCTGTTATATGGGAATAGCTAAACCTACTTCTAAACGTTACGTTACGCACTGGGAAGTTGATCCTATATGGTATGTCCCTACAGCTACAAATTGCTATTTCGCTCCCCTTTATGGTCTTTGGTATGCATCCAATGGAGAAAGTGGTGAGGAGCCCACAGGGGATTTAAGAAAAGTCCAAATATTGTATGATAAGTTGAAGGTAACTATAGACGAAAAAGAAAAGCGTGAATTATCTGATGAGGTTATACGCCTCAATGCGGAGAATTTATGGTCAGTTGGTACTATTTTGGAGTTTAATCCTGTTGTAGTGAAGAATAATTTCCGAAATGTTCCTGAACAGGGAAATGATTATGACTGGCGAACAATGGTACCAGGGTATGTTAATCCAGAACAATTCTTCATCAAACAGAAATAGAATCTTTAAAAGGGAAGCTCTCTAAAAGTTTAGGAGCTTCCCTTTCTAATTTTTTTGATAGATTTTCTCTGGTAGAAGAGGAACTATACTTATAGTATATAGGGAAGGTAAAAAGGTTGAAAAAATAGGAATTTGGAAGGAAAGGAATATTTAAATCAAGTTGGATAAAGCTAATAAAATGGAGGTAAGAAAATGAAAGTAGGATTTGGAAAACAAGATATAACTCCTGACCTAAGACCACCTATACCTGGTCCGGCGGGAGTTGACACTGAACGAGAATTCATTCTTGACGATATCTGGACGAGAGCTTTAGTATTTAAGAATGAGAATAATGTGCTAATTTTAGTGGCTGCAGATATTCCTAATTTTCATGAAAAAGATAGGGAAGATCTTATTGAGGAAATAGAAAAAGTATGTAATATTAAGAAATTTAAACTGGTATCTCATTGTGTGCATATGCACCAGGCCCCTAATGTATGCTGGAATTCTTTTAGTATGATTAATAAAGAAGGTGGTTATGCTATAAATGAAGAGTATTATAGAGCTTTCTTAAATAAAACTGCCTTAGCAGTAAAGGAAGCATTTAAAGATCTTGAAAATTTCCAGATAGAATATGGAGAAGCAGAGGTTAAGGGAATTGAAAGCAATAGAAGGATAATGGGGCCTGATGAAAAAATAAGGTTGAGAGGTTCAAGACCTTCAAAAAAACTAAGAGAACTCCCTGAAGGACATATCGATCCCACGGTAAGAGTATTTTACCTAAAAAGAAAAGATAAAAAGAATATAGTTTGGGTTAATTATAATGGTCATCCTACTGCCACAGGAGGAGATGCAGCCCCATTTGTAAGCGGTGATTTTCCTGGACAGGCGCTAAGAATTTTGAAGAGAGAAAAACCTGAAAATGGATATATTTATATGATGGGTCCAAATGGGAATTTAAATCCGGGGAAGTATATAACCGGGGATCCGTTTAAGTTAGAGGACAGAATAAAAGATAGGGATCGGATGGGTAAAATTTTGGCTGAAAGCATAAAAATGGCAATAAATAAGGCCGAGAAGCTAAAAATGGGTCCTCTTAAATTTGAAAAAGAGAGACTTTTACTTTCACATAAAGAAAAAGATTTTCCAACTTATAAACAAGCTTTAGAGCAACATAAAGAAGCTGTGAAAAAAATGATAGAAGTACATAAAAGAGGTGAAAAACTTTCTCGTGGAGGAAAGATAAGATTTACTCACCGTATACTTTATTATTATAAAATTCTTGAAAATGGTAAGATCCCTGTTTATATATCTACTATGAAAATTGGAGACCTTAATGTTGTATTTTATCCGGGAGAAATATTTCTTGAAGCAAGTGATATGATAAGGAAAAATTTTCCTGGAAAAAAGATATTTACTATTGCTCTTTGTGACGGTCTATTTGGCTATGTTATAACTGAAGACTGTTATGAAACAAAAAGACATGGATATGAATATACAGCCACGTTGTTAGCAAAAGGGTCTTTTACGGCAATAGTTGATAAATCTATACAAATGCTAAAAGAAATTAACAAAATTTAATCAGTATTTAAGGTAATAACATGCTAATTAAGAATGCAAATTTGATTGACGGGAAAACAAATGAAATTAAATTGAACATTGCCTTAATAATTAAGGATGGAAGAATTCAGAAAATTATCCCTGATAATATTTCCTCAAAAGAAGGAGAAGACATAATCATAGATGCCCAGGGAGGAACCATCCTTCCCGGGTTTTTTAACTTACATTCTCATATTCACCGAAGACATTTAAGTTGGCTTAAAAATGATAATCCTTTGGAACCATTTAGAATTGTACACCCGAGAGTAGAAAGATTGCCAATACATGATGTATTATTCTTTGCTCTTAAAAATGCCTGGACCGAGCTTTTTATGGGTATTACGACCATAAGGGACGCTGGCTCAAGAGATAATATAGCTACAATCTTGAGAAATTTATTTGCTGGTAGTTTATTTAACGGACCCAGGATTATATCCAGCGGAAAAATCATTAGTATGACTGGAGGCCATGAAGAAAGTATATCCACAAGAGAATGTGACGGTCCTGATGAAGTGCGTAAGGCAACGCGCGAGCAATTTAAAGCCGGTGCAGATTGGGTTAAATTTTGTGCAAGTGGAGGGTTGGCTGGTATGCCAGATAAGGAAAATCCTCATATGATTGAATTTACTTACGATGAGCTTAAAGCAGGCATTGATGTGGCCCATAGAAGATTCAAAAAAGCCTTAGCTCATGCCCATGCAACAGAAGCTATCAAAAATGCTGTACGTGCAGGAGTAGATACTATAGAGCATGGAATGTATTTAGATGATGAAGCCATTGAAATGATGATAAAGAATAAAACAGCTCTGGTTCCGACAGTTTCAGGAATTTATCGTTATGCAAAACTCGAGGAGGAAAGTGGGAATATAGATTTTTCAAGAATGTTGATGGAAGAAGTAGTTGCGCCACATAAAAAGAGCGTTAAAAAGGCATTTAAGGCAGGTATTAAAATTGGAACCGGGAGTGATACTTTAGGGAATATTGTGGATGAAATAGAAATATTTAAAGAAATAGGTTTCTCATCAATGGAGGCAATCCAATCAGCTACCAGGGTATCCGCTGAGATACTTGGATTAAATGAAATATTAGGAACAATTGAAGTGGGTAAAATTGCTGATATTATTATTGTAAATGGCGATCCACTACAAAATTTAAAATGTTTACGGAATGTACCGTATGTGATAAAAAATGGCGAACTAGTAAATCCTTCATGGTGCTTGAACTTATAGCTTGATGCCAGCTTGGTAGTAGTGTTTGGTGAGGGATATGTAGCTTACTAATAGTTTATTATTGACTTATTTATCTCGTTTCTAATGAGGATTTAAAAGATGCTTTCTTATATTGCCAGACGAATTCTTTATATGATTCCTACCCTTTTAGTAATCTCTGTTATTAGCTTTACTCTTATTCAACTTCCCCCTGGAGATTACTTAACCTCTTATATAGCTCGGTTAACCGAGACCGGGGAATCAGTAGATGAAGCAATGATAGTTTCGCTACAAAAACGCTATGGATTAGACCAACCAATTTATGTGCAGTATTTTATGTGGATAAAGGGAGTTCTTCAAGGAGACTTTGGCCAGTCCTTTGAATGGAATATGCCTGTAAGTAAATTAATCTGGGGACGATTATTACTTACAGTGATCGTCTCTATTTTTAGCCTCATCTTTACCTATATTGTAGCTATTCCCATAGGAATTTATTCTGCTACTCATCAATATTCATTAGCTGACTACTTCTTTACCTCTGTTGGTTTCCTTGGGTTAGCCACTCCTAATTTTCTTTTAGCATTAGTTTTAATGTTTCTTTTTTATAAGTATTTTGGTCTTAGCGTAGGTGGCCTTTTCTCACCAGAGTTTATAGAAGCCTCCTGGAACTGGGCTAAAATTGTAGATATGATAAATCATATGTGGATTCCGGTGATAGTTATCGGGACAGCGGGAACCTGTGGGCTTATCCGCGTTATGCGCGGTACTTTATTAGACGAGCTTCGAAAACAATATGTAATTACTGCCCGAGCTAAAGGAGTTGGCGAAAAAAAACTTTTATTTAAGTATCCTGTGAGAATAGCTATTAACCCCATAATTAGCACCATAGGTTGGACTCTTCCCAGCATTGTTTCTGGAGCAACTATTACCGCAATAGTACTCAGCCTACCTACCACAGGACCTTTACTTTTAAAAGCTTTAATGTGTCAGGATATGTACTTAGCGGGAAGTTTTATTTTAATTTTAGCTACCTTAACGGTGATAGGAACCTTAATTTCAGATATTTTATTGGCCTGGCTTGATCCCCGCATTCGTTATCAAAGGAGAACATAAGCGTGAAGCTTTTAAAGAAAAAAGTTGCTCTGGATAAAAAAACTACTTCTTTTGAGGAAGAATATTATATAGCCTCGCAGTGGCAGCTTATGTGGAGAAAATTTAAAAAACATAAGCTTGCTCTGGGTAGCATTGCAGTGCTTGTTATTCTTTATTTAGGAGGAATTTTTTGTGAGTTCATTGCTCCCTACGACCTTGAGGCACGTCAAATTAAATATATTTACGCTCCACCTCAGCGTATTCATTTTTTCGATGAGAAAGGATTTCATATCCATCCCTTTGTTTATGGCATTAAACGCAGGATTGATATGGAAACCTTGCAAAAGATTTATAGTGAAGAAAGAACAAAAAAATATCCTATCCATTTTTTTACTCACGGAAAGAAATATAAAATGTGGAGTTTATTCCCGATGGATATCCACCTTTTTGGAGCAAAGGATGGGGGAGTTATTTTTCTTTTAGGGACAGATCGTATGGGTAGAGATATGTTTTCAAGAATTGTCTATGGAGCGCGTATCTCTTTATCCATAGGATTAGTCGGTGTTTTCTTAAGCTTGGTTATAGGACTAACATTAGGGGGGATATCTGGATATCTTGGTGGAGCAGTAGATAATATTCTTCAGCGAGTTATAGAAGTTTTAAGATCTTTTCCTACTATCCCTCTCTGGATGGCTTTAAGTGCCGCTGTACCACCTCAATGGCCACCACTAAGAGTTTACTTCGGAATTACAGTAATTCTCTCCTTTATTGGATGGACAGGATTAGCTCGCGTAGTCAGGGGAAAACTTTTAGCTTTAAGGGAAGAGGATTACGCCATGGCGGCTAAAATAGCCGGATGTAAGGACACGCGGATAATTGGCCGACACCTTCTTCCTGGTTTTTTAAGTTATATAATTGTTTCTATGACGCTATCTATACCGGGGATGATCTTGGGAGAAACTTCTTTAAGCTTTCTTGGATTAGGTCTTCGTCCTCCCATAACCAGTTGGGGAGTGCTCCTTAAAGAGGCACAAAATGTAAGAACTGTTGCTCTACATCCCTGGCTTATGCTTCCCGTACTTTTTGTCATCATCACCGTCTTAGCCTTTAATTTCTTAGGAGATGGTTTGCGTGATGCCGCAGACCCCTATAAATAAGGAGAAAAAAATGATCAAATGTGGTTTTAGTAAGAAGATAATAACACCTTCTTTGGGTACACCTTGTTCCTTAGGGGTGGACAATGAAGCAGAAGAGATATTTGACAATATCTATACCCGGGTGATAGCTCTACAGGATAAAAGTAAAGTTATCTTTTTAATTTCTGCTGAGGTAATAGCTCTTTCCAGGGAGGATAGAACTGATATAAGAAATGCCATTGCTAAATCTATTAACATGGAAAATTTCCAGATAGTAATTCATACTATTCATAATCACCAGGCGCCAAATGTTAGATGGCACGTGTTTTCAGCTATCAATAAAGATGGTTATCAGGCTATTAGCGAAGATTATTATAATTATTTTTTAAAGCAGAATGCTAAAGCCGCCAAAGAAGCATTAGAAAATATTGTGGAATTGGAATCAATTGGCTATGGTGAAAGCGAGGTTCAAGGAATTCAAAGCAACCGGCGAATTATTACCTCTGATGGCAAAATTATTATGAGATACAGCCGCCCTCCAGAGAATTTAAAGAAGTATCCAGAAGGCCATTTAGATCCGAAAGTAAGATGTATAGTTTTAAAGAGGGAAAAGGCGAAGAGTATTATTTGGATAAATTATCATGGTCATCCAACCTGCACAGGGGGAGATGAAGCACCTTATGTTACTGGGGATTTTCCTGGCTGGGCTCTTCACCTTTTAGAAAAAGAGACACCTCAATACGAATATATTTATATGACCGGTCCGCATGGAAATCTTAATCCTGGTAAGTATGTTAGCGGGGATACTAAAAAAGTAAAGGATAGGAAGTATGATAGAGATAGGATGGGGGAAATATTAGCTGAGGGAATAAAGAGAGCTTTAGGAAATGCAGAGTTTAACCAGGTTCATCAATTTAAATTCTTAAAAGAAAAATTACTCTTGAAATTAAAGTCTAATTTCCCTTCAAAAGAAAAATTGGAGAAAGACTATCAGGAAGGTTTAAAGGAAATTAAAGAAGCTCATCGTCAAGGAAGGAAGGTTACAGGAGGCGGTTCGATAAGAAGAGCTCAGGCAAAAAGGGCTATTTATTATAGTCTAATAGAGGGGAAGTTGCCCACTTCTGTGTCAGTACTAAGGATTGGAAATTACTATGCTGTATTTTTCCCTAGCGAGATTTTCCTGGAAGCAAGCAAGGAAATAAGAAAAATTTATCCGAAGAAAAAAATATTAACAGTCTCTATGTGTAGTGACTATATCTGGTATATACCTACTCCTCAGGCCTATCGCGAAGGAGGATATGAAGTAAATTCATCTCTAGTTGATTCCTCAAGTTTCAGTGCATTAGTAGAGGCGGGGGAAGAGTTAATAAAAAATCTTGATTAAGAATGATTAAGTAAGACAAACGGAGTATATTAGCTTACTGAGGGAAGTTTAATAACATGCGAATAGAAGAAGATATGTTAGGTGAAAAAAGCATCCCGGATAAATATTATTATGGAATCCATACAAAGAGAGCTTTAGAAAACTTTCCTATTTCCCATTATAAATTAAGTGATTTTCCTGAGTTGATACAAGCCTTAATCTATATCAAAAAAGCAGCAGCCTATGCAAATTTCAAAATAGGCTTGTTAAGTAAAAGGATTCATAGAGCTATAGAAAATGCTTGTGATAGGATTATAAACGATGAATTGTGGGATCAATTCCCGGTTGATATGGTTCAAGGAGGTGGGGGAACCTCAACTAATATGAATGCAAACGAGGTAATTGCCAATATAGCTGGTGAATTACTGGGGGGTAAGAAAGGGGCCTACAAGAAAGTTCATCCTATCCAGCATGTTAACCTTAGCCAATCTACGAATGATGTGTATCCTTCAGCAATTCGAGTAACCTTATTTAGTAAGACAAAGGAATTAGCATACGTTCTTAAAAATTTAGCTCATATCCTTGAAAGCAAGGAGAAAGAATTTTCCTCCATTATAAAACTGGGAAGAACCTGTCTTCAAGATGCTGTCCCCATAACTTTGGGGCAGGAGTTCTCAGGTTATAAGTGCTTAATTTTGAGAACTACATCAGATCTTGAAAAGGAACTTCCTCATATACGGGTATTAAATATTGGCGGTACGGCTGTGGGAACAGGTATTGGTTGCAAGGAAAATTTTGCAAAGTATGCTTTGGAATATTTAAATAATATTACCAAAGAAAATTTTCAAGTTGCTGATAATCTCTTTGACGCTACTCAGAACTGTGATGTTCTTCTTTCAGTATCGGGGAGGCTGAAGAATATTGCCCTGGCCTTATCTAAAATTGCCAATGACCTTCGATTACTCTCCTCAGGTCCAGAAACTGGACTATCAGAGATCATTATTCCCCCGGTTCAAGTCGGTTCATCAATTATGCCTGGGAAAATTAATCCTGTAATACCAGAGGTAATTAATCAAATAGCCTATAAGGTCTGCGGAAATGATTTAGCTGTTTCTATGGCTCTGGAACGAGGAGAACTGGAGTTAAATATTATGGAACCGGTAATGATACTTTGTCTTTTAGAATCTATCGAGATGTTGAAAAACGGTATAAAAGTTTTTGGTGAAAGATGTATTAAATATCTTAAAGCCAACGAAAAGGTATGTAGAAAATACGCTAATTCAAGCATCACCGTTTACACCATGCTCAGTGAAAAATTTGGCTATAATCAAGTAAATAAGTTAATTAAAGAGTCCAAAGATAAAGGGATTGACATTAAAGATTTAATCTTGAAAAAGAAAATACTGACCAGGTGCGAATTAGAGGACTGTTTGAAGATAAACTTGATTAGTAAAGAAAAAACTTTATGAGAGAAAAGATAATTGGAATTTTAGGAGGAATGGGTGTCTGAGTTATTAGAGAAGGCGAAGAAACTTCATTTTGATAGTATTGTTATCGATGGATTGAATGCCAGCATTTTTAATAAAGAGTTACTGGAAAGGGTAAAAAAAGGAGGAATAACAGCGTTTAATGCAACCGTATCAACCATTGAAGATTTTAAGGATACCATATCTAACATTCTCTTTTGGAAAAAAATGTTCTTAGAATTTAAAAACTTGATTATTCCTGTAACTAATGTTAAAGACATAGAGAAGGCTAAGGAGTTAAATAAAGTGGGGATTATTTTGGGTTTTCAGAACACTTCTCCCTTAGAAGGGAATATTAAGTTTTTATCGGTATTCAAAGAAATGGGAGTTAAAATTATCCAATTGACCTACAATGAGCGCAATCTGGTCGGTAATGGATGTTTTGAAAGAGTAGATGGAGGATTAAGTAAATTTGGGATACGAATAATAAAGGAAATGAATAAACTTGGAATACTTGTAGACCTATCTCATGTAGGACCAAAAAGCACTATGGAGGCAATTGAAATCTCAGAAAAACCTGTAGCCATTACTCATGCAAACCCTCGCACTCTCTTTGATTATCCAAGGAATAAGACAGATGAGCAAATTAAATTATTAGCTTCAAAAGATGGTGTAATCGGAGTTACATTTTGGCCCTTCTTTCTAAGCAAAGGAATGAATTCAACCATAGAAGACTACTTAGATAACATAGATTATATGATAAACTTAGTGGGTATAGATTATGTATCCATCGCCAGCGACTTTTTCTTAAACCGTTCCCGAGAAATGTTGCAGAAATTTCGGGCGGGAAGAAGCGAAGAACCTTCAACAGTAGAGTTTGAGTGGCCTGTAATTTATCCTGAAGGGATAAGAATACCTGAGGAATTTCCCAATATTACTTATGGCCTTTTAAAGAGAGGTTATTCTCATGAAGATGTCAGAAAAATAATGGGAAAAAATTTAGTGAGGATATTTAAAGAGGTGTGGTAAACCTCTTTTGGGCTCCAAAAATAAATAAGAGACATTTTGACACTACTACCTGGTTAGGAGATTAAAGTGAATAAGTTTTCTTGGACTGTCTCAGTGGGACAAGAAAAGGTTCTTCCTTATCTTGCTGATGTAAAAATGGGTGATTTTTTTCTGAAGTTAGAATCTTGTGTTAAGTCTTTTCAAATAGGACGGAAAAGGGTTAAAGAAATCTTTAATGAGGAGGCAAATAATAATGAGATAACTCTACCTAATGTATCGGGTCCCCATCTTTCTTATGGGCATTTAGCTTGTTTAGGAGCAAAAATAATCTTTCCAGAAGATTCAGAACCAGCACCAAACCCTTTTTATTCTAATATAAAAGAAGGGATTAATGCTTTAAAAAGGAAAGTAGATTTTAAAGATAATCTCCTTTTTCAGCATTATCAAAAGATGTGTAATCACTTGCAGAAAAAATTTCCAGAAGAGAAAGTTGGTTTTAGTGGTTTTGGTCACGAGGGTCCTATTACTTCTGCTGTTCTCCTGAGAGGTCAAAATTTTTTCCTGGATATTTATGATCATCCAGGATTGACAAAAGAATTTCTTAATTTATTAACTCAAAGTATTATTGAGTTTGTTCATTTTTCCCGCAAATTAAACAGTCAGCCAGAGATAGATAAAAAAAGAAGTGGTCTTGCTGATGATTTTTCCAGTCTTATCTCTCCTTCTCTCTGGCCTGAATTTGTAGTTCCTTATTGGGAGAAATATTACCGGGGTATCACTACAGGGTCTCGCACAATTCATGTTGAAAATTTAAATCCTGAGCATTTAAAGTATTTGGAGGAGGTTGGCATAATTTTTTATGATCCCTCAGACTCGCCTAAACTTACTCCTAATATTATTCGGGAAAGAATTAATATTCCTTTTATGTGGCGGCTTCATTCTTTTCAAATCCCAACAATGTCTAAGGAAGATATAAGGAATTGGGTTTTTCAAACTGTAGATCAAGGGGCAAGCCATATTTACACCGGTATCGATAGAAATATATTAGAGGGAGATAATCCTGATAAAATAAGAGCCTTTATTAAGGCAGCCAAGGAGGCTAAAAATGATTGATATTCATACTCATCTGGGTAGAGGTGCGGTTAAGGATGAACCGGTAATTAATGAGAATGAACTCTTGCGACGAATGGATGAATTTGGTGTTGAGAAAGCGGTGGTTCTTCCCCGAGGATGTAGTCCAGAGGGACACTTTTTTCACTTTACTACCGATGATGTCCTCAAAGTTTATCATCGTCACCCAGATCGTATTATCCCTTTTTACAAGCCTGATCCTCGAAATGGTAACAATTCACCTGATACTGATTTTTCCTGGGTTTTAAAAGAGTATAAAGAAGCTGGATGCAGAGGAATAGGTGAGATAACCGCTAATCTCTATATTGATGATCCCCGGTATAAGAATCTTTTTTATCAATGTGGTAAAGCAAATCTTCCTGTAATTTTTCACCTAGCAGTTAAGATTGGAGGTGTTTATGGAGCGGTTGATGATATAAGATTACCTCGCCTGGAGAAAATATTATCTGAAATACCAAATACTATCTTTATTGGTCATGCCATGGGTTTCTGGTCAGAGATTTCCTCTGGGGTAGATGAAGAAACAAGAGGTGGCTATCCTGAAGGGCCGGTTGAGAGTCCTGGTAGAGTGCCCGAGCTTCTAAAGAAATATCTAAATCTTTATGGAGATCTCTCTGCAGGAAGTGGATTCAATGCTATCAGTCGAGATCCAGAATATGGCTACAAATTCTTGGAAGAATTCCAGGATAAACTTCTTTTTGGTACGGATATCTGTCATGTGAATCAGAAGGTTCCTATTGCCCCTTACTTAAAGAATGCTTTAAGTGAAGGTAAAATTTCTAAGACTACTTTCGATAAGATAACAAAGAAGAATGCGGAAAGGCTATTAGGGTTGTAAGCTCTGAACAAACAATTAGAAGGAGAAACATAATATGAATATATTATATCTACTGGGTACAGGTACTCCCACACCTACAAAATCGCGATTTGGAACCTCCTATATTCTAAAGTTAGATAAGGACTATCTGATGTTTGATTGTGGACCAGCCACCACCTATAAGCTCGTTAAAGTTGGTCTATCCCCAACGCAGATTGATTATCTCTTCTTTACTCATCACCACTTTGATCATAATTCGGATTATCCCTGCTTTTTATTGTGCCGTTGGGATCAAAGTATAGGTAAAGAACAAAAATTACAGGTTTTTGGGCCTCCGCCTACAAAGTGGATTACTGAACGTCTTATTGGGTCAGAAGGAGCTTTCTCTTGTGATTGGAAAGCACGTATAGAGGCTCCCGTTAGTCAGAAGGTATATGTAAATCGCGGTGGGACATTACCCCGTCCCGAGCCATCCTTTAATGTCAACGATATAGGTCCCGGAAAAGTGATAAAACATAGTTGTTGGAGAGTAACTGCTGCAAGAGCTAACCATGTTCAGCCCTGGCTGGGGTCCCTTGCCTATCGTGTTGATTCAGATAAAGGAAGTATTGTATTTGCTGGTGATGCCGGTCCTTGTGAATCAGTCAGTAAGCTTACCCAGGGCACTGATATTCTCGTCGTTAATTGTTGGGGCCATCAGAATACGATGGAGAAAAACGGTGAAGCACCTGGTCAAACAGGAACCCTGGACGCAGCAAAGATGGCGCAAGAATCTGGTGCCAGGAAACTAATCCTTACCCATACAGGTCCCCATCTTACTAAACCAGGTTCTAAAGAAAAGGGAATAGCAGATATTGCTCGCTTATATCAAGGTGAAATCATTTTTGGAGAAGAATTAATGAGTTTTACGCTTTAATAAACATGTAAGAAATTAAAGTAAAGCCAAAAGGAATAAAGGTTATTATGAATAAAAATGTATATTTTGAAGTCGGTATAGGGGAAACAGAAATAACACCACCAGAAGGAATTACTGGTCGATTAGGGATTAATCATACTCTTTATATAAAACATCCTATTTTTGCAAGAGCTTTAGCTTTCAAAACAAAGCAGGGAATAATTGTCCAAATAACTTGTGAACTTGTTGGTCTTACTCGAGGGACCATAAGTCGTATTCATACAAAGTTAGAAAATGAATTAGGACTTGATAGAAATAATATAATTCTTACTTGCACACATACTCATTGTTCTCCATGGATTTGGGACCTTCAAGCTAAAGAAGCTGAGCAAGTGGGAATTAAGTTATTGGATTGGCATTGGTTGGATAAGGTTATCCAGGGATGTGTTAAATCAGCTCAAATTGCGATTGAAAATTTCCAGCCATCGATATTAAAGGTTGGGGTAGCTAAAGTAAAAGATGTAGCAAGTAATCGTATTGAATTAGGGTGGAGAGGATCTATATGTACAGATAGTTTTGCTAAGGCAAAAGGTATTGGATATATAGACCCTGAAATACGGGTTTTAAGTGTTTATAATATAAAAGGCGAAATAAGAGCTCTATTTGTAAATTATTCCTGCCATCCATCAAGCTATGGTGGAGGTAAAACTCAATTTGTCTCACCAGATTTTCCTTATTATGCTTCTAGATTTATTTCAAAACATTTTGAACAAAATATACCAATGAGTTACTGGCAAGGCTGTGCAGGAGATATAAATGTTGGAAAATTCAACATACAGGGTTCTGAAGAAGAAGTGCAAGGCTTCGGCAAAAGATTAGCCGAAGGGATTCTAAGAGCACTCAATGATAGTAAAGAAATAAAGAGTAGTAATATAATTTTTAAGACTAAAGATTTAGAATTAGCAGTAGGAGAGTGGGTTGAATCTATTGATGAGGCAAGAAATAAATTTAATAATCTCTCGCATCAGGTGAAGACCTATCTTGAAAGGAAAAAACCTGTTCCTGATAATTTAGTTTCTCAATGGAGAATGGCTATTAAAAGGCTTGATGTTTGTTTACTCAGTAACAGTAAAAAAATGAAAGCCCGACTTTACTTGTGGAAGATAGGAAAACTTTGCTTGGTGTTTGTACCTGGTGAGTGGTTTGTTCACTATGGAGGGCAATTTTCAAAATTAACTAACCAATTGAACATATGGATAACTACGCTAACTGATATTGATCTTCTCTATATTCCTGACAGAAAGGTAATGCAACATAGAGAATGGTATGGTGTAAATTCAAAGATGAGAACTATTAGTGATAAATCAATTTATACATTGATGAAAACAACAAAAGACCTGCTTTTATTATCGGGATGGTTGTAGAGAGTGATATTAGTAAAGAAGAAAAAGAAAAAATTTTTTATTCAAATGCTAAAGATTTGCTTTCTGGAAAGCTAAATAAATGAAGCAAAAAATTCCCTGGCATATTGCCATTCCTCCTGAAGTAAAAACAGAATACCTTAAAGTAAGATTGGGAGATTATTACACTAATCCTGAGATAATGCTTGAGGTACAGCTAAAATCAAGGGAGGTTTTTAATGAACTTTATGGATTGCCTAAAGATGGGATAGGCCCTACTTATTCTTCTTATCTTGAGGCTTCTCAACTTGGAGCTAAAGTTATATTCCCCAAAGATAATATGCCTATGCCAAAAAGAGATTTAGTAGTAAAAGAGCCAAAAGATGTATATAAACTAAAAATTCTCAATCCT
>JGI24025J20009_10001459_pt1 | contig 17759 bp, 17 predicted proteins | sample Cruoilmetagenom3_FD_20009 | JGI IMG/M metagenome (IMG submission 20009) | reverse complement strand
TGGAGAATGCTGGCAAACTTATGATGAGATACATCAATAGTGACGAAGTGAGCATCATAGCCTAGGTCGTGAAGCATTTGTTCCTGCCCCTTGGCATAGTAGCCTAATCGGCAAATGCCAGTGCCCCTAGCCTGAGCCAGCGTATCGGCCCCCAGTTCACAGGCTTCGATTAGACTGCCCAAAGTGAGCTTGTAGGGTAAGCAAGCCTCCGTCGGTGAATATTTCACACCAAGGTCCAATGTCCTCTGAGTCATTGGTGGCGGGACGATNAGACTACCATCGGAAGCACCTAGTCGTCGAGCCATTGCCTTTATCGGTACGCAGACGTTNCCAAANTGAGGTATACCTATACGCATATTTTCTCCCTTCGCCTAATCATATCAAGAAAAGCCTCTAAGCGAGTAACCAAACCGCCTTCGGTGGCATGCTCATCCAAGGTGAGGTGCAAGAAAGGAGTTTCAAGCTCTTTCGCCCTGTGCTTGACGAAGTCTATCATCATTGAATCGGGACCGCAGCCAAAGACGGACACATTAATAATGCCGTCCACTTGCCGTTCTAAGTAGTATTCACCGGCGCCAATAATGTCAGCCTCGCATACCCAATGAGGAGTACCGACCAACCTCCTTGCCGCAGCATCAAGCGCCTCCCCAGATGCCATTTCTGGGACGAGAATTCTGGCCCCCATTGACTGTAACCGAAAAATTAGACGATGGTTAAGGTAATCATCATGAATAACGTAGGGATGGCCAATAACAGCAATAGTCAGTGGGGCAGACAAACTAGAGCCAGAATCCGACTGCTGGTTAACTTGGCGCGCTCCACTAATAGCTTCAACGCACGTGGCGCCTTCACGCAACATCTTGCTGCGATAGGCTAGATTGCTTTCCCAAGCGTCCTCAACTGCTTTGCGGATCTTGAATGGACTGAAGGCAAAGTAGCGCCCCAATTCATAAATATTTCGGTATAAATGATAACGCCACTTCTCCAGGTTTATCTCCGGGGCAAGGATTGTAGGGCATTCAGGGATTAGCGCTCTGGCCACGTTAGCTAAACCAATGATTTTAGAGCAATTATAGGTTTTCCTACCCAGACTAGTAACGGTGGGCGCAAATATATAGTCGCATTTACCTATTAGAGACGCAGTGTGACCGAGAAAAATCTTCACTGGCAGGCACGTATCAGCTACCGCCCGTGAAACACCCGCATTCAGTATAGTCTTATTAGTTAGCGCTGATACTACTACCTCAGCGCCTAGCCTTTCAAAGAAAGTTTTCCACATGGGATAATACTCGTAGTAGAGCAATGCCCGTGGAATGCCCACTCTAATCATAACCGCAGAACTCCTGACTGGTGTTATCTATCACTTCAGGCCGACGAAGAATGTCGCCACCCCTCTCATTATATTACATTTCAAATCATATTCTAAATCAGCCCTATCAGCTAGGGAGACAGCCCTGAAGACAGTTCAAAATTTTGTGCTTAGCTGGGGACGCCTTGAAGCCGCAGCGCACAACTTCTATACTTACTGTGGAGTCCCAAGGCCTCAGTCTGGGTGAGCTATGAACGTCGAGGAACTCAAAGGAAAGCCTTTTACAGGCTTAATTCATGTGGCTCAATTGCTGAAAGAGCCTATCGGCTCCAGCCGCAGTTACCACGCAGAGGAAATAGTTGACGAAGAAGCCAAAGGTTGTGTTAAGGGAAAGATAACGCTAATTCACACCAGAGGGGGAATTCTAGTTCTAGGTGAACTAAGTATTGAACTAGAGATGAGGTGCAGTCGCTGCCTCAATGCGTTCCTTTATCCCATAAGTTTCACTCTCGAGGAGGAATTCCTTTGTGCATCCAATCGTTTGCCCTCACCCGAAGAATTGGACAACGTTAGCATTGGTGGCGATAACGTGCTTGACTTGGGAGAGATAATACGTCAAAATTGTCTGTTGAATTTGCCAATGAAACGGCTATGTCGAGTTGACTGTGCCGGGATTAACAGGATGAGTAGCCATGGCTCTACCTAAGAAAAAATACCCCAAAGCCCGCCAAGGGAAAAGGCGTAGCCACCTCGGGCTCGCTTTGCCCGCCTTGGTTGCCTGCCCTCAATGCCATAGTCTTAAGTTACCTCACCATGCTTGTCCCACTTGCGGTAGCTACAAGGACAGGCAAGTGATTGAGGTCAAGTCAGCCAAGAGAAGAGGCTAGTTATGTCTGAGACAGCCAAGATAGCCTACGTCTTTCCAGGACAAGGCTCTCAAGATATTGGCATGGGACGGGATGTATTTGATAGGTACGCCTCGGCCCGAGAAGTCTTTGATGAAGCTGATGCTACTCTGGGCTTTCCTCTGTCTCAGCTATGTTTTGAAGGCCCGGCGGCAGAACTGACAAGAACGGATAATGTGCAGCCGGCGATATTGGCCACCAGCATTGCCTGCCTCCGGGCAGCACAAGAGGCGAGCAATGGGAATTTGCCATCTCCCTCCTTTGCCGCTGGACACAGTCTGGGGGAGTACACCGCTCTGGTAGCTGCTGATGTCTTGAGCTTAGGCGACGCCGTGAGGTTGGTTCGAGAAAGAGGAAGATTAATGCATAAAGCCGGACAGAAAAATCAAGGGAGTATGTTAGCCATAATAGGACTTGACAGAGCGCCTGTTGAGGATGTGTGCCTTCAAAGTGGAGCTGAGCTCTCCAATATGAATTGCCCCGGTCAAATCGTAATCAGTGGCGCTGTCGATGCCCTGGCTGAAGCCAACAACCTAGCTAAAACTAAAGGTGCCCGGCGTGTTATTCCATTAAGAGTAAGCGGCGCTTTTCATTCCTCGTTAATGGAACCAATCATCGCTGAGTTTGGTGAAGTCCTCTCAAATTTCGCCTTCCGTTCACCGGTTACTCCCATAATTGCTAATGTCAGCGCCCGCCCGCTAACCGATGTGAATTCGATAATAGAGGAGTTGTTATACCAGCTTCGTCGTTGCATTCAATGGCAACCTTCCATTGAATATATGGTGCAAGAAGGGGTCAACTGCTTTTACGAAATTGGCCCTGGCAGGGTGCTCAGTGGTTTGATAAAACGAATTGACTCAGGAGTGCGAGCGTTTAACATCTCAGGAATTGAGGATATTGCCGAGCTAGGAAACTCAGCAACCCCCTGACTATGGGTTTCAGACGAAAGGCACGAGTCACTGCTCTTCAGATACTTTATGAACTCGATTGCACTCAACACGAAGCAGAGAAAGCTCTAGCTCGATTGGCCACTCAAGAAGCATTGCCGCAGGAAGCCCATGGTTTCGTCGAGAGACTTACCCAAGGAGTGCTACATGACAAAACCAGACTTGATGGACTCATAAATCACTTTGCCCCAGCCTTTCCAGTAGAGCAAATGTCCCTTGTAGATAGAAACATCCTGCGCATGGCCATCTTCGAGATTCTAAATATCACCCCACCCAAGGTAGCCATAAATGAGGCGGTAGAGTTAGCCAAGGCTTTCGGTAGCGATTCCTCCCCACGGCTGGTTAACGGAGTGCTAGGCTCAGTAGTGGCCAAGTATGGCAGCGGGAGAATTGATAGTACGGGCCAAGATGGAGCAGGATAGCAACTCCGTAGGTTCAACATGCACGAGTTCGGCGTAACTGAGAGCATTGTCAGCATCGTCCTGTCAAAAGCCAAAGAGGCTCGAGCTCACAGGATTACTGAGATTAACCTGGTTGTTGGCGAGCTATCGGGCTTTGTTCCCGATTGCATCCAATTCTATTTTGATTTCGTTAGTAAGGATAGTATTGCTGAGGGAGCAACCCTTCGTTTTGAATTGGCCCCAGCCGAGATTCGCTGCCGAAATTGTGGCACCATTTTCCATCCCCAAGATACCTCGTGGAACTGCCCCAAATGCCAGGGCCAGAATGTGGAAATGACCGGAGGGCGAGAGCTCTATGTAAGAAGCATGGAGGTGGAATGAAAAAGATTGAGGTAGTGCAAAACATCCTGAAAGCCAATGATTATATAGCGGCGCAAAATCAGCAGCTACTAAACGAGAATGGAGTTTTCGCTATCAATATTATGTCAGCTCCAGGCGCAGGCAAGACAAGCCTTATTTTGCAAACAATAGCCCGACTGAAAAACAAGCTGAGGATAGCAGTTATTGAAGGCGATGTCGCCTCAACATTGGATTCGGAAAGGGTTAGAAGCGAAGTGACGGACGTTGTCCAGATAACCACTCGAAACATGTCAGAGAGCTGCACCTTGATTGCTAATATGGTTAGCCGCGCCCTGGAGAGGATGCCATTGAGAGATGTAGCCCTGCTTCTCATTGAAAACGTGGGCAACCTGATTTGTCCCTCAGAGTTCGCCCTTGGCGAACACAGAAGGGTGGTAGTCTCCAGCTTACCGGAAGGCGATGACAAGCCTATGAAATATCCCGTGATATTCGCTGATGCCGACGCGGTCGTGATAAATAAGGTTGACTTTCTGCCTTATGTTGAATTTGATATTAGCTCCTTTCAAAATGCGCTGAGGGTACTTAATCCCAAGGTGGCGATTTTCCAAGTCTCCTGCAAGACGGGCATCGGCATAGAGAATTGGTGTAGTTGGCTGTTAACAGAGCTAGAGGCTAGTAGACAAAGAAGCCCTCACCTAACTTCTCCCTTGAAGGGAGAGGAATAAGGCGAGGGTGATAAAGCAATGACTAAGCCAGGGACCGTCGAGCTAGCCCGTATTAGCGTTCACGGCATCGTCCAAGGAGTTGGTTTCAGGCCTTTCGTCTACCGATTAGCCACTGACCTCAATTTGAAGGGATGGGTACGTAATACCTCTGAAGACGTCAAAATTGAGGTAGAGGGAGAAAGAGAAGCTATCGAGAAGTTCTGTTTGGAGCTTGAAATGAAAGCTCCGCCTCTAGCTCGTATCGAAGACATGGCTATCACGTACCACCATCAGGTTAGCTATAACAGCTTTGAAATTCGTGGCAGCGTTGCCACCAAGGGAAGATATCAACTCATCTCCCCGGACATTGCTACTTGTCCAGCCTGCTTGAATGAGTTGTTAGACCCTAATAACCGACGCTACCGCTATCCATTTACTAACTGCACCAATTGCGGCCCTCGCTTCACCATAATTGAGGATATGCCCTACGACCGTCCCAAAACTACTATGCGCCATTTCAAAATGTGTCATCAATGTCAAACAGAATACGATAACCCTCTCGACCGCCGCTTCCATGCTCAGCCAAATGCCTGTCCCGAATGTGGTCCCCACGTCGAACTGATTGATAGCCAGGGCAATACCTTACCTTGCCAGGATGCTATAGCCAGTGCCGCTCAGCTCCTGCGGGCAGGGAGCATTGTTGCCATCAAAGGCCTAGGGGGGTTTCTCCTCGCCTGTGATGCCAGCAACGAACAAGCAGTTAAGACTCTGCGCCAGAGAAAAAGGCGCTCCTCCAAGCCATTCGCCGTAATGGTGACCAATATAGAGGAAGCAAAGAAACACTGCTATGTCTCTACGGAGGAAGAGAGATTGCTCACCTCACCTCAGAGTCCCATCGTACTTATCAAGTGGAAGGAGAGTTCATCGGCATCTCGAGATGTAGCCCCAAATCTACAGTACCTGGGAGTGATGCTGCCTTACACACCTTTGCACCACATCCTGCTCAGGGATACCCAGTTGCCACTAGTGATGACCAGCGGCAATCTTAGTGAAGAGCCCATTGCCAAAGANAATGACGAAGCGCTGAGAAGGCTTTCACCAATCGCTGATTACTTCCTAATGCATAATCGCGATATTTACTCTGGCTATGATGACAGCGTGGCTATAGTAGAGAGAGGAACCAGCCAGCTTATCAGGCGGGCTCGAAGCTATGCTCCCTATCCTATCCATCTTGAATTTGAAGCTAAGCAAGTACTTGGCTGCGGCGCTGAGATGAAGAATACCTTTTGTCTGACCAGAGATAACTATGCCTTCCTATCTCAGCACATTGGTGATATGGAAAATATGGAAACACTGGAGCACTTCGCCAACACCATTTCCCTTTACAAAAGGCTATTTCGTATAGAACCGGTGATCATCGCCCATGACCTCCACCCTGACTATCTGGCTACGAAATATGCCTACGAGCTAGCTGGGACTGGCGTTGAGTTTATTGCTGTGCAGCATCACCACGCCCACATTGCTAGCTGTATGGCAGATAATGGGGTACAGTCCCCAGTTATTGGGGTAGCTTTTGATGGCACCGGCCTCGGTACCGATGGGCATATCTGGGGAGGTGAATTCCTAACAGCAGATTACCACAGTTTCAGAAGAGCAGGGCGTTTGGAATACCTGCCTCTGCCTGGAGGAGATGCAGCCATAAAGAAGCCCTACCGCATTGCCATTGCTTATGTTCTCAAACTGTTGGGAAAGGATACCTTAGACGCTGTCATTGCGAGCGCAGCGAACCAATCTCAATTAGCCTTCCTGAGACAAGTAAGCCAGGTCGAGATAGAAATCATCCAGCGGCAAATAGAAAAAGGGGTAAACTCGCCGCTGACCTCCAGTATGGGGCGTCTGTTTGATGCCGTATCAGCGCTCATCGGCATAAGAGGCGAGATAGATTACGAAGGCCAAGCAGCCGTAGAGCTGGAAATGGCTGCGTACAAGTCGCACCATGAGTCTGGCGGAGAAACTCATGAGGAAGCCTACCCCTACCGCATACTAGAGGATGAGGGAATAAGAATCGTGAAGGTAGGCGACTTACTCTCAGCCATAGTGGAGGAACTGCGCCAGGGCAGCTCAAAAGCCAGTATATCGGCAAAATTCCACGACACCATAGCTCAGATGGCGAACGAGATGTGCCAACTAATAGCTAGTGAAACGGGCATCAATCAGGTGGTCTTAAGCGGTGGCGTCTTCCAGAACCGGCTGTTGCTAAACAAAACAGCTAGCCTGCTAGAAAACAACGACTTCCAGGTGTTTAGCCACAAGCAAGTACCTTGCAATGACGGTGGCATCTCATTGGGACAAGCGGTTATCGCCAATTTCGCCTAACTAGAAGCTGTAGCACTCTACAATAGGGTGTTTAGCAGGTCACTTTGTCATGCTGCCCCTTAGCTTCCTGCCACTCTGAGCGTAGCGAGGAGTCCCACACCTAACCTCTCCCTTGAAGCGAGATGAATAATTTGCTGGACTCGCTTTGCTAGCCACCTTGTGGGGCTACTTCCTTATCCCAGAAACTAAAGATAAACGATTGGCTAGCACGCCCAAGACCTCGAGCAGATCCCCATCTCAAACCAACTCTGCTGGAAAGCAGACCCCTCTATACAAGAACTTGAACTTCATACTTATCTCAATGGTATCCTTACTCACGCTGATTACCCTGAGCGGCAATCAGGTTACACTAATTCCCCTGCTGGGCTATGAACGCCTCAATCTAGGGGCAGGACAAGTAGGCTTAACCCTCACTGTGGTAACTGCTATGCAGTTTGCCTTTGTTTTTCCCGCTGGTAGGCTTTCTGACAAGCTGGGCAGGAAAGCCATTATAGTACCTGGGGGAGTGATAACTGCCTTGGGATTAGTTCTATTTGCTCAGAGCAATAGTTACTGCTGCTTCTTGCTCAGCGCTGTAGTACTAGGCCTAGGAAGGGGGTTTGGCGGCGCTGTACCCACTGCCTATGTCACTGACATCGCCTCACCGCAAGATTACGAACATACCATAGCCTTATACCGCACCGTAAGCGACATCGGCTTTGTGGTAGGCCCTATCCTGTTAGGCTGGCTCAAAGATAGTCGCGGACTCGATTTTCCTTTCTTCCTCGGCGCTGGCCTCCTCCTCGCAGCAGTAATCCTGTTTGCTGCCTTGGCCAGAGAAACGGTTAGCCAACAGCACCGATAGAACAGCACCATTGTATTATTTATGATATTCCAGCTAAAATGCTACTGTTATGTGTTTAGCCATACCAGTTAGAATAGCTTCCATAGATGGTGACGAGGCGGAGACAGAGATCGCTGGAGTAAGACGGCGAGTCAGCATCGCGCTTACCCCGCAAGCAAAAGTCGGAGATTATGTTTTGCTTCACACTGGATATGCCATAGGCGTTGTAGATGAAGCTGAAGCTATGGAGACCCTGAAGCTCCTGGAGGAAATAGCAGCCGTCAGTGAAGTTCATCGATGAATACCAGGATAACAAGCTAGCTGAGAGTCTAGCGTATAGAATTGCTAACCACTGCAGCCACAAAATCAGGTTGATGGAATTCTGCGGTGGGCATACACATGCCATAATGAGGCACGGCATTCGCCAGCTAGTACCTGAAACAATTGAGATGAGGTCAGGGCCCGGCTGCCCGGTGTGTGTCACAGCAACCACTGACTTAGATAAGGCTATCGCACTGGCTCATCTGCCGGGGACTATCATCGCCACATTCGGAGATATAATGAGGGTGCCTGGTAGCTACTCCAGCCTACGTCAGGCAAAGGCTGACGGGGCAGATATACGGATTGTATACTCCACTATGGACGCTATGGAAATAGCTAAGGCCAACGCCAACAAGTCTGTTGTTTTTGTCGGCATTGGCTTTGAAACTACGGCACCAACTATAGCTGCCTCGATAATCAAGGCCAGGCGAGAGGGAATAGAGAACTTTTACGTTCTGTCTCTGCTCAAGCTAACTCCACCAGTGATGAAAGCCCTTCTTGATTTAGGAGAAGTAAAGCTAGATGGCATTATTGGCCCTGGGCATGTTAGCGTCATAATCGGCAGCGGTCCTTATGAATTCATATCCAACGATTATAGAGTCGCTTGCGTTATTTCAGGCTTTGAGCCACTGGACATCCTGCTGTGCATTGATAAGCTAGTGCAGCAAATTGAAGCTGGGCAGCCCAGGGTAGAGATAGCCTACTCCCGTGGGGTAAGGCCTGAAGGCAACCTGAAAGCCTTGGAACTAATGGGCGACGTTTTTGAAACTGACGGAGCTAATTGGCGAGGGATTGGCATCATTCCTCAAAGTGGCTTGAAGATCAAAAAGGAATATGAGCATTTTGATGCCGACAAGACCTTCCACGTAAGCTTAGAACCGGCTAGAGAGAGTAAGGGGTGCCGTTGTGGAGACATACTTCGTGGCGTAGCCACACCACACGAGTGCAAGCTTTTTGGCAGGGGCTGCACTCCGGAAAGGCCTATAGGGCCCTGCATGGTCTCCAGCGAAGGTGCTTGTGCTGCTTACTACAGATACGGGGCGAGTTATGACTGATGCTATCCTCTTGGCCCACGGCAGTGGTGGCAGGCTGAGCCACAATCTGATAGAGGGAGAAATCCTACCCTTCCTGGCTAATCCTATGCTAAGCAAACTAGATGATTCGGCTGTCTTTACAGCCAACGGACGCCTTGCCTTTACCACTGATAGCTACGTAGTCAATCCTATCTTCTTTCCTGGCGGAGACATAGGCAAGCTCGCTGTGTGTGGCACGGTTAATGACTTATCCATGAGCGGAGCCAAACCGGCATATTTGAGTCTATCTGTGATTATAGAGGAGGGCTTTCCGCTGAACAAGCTTGGCCAAATAATTCGCTCAATAAGAGCGGCAGCGAAGGAAGCTGGAGTGGACATAATCACCGGAGATACCAAGGTGGTAAACAAAGGGCAGGCTGATAAGCTCTTTGTTAATACATCAGGAATAGGCATCGTGCCCGATGGAATTGACATTTCGGGAGCTAATGCTATGACTGGGGATAGAGTTATCCTCAGTGGCTCAATTGGCGAGCATGGCATAGCTATAATGAGTCAGCGCGAAGGACTAAGATTCGAGGTGCCCGTGGAAAGCGATTGTGCTCCGTTGAATAGGCTGGTGGCAGAAATGCTGGAAGCCTCACCCAACATTCATTGTCTTCGCGACCCCACCAGAGGCGGCATAGCTACCACACTTAATGAATTGGCCCGGCAGTCTCGAGTGAGCATCGTAATAGAGGAAAATAAGATACCAATAAAGGAAGCGGTTAGAGCAGCCTGCGAGCTATTGGGCTTCGACCCTGTTCATGTGGCCAACGAAGGGAAGCTAGTGGCTATAGTTGACCACCACGACGCTGATGAAGTGCTAGCTCAGATGAAGGAAAATCGGTATGGTGGAAGTGCCGCAATTATCGGCGAGGTAAGGGATGATCACCCTGGGAAAGTAATAATGAAGACAAGACTAGGCCCTTCTCGGATTGTTGATATGCTTTCAGGGGAGCTGTTGCCACGGATATGCTAGCAGCAGCAAAATCAACTAGTGAGCCTGAAAGGAGCTATTCAAGTGACAAATGTCGAGGAATTGCAACGCATTGTAGGACAAGACTGGGTCATAACTAAGAGAGAACAGATGCTGGCTTACCTTACAGATGAAACGGGTCCAGCAATAAGGCCAGAAGCTGCGAACAACGTTGTTGTAGTCAAGCCGGCCAACAGTGAGGAAATATCGAAGATAATGAAACTTGCCAACAGGGAAAGGACTCCTGTTTTCCCCAGAGGTGGAGGCACAGGGTTGGCCGGGGGGGCAATACCGACCCAGGATGGCATAGTTCTTTCCTTGGAAAGGTTGAACGAAATCGAGGAGATAGACAAAGAGAACTTGATGGTGGTGGCCGAAGCAGGCGTCACGCTGAAAGAACTACTAAAGGCGGTGGAAGATGCCGACCTGTTCTTCCCTCCACATCCCGGGGATGAAGGCGCACAAGTAGGCGGTGTGGTTGCTTGCAATGCCGGTGGCGTAAGGGCGGTGAAATATGGGGTTATCAGAAGTTACGTCAAAGGCCTTGAGGTGGTGCTCCCTACCGGAGAAATAGTAAACATGGGGGGAAAGCTAATCAAAGACAACACAGGGCTTCCTTTGATGCATTTGATGATAGACAGCGAGGGCATTTTGGGCATAATAACCAAAGCAATTTTCCGCTTGTATCCCAGGTTCGCCAGCACGGCAACGCTGGTCATATCATACGATAATCGCCATCAGGCAATAAATACCGTCCCCAAGATATTGCAAAGCGGCGTCATACCTTTAGCCTTAGAATATGTAGGGCATGATGTCATTGAGGTGTCAGCACAGCGTCTGGGTGCTGAGTGGCCAGCTAAGAAAGGGAAGGCTCACTTGATAATAATAGTAACCGGTGCGAACGAAGATGAAATGTATTACCAGTGCCAGCAAATATCTGACATCTGCCAGAAATACGGTGCCGTGGACACTGTAATCGCGGAGACAAGAGAAGAGCAAGCTAACATTCTAAAAATAAGAAGTGAAGCCGGTTTAGCAGTAGAAAGGAGGGCAGAGGACCTGGATGTGGCTGTGCCCCCGGCGAGCATGGGGATTATGATGGACGCGGTGGATGAAATCGCACAGCGCTATGCTACCAGTATTCCGGTGTTCGGGCACGCCGGAGATGGGAATGTGCATCCTATTCTAAGGTTGGACTTGGCCGAAAGGGGCGTCATTAAGGAAGTGGTAACAGAAATATGCAAAGCAGCCATTGAGCTAGGTGGAGTCATAACAGGTGAGCACGGTGTGGGGAAGACCAAACTTGCTGAACTCGATTTGTGCTTGGATAAGAAGTCACTGGAGATAATGAGCGGGATCAAGAAGGTATTCGACCCAAATAACATACTGAATCCAGGAAATGCCATACGCTCAATGGGTTAACGGAGACCAGCTCCGCTACCAGAGGCCAGCAAGACTTGAAGTGGTGCATTCGCGGTGATACACTTCCGCAGAAGACGTTGCGGGTTACACTCCAAGTATAGACATTGTGGCATGACGATGTGCTTTAGCCTAAGCGGGGACAGAGTTGGCACGCAGAACTCAAATTCAGTACAGGAGATGCGACCATGAGAACACCAGCAGAATATAGAGCAGCTTTAGAAAAGATGAAACCGAACCTCTACATAGGGGGTGAGAAGGTGGGCAGGGATGACCCCAGGATCAGGCCAGGCATAAATGTTATGTCTGTCACTTTTGACCTGGCGCAAGATCCAAAGTGGGAAGAGTTAATAACGACAAAATCTTCCATAACTGGTAAAAAGATCAACCGATTTACTCATCTCCCCCAAAATCCGTATGACCTGATGCAAAAACAAAAGATGATNCGCTTAGCTACACAAAGAGTTGGCGGTTGTATTCAGAGGTGCATGGGCCATGATGCAATGACAGGCCTTTCAATTTGCACCAAGGAAATGGACGAGAAGAATGGCACGCAGTATCATGGCCGCTTCATGGATTATCTCACACAGTTCCAGGAAAGGGATTTGAGTGCTGCGTGTGCTCAAACAGATGTGAAGGGAGATAGAACTAAAAGACCTCATGACCAGCCAGATCCTGATGCCTATGTTCATATAGTTGATGTGAGAAATGATGGCATCGTGGTAAGTGGCGCCAAAGTTTCCATAACTATGGCAGCCTATGCTGATGAGATTATAGTGATTCCGACACGTGCTCTGGGGCCAGACGACGCAGACTACGCCGTAGCTTTTGCCATTCCAGCGGACTATGAAGGATTGAAGCTAATCACCCGCCCCGTCTGGCTAAGGGAGAGAAAGCAGATCAAGGCGCCCTTTGCCGACTATGGCGTTTCAGATTCTGTTTGTGTTTTCGATCACCTGTTTATACCCCGGGAAAGGGTTTTTATGTGTCGGGAATGGGACTTCGGTCGCAGGCTAGCCCTGCTTTTTGCTGATTCGCACAGGCATAGCTATACCGGATGTAAACCTGCCGTATCCGATATATTATGCGGCGCCACGGCTCTGGTTGCCGAGGCAAACAATATCGAGAAAATTGCCCATGTAAGACAAAAGTTATCTGAGTTTGCCGGTGGTGCTGAATTGGCATATGCCGCCGGCATCACATCTGCTATTTATGGAGAGAAGACATCATCAGGTACCTTCTTTCCCAATGCCATATATGCAAATGTAGGAAGAAGGCTGATGGGGGAAACTATTTATCATGAGTTCAACATATTAGCTGAAATAGCTGGAGGCCTATCAGTGACCTTGCCTTTTGAGGATGAATTCATCAACGAAGAAACTAGAGCATACATGGAAAAGTACATTGTGAGAAATGCAAAAATTTCTGCTGAAGATTCCCATCGTATCTGGAGATTCGTAGAGAATGTGATCGCCTCACCAATGAGCGCCTGGTACCAAGTTGCTGGAGTCCATGGTGGCGGTTCGCCAATTATGGAAACGATCGCCCTGAACATAGACTATGACTATGATGCCAGAAAGAATGTGGCGCGCTACCTTGCTGGCCTGGATGAGGCACTGGATCAGACAAAGGGTCTGAAGATGGAACCAACCTTCGGGTGTAACCTGATAACCAGAGAAGAGCTGCCACAGCAGTAGACAGCTGCAGATGGCTCAAGAGTAGTGACCAGAAAGGAGTAGTTCATGAACGCTGAGCATAAGGAGTCAATTTTAGATAAGTTTCATCTTGAAGGTAAGGTAGCCCTGGTTACTGGAGGGAGCCGTGGGATTGGTCGAAGCATTGCCCTCGGTCTGGCAGAAGCAGGCGCTGATGTGGTCCTTGCCAGCCGCAAGCTGCCCGATCTAGAAGCCGTGGCTCAGGAAATAGCCCAGATGGGCAGGAAAGCCCTGCCTGTGGCGGCCAACGTCCGTCATCTGCCAGAGATCAGCAACCTGGTCAAGACGGCAATGGATGAATTTGGCCGCATTGATATCCTGGTGAATAATGCTGGAACTAACATAGTGTTCGGGTCGGTATTTAACATGGATGAGAAGGCCTGGGACATAATCATGGGACTGAATTTGAAGGGCTACTTTTTCCTCAGTCAGGCGGTGGGCCAAATAATGCGAGATAAAGGTGGTGGCAACATCATTAGCATCGCATCAGAAAATGGAATCAGACCTGGTGTCGGACTGGGTATCTATTCCGTAAGCAAAGCAGGCGTCATTATGCTTACTAAGGTTCTTGCCCAGGAATGGGGGCAGTACAATATCAGGGCGAATGCCATTGCCCCTGGGGTGGTAAGGACNCGCCTGTCCACAGCGTTGCAGAGCAATCCTGTAATTCGTGGCAGAACTGAAGACAGCNCGGCGTTGGGGCGCATAGCTGAACCCGAGGAAATTGTCGGTGCAGCGCTNTTCTTAGCTTCAGATGCTTCAAGCTATATGACAGGNCAAACCCTTGTGTTGGACGGTGGTCATTTCTCTTCCGTGAGGACCCTGCTATCCACAATTTCCTCAACGGAGTGAAATCCTGCCTACGGAGAGGGCAAGCCCGTGTGATAGCCGTAGAGCAGCTCACACAAAAGTAAGCATTCGCTTCGGGTTGTCCNCCATAATCGCGTGTATTTGCTGCTCGGTCATGCCTTTAACCCGCATCACNGGCACAGTATCACGCAGAATATGAGCATAGCCCCAGCCACCATAAGCACAGCGTTGCGTCTTATTCCATATGTCCTGAGATATAAGTATCTGGTTCAGATGCCCTTTGGCAATCAGTTCCATGATCTCGTTGATGCGCTGCGCATCATTGGGGAGATCTATCACCCTGTGGTGTATAGGGTAGTATCCTTCTCGGCCGAACAGGTCATATTCGAGGTAGCAACCCGTTGCTGCCAACTTGATACGATTCTCAGGGTCCCGAACAGCACGGTCAATGTGGTCAATAGTAGTGCGAGTGAGATCAGCACCGGCGGCATCCAGTATCTTGATAATCTCCATGGCCGCTTCCTCACTCTGGCCAGGATGCACGTTCAAAGGGGCTCCGGTCAATTGCTGGGCACGGGCAGCAGCCCGCAGGGATTTTCGTTCATTGTCAGCCAAAGGCCACGAACAGCCAATCTCTCCGATCATGCCCGAACGTATCCCGCTGTCGCCAACACCCACCATGATATCTCGCACAATCTCATCGCTTATCTCCTCCTCAGGTTTGGCCTCCATTTCCGGCCCATGCGATACTGCCAGGTAGTAACCTGACCCCATAATCACGTTGAGACCTGTAGCTCGGGAGATGCGCACGAGCGCCGCCGGGTCGCGACCAAGGCCAATGTTGCTCATCTCGACAATCGAGTTTCCCCCGGCCAATTTAAACCGCATAGCCTCTTCAATAGCCTGCTCCTCATCGAGCAGCAACAAATCGTCCGCGTTTTGAAACAGGTGATAATGGAGCCACCACAAGATGTCCAGTGTAACGGGGTGATGCACCATTGCCTTCTCGGTGGCTTCCCTGGGTTCAACAAACCAGCATGAACCATCACAAACAAGATGCTCATGAGGAAGAGTAACCCCCAAGTCCTCAGGGTCAATGAGTCCCAGCACAGTCTGAACTTTTCCCCTCAGTTCTGCTCTATTCATAACTTCACCTCCTAAAATTCGAGTGGTAACTATCCACAAGCATGACCTTTAGGTCGTTAACGTTAGTCCCGGTATGTCCAGTCATCACCGCATCATTCAGTTCTCGCAAGGCTGCGGATGAATTATGATGTGCTAAATATCCGGCCAGGTCAATGTCTTTTTCCTTTGCCCGTTTTGTCGTAGAGCTATCAACAATTCCTCCAGCGATATCTGTCGGTCCATCTGTACCGTCTGAGTCAATGGCAGCAATGACGACCTTCTCGCTGCCATCAAGTTGTAAGGCTCCACTGAGAGCAAATTCCTGGTTCGGGCCTCCTTCCCCACATAATCCATGAATGGTGACGGTGGTTTCCCCACCAGCAACAACCACGCAGGGCGGCATCAACGGCCTCCCGTCACTGCGAATTCCGCTAGCGATGCGGGCAAATTCTACGCCCGTTTCTTTGCTCTCACCCTCAAGGCACAAGGTGAGTATCATCGAGGCAAAGCCTAGCTCCTCAGCCCTATTACTCGCCGCTTGGCATATTGCACCGCTCTTTACCAGGACAAATGTATGTACTGGCATATTGCCGAAGTCCTTTGGATTTTCCATTTCATGTGTCGCCTTTTGCAGATAGTCCAGCGCGGATTCAGGCACTCTCCCTAACAAATCATATTTTTGCAGCACCTGGATAGCATCCTCGAAGGTTGAAGTGTCTGGCACAGTTGGGCCAGTTATGTAGTCGAGCGGATCCTCAGTAACGTCCGAGACTGTCAAGTTTATGATTTCGGCGGGAAAGATGGACAATGCTAGCTTGCCCCCCTTGATATCGGAAAGATGCTTTCTCACTGCGTTAATTTCTCTAATTGTCGCACCACTACCCAGAAGCAACTCATGTATCTTCCTTTTCTCTTCCAAGCTAATGGTTGAAACGGGCAAAGGTGCCAGAGCCGAACTTCCGCCTGTGATAGCACAGATAACGATATCTCCTTCCTGTGCTCTCTCAGCTATGGCCTTCATTTCCCTGGCTCCCTCTAGTCCCCGGCTATCAGGCAAAGGATGCGAAGCCTCTCTCACGTCAACCCTTCTTAGGTCACCTATCTGGCCTTCCTTTACAATGATGACACCTTCAGTAATCCTGTCCCCCAAGATTTCCTCCACGGCCTTAGCGATAGAGAAACTAGCCTTCCCCATGCCAAGCAGGTATATATCTCCCCTCCCTGATAAATTGAAACTCAGATAGCCGACGGTTAGTATTCCTCCCTCTAGATGAACCAGTTTCTTGGTAGCTCGATAAGGATCAACAGCCTGTAATGAGTGCTCAATGATGTCAATTACAGCTTCTCTTCCCCTTTGGTAACCGTGCGAAACCAGTTCGCTTCTGTTTTGAATATACATAAAAACCGTCTGAACTTAACCGTTCACCAGTTGGAAACAAGCACTGGGTTAGATAGGTTGTCTGAAGTTCCTGCCAGCATACTTGGCTGAACTACCTAACTCCTCCTCTATCCGTAATAGCTGATTATATTTGCAAGTCCTCTCGCTTCTCACCGGAGCTCCTGTCTTGATCTGCCCAGCATTCAAGGCCACGGCAAAATCTGCAATCATACTGTCCTCTGTCTCACCCGACCGCTCAGAGACCACCACTCCATATCCATTCCTAAGAGCTAGTGCTGCCGCATCAAGAGCCTCGCTAAGGGTCCCAATCTGGTTGACTTTCCAGAGCAGAGCATTGCCAGCGCCCATCTCGATGCCTCTCCTGAGCCGCCACTTACTGGTTACAAAAAGGTCATCTCCAACAATCTGAATACCCAGTTCCTCAGTGATTCTGGCAAAACCATCAAAGTCATCTTCGTCCAGTGGGTCCTCGATAGAAGCAATGGGATACTCTGAAACAAGGTCTTTGAAGAACTGAATGGCCTCTGTCGTGGATAGCTGCTTCCCCTCGAAGGTGTACTTTTTCGTGCTCTTGTCGTACAGGTGAGTGGAGGCGCAATCCAGGGCATACACTATCTTGTCTTCGTAGTCTGTTTGCCTCACACCCTGCCGCAGAACATCCAGGGCTTCCCGCACACTGGTTATGGGAGGCACACAGCCTCCTTCATCTCCAACGTTGATAGCGAGCTTGCCGTATTTCTTGGCAATGAGGGGCCTGAGCCTGGCGTTAATTTCTGCTGTAATTTGAAGGCCCTCTGAGAAAGTCTCTGCGCCAACGGGCATTATGATGAACTCCTGGAAGCAGAGGTCGTTAGAAGACAATTTGCCACCGTTAACGAGGTTCATCATGGGAACAGGCAAAACGTGCCCATTAGCATTAATATACTTATAAAGGGGTATGCCAAGGCTAGAAGCACCAGCTTTAGCTGCCGCCAAAGACACCCCGAGTATGGCATTTGCCCCTAATTTCGACTTATCGGGAGTGCCATCGAGCTCTATCATCAAATTATCTAGCTTCCTTTGCTGAGTCACATCCATACCTATGACTTGTGGCCCT
>JGI24025J20009_10001458_pt1 | contig 17761 bp, 16 predicted proteins | sample Cruoilmetagenom3_FD_20009 | JGI IMG/M metagenome (IMG submission 20009) | reverse complement strand
TAAAACGGACCATCAGGAAGTTATTGAAGAAAGCACTGCTTTTTTAAAGAGTCATGGCATTGAGATTTAATGACTTGCAATCGTTTTGACGGATAGCAGTGGAATTAAAATATTTGGCCGGGATAATATTCCCCGGCCTTTTTTGTCTTCATATAAATCTTTAATGGACGAAGCGTTTTTGCCCAATTTGATACTGCTGTAAAGAGTGAATATCCATTCCGGAAGCATTTTGGTAGGGTGCCAGATCAAATTCTGACATCCTGGGTAAGGAGTCAGGTTACCCAGGATAGGGGGTCTGCTTGGCGTGTCACAGGCATACCAGTACCCTGCGGCACGCGTTCAACCGCTAATATCTGCATCAAATATTTTAAATGCATTATGAGGTTCAGGTCTCATAAAGACAGTTTCTAATTTTGGTTCCTCTTCCGCAGGAAGGCTGGAACATCCAGATCGTCGGTATTGATCCGGGTGGGAAACTCGTAGCCATCTTCACTCTGGATCCCAGCAGCGACCTTTTTATTCCCGTTTTCATCAACCAACATGCTTGGAAGCGGTCTTTGTTCAGCCTGTGCTTTTCGTTGTTCCTCAACTATATTGATGGCTGAGCTAATGCTTGTGCCTTCAAAACCTGTCGCAATGACAGTAATTCTCAGATCCTCACCCATATTTTTATCAATGACTGCACCGAAGATTAAGTTGACATCAGGATGTGCTGTTTCTTTGATGATGGCTGCTGCCTGGTTGACCTCAAAGAGTTTCAGGTCTTCACCACCGGTTACATTGAAGAGAATGCCATGAGCGCCGTTAATAGTCACATCGAGAAGCTGGTTGGAAATCGCCATTTCAGCAGCTTTGAGAGCTCTGTCTTCACCGCTTGCCTGGCCGACAGCCATCAATGCAGCGCCACCTTCGGACATGATTGTGCGTACATCAGCGAAGTCCAGGTTGATCAGACCGGGGATGGTGATCAATTCAGAGATGCCCTGGATTCCCTGTCGTAAAACATCATCTGCCATTCGGAATGCGTCTTGCAAACCAGATCGTTTGTCAACAATTTGGAGCAGGCGATCGTTGGGGATAATAATCAGTGTATCTGCATGTTCTTTGAGATTTGTTGTACCCTCTTCGGCTGCTTTTGCACGATGTGTCCCCTCAAAGGTGAAGGGTCGTGTAACAACGCCAATGGTCAGGGCACCAATTTCTTTGGCAATTTGGGCAATAATGGGCGTAGCCCCTGTGCCAGTACCACCGCCAAGACCTGCGGTGACAAAGACCATATCGCTGCCCTTTAGCACCTCATACAATTCTTCAGCGGATTCTTCAGCCGCAAGACGCCCGATGCGGGGATCGCCGCCTGCGCCTAGACCGCGGGTTGACTTTTCACCGATTCTCACACGCACTTTGGATTTTGAGAATTGCAATGCCTGCGCATCGGTGTTCACAGAGATGAATTCGATTCCGGTCAGCCCTTCATCGATCATCCTGTTGACAGCGTTACAGCCGCCGCCTCCCACGCCTACAACTTTGATCCTTGCAAATGATTCTGGATTATAATTTTTTTCCATTTTTTGACTCCTGTTCTTGATGCTTAAAATTGATAGAATATTTGTTGAAAATTATCTCAGGGTAATAATCGCCTGAGTAAATCCCTTAATTGCTCCGTCCAATCTTTAGACGTTTTGGGTCCATGCCTCTCAATATATTGATCAGCCTCACTCATCAACAATGCCCACTCAAGCAAACCAACGCTGGTCGCATAAGCCGGTGAATCGAGCTGGTCTGTCAACCCAACCAGGTTCTGCGGCTTGGCGATCCGTGCTGGCAAGCCCATCACCTGCGAAGCCAGTTGGCGGCAGCCAGGCATTAAACTTGAACCACCTGTAAGGACTACACCAGCTGGAAGCAGTCCATCGTAGCCCGAACGGCGAATTTCTTGCAGAACGAGGTAAAAAACTTCCTCCATGCGGGCTTCAATAATATTAGCCAGTTCTGTTCTGTTAATGCGGGTTGGGGCATCGCCGCCAAAGCTTCTTACTGTGAATTGTTCTTCAGGGCTGACAGCGGACTGCTGGGCGTGTCCAAATTTTAGTTTAACCTCCTCAGCCTGGGAGATTGGCAGACGGAGTCCATGGGCAATATCTGATGTGACATGATTGCCACCTACTGCCAGGACCATGGTATGCCAGACATCCCCGTCAATATAAATCGCCATATCGGTTGTTCCGCCGCCGATATCGACAACGGCAACGCCCATCTGCCGTTCGGTTTCCGATAGGACAATTTCTCCTGAAGCAAGGGGGTTGAGCACGAATTGTGACACCTCGATCCCTGAAGCCCCGACGCATTGACGCAGGTTCTCAACAGTTGAGGCGGATGCTGTTATGATGTGTGCTTCGACTTCCAGGCGGAATCCGTGCATGCCAACAGGCGTGCGAATACCATCCTGACCATCTATAATGAATCCTCGTTGAATAACATGAATAATTTCTCGATTATGAGGGATGGCGACTGCCTGAGCAGCGTCGAGGGCACGGTCTATGTCATCGCGATCTACAATCCCACCGGTAATACCAACAACACCGCGGCTGTTTATGGACGACACATGTGACCCTGCCAGGCTGACCAGTGCAGCATTGATCTCAAATCCTGATGTGCGCTCCGCTTTTTCAACCGAGCGAGAAATAGCGGAAGCTGCGGCATTAAGATCGACGACCGTTCCCTTCCGTAACCCCTGAGAAGGCTCGATACCCACCCCGAGGATGCGTAAGTTGCTGCCATCTTCAACTCTGGCGACCAAAGTGCATATTTTACTGGTTCCGATGTCGATTCCGACAATGATTGGTTCTTCCATACTTACGGCTCCATTCGATAAAAAGGTGAATGCAAAAACTCTAAACTGATCAAAGCAGGCTGGCGGTTTTCCGCCTGCAATGTGGTAATTATTGTTTCGTATTCTGCAAGTTTGATGTCTATTTCTGATGTATCACTTCCAAAGTAAACCAACCAACCCCTGGGGTCCTGCCAACCCAAACCAAATTGGGGGTCGTACTGTAAATACGTTTCATCCGGCAGGTATTCACTCAGGGAAAGCATACCGTTTATAAATTCAAGTGTTGTTTTTGGAAAGCTTTGTTCCTTAAAGATTGAGATTTCCTCATCTCCTTCAGGCGTTTCCGTTTCTTCGAGTGTCGCTATCTCTGGTGGATTTCCATTGGCTAAGACGGTTAAAATCGTTTCTGCCTCTCCCCTTACCGGGAAGGTAACGCCATCCGCATCGATCCAAAGGGGAGTTTCCTCGGTTTGCCAGAGGATAATTGGATCTCGTTCAATAATTTGGATATTGACGGATGCAGGCAGTCCTGTAGAGACCTTCACTGATTTTAGGCTTGGGAAGCTTTCTGTAATTTCTTGCACAACTTCTTCAGGCTTGGTGCTGATAATTGCTTTACCAACCAGGTCAATCTGGGAAAGTATTGCTTCTGCGCCTAACCTGTGGCTGCCCTTTAGATTAATTGAAGAGACTTCAAAAGTATCGAGACTTGAAAAGCTAAACACAACAGCCAGGGAAAGGAAGAAGATTGCACCTGAGATAAAGCGCCAGCCTAATTGGAGTTGTGGAAATGCAGGCAGCTGTAACTCTGCGCCTTTTGTGCGCAGGGGTATATTGACCTTTCGTCCCTGGCGTTTTACCATTGGGGCGGATGGCATGGTCCGCCTTGTAACAGGTACCTTGCGCTTGGTTTGTTTGCGCGTAGCGCTGCTCACAGAGGGTGTATGAGGTGTCTTCATTCGGCTTTGCTGCCGGTAGGAACGAATCTTTTCGGACCTATTTTTCTCTTCACGTTGGCGTTTTGCCATGTTAACTTCGGAACTCTCTTTCTGTTTTATCGCGCTGGGATTTTCGTGCCAGCGCCAAGTCGATTAATTTTTCGATTAATTCCGAGTAGGGGAGATCAGACGCCTCCCAAAGCTTGGGGTACATGCTGATCTTTGTGAATCCAGGGATGGTGTTAATCTCATTGAGGTAAAGTGCATCGTTTTCGAGATCGATCAGGAAATCTACTCGGCCCATCCCTGCACAATCCGTTGCTTTGTAGGCTTTAAGAGCCAGGAATTGGACCTGGGCGGTCATTTCTTCAGAGATATCTGCAGGGATCATCAGCTCCGCAGTGTCATTGATGTATTTTTCTTTGTATGTATAGAAGACGTCTTTCGGGATAATTTCTCCAGGGATAGAAGCCGTTGGATATTCGTTGCCAAGGACGCTGACTTCAATTTCGCGTGCTTTATCGATGCCCTTTTCAATGACGATACGCCGGTCATACTGTGCCGCAAACATTAATCCTTCCATCAGGTCGCTGCGATTTTCGCATTTGCTGATTCCAACAGAGGATCCTAAGTTGGCAGGTTTTGTAAATAAGGGATAATCCCCTATCGTTTCTGCCCTTTGCAGGCAGGTTTCCATATCCTGTTCAATCATAAAGCGGTTGAACGTCTTGTAAGGCAAGGTGGGGATGTCGTTGGCAATCATGATGTCTTTAAACAAGCCCTTATCCATACAGGCTGCTGATCCCAGAACCCCGGCACCGACATAAGCCACGTCCGCCAGTTCTAACAAACCCTGCAGGGTACCATCTTCACTGTAGGTGCCGTGCATCACAGGAAATACCACATCCAGGGGGGAATAAAGGGTCAAAATATCATTTTCCCTGGTATAGATGCCTGGATTTTGCGGACTTGGAAGGAAGATGGCTTCTTGTAATTGATCGTAATCTTCAGAATTCAGTTTGTTCCATAAACCTTCGCCAATAAACCACTGCCCCTGCCGAGTGATGGCAATTTCTATGACATCATACTTATGGCGGTCAATGACGGATAATACTGAACGCGCAGACATCAGTGAGACGTCATGCTCACCAGAACGACCGCCGTAAATGATGCCGAGCTTTAATTTGTTTTCCATTACTTAAATTCACCAATCAGTTCAATCTCGGGCTCTAGCGAGACACCGAATTTTTCCTGGACTGTTTCTTGTGTTAGAGTCATCAACTGCCAAATTTCTTTTGCCGAAGCACCGCCAAGATTGATAATAAAATTGGCATGGATAGGGCTGATCATAGCCCGTCCAATACGACGCCCTTTGAGACCTGCTGCCTCAATTAGCCGACCAGCGTAATCATCTTCGGGGTTTTTAAACATGGAACCCATCGATGCACCTGGTGGTTGGGTTTCTTTACGATGTGCTTGATAAGACTTAATCCTTTCCCAGGCCTCATCACGACTGGTTTGAACAACATTTAAAACTGCAGAGAGTACCACGACAGGCATTTTTTCTCTTTTGAGGATGCTGCTGCGATACTGGTAAGCCAGTTTTTTGACGGGCCAATCTTCTATTCCCTTAGTTTGGTGCAAGATTTTTGCCATCTCAGGCTTTTAGCCATATCACTGCCATGAGCACCAGCATTACCATAAACAGCGCCTCCAACAGTTCCTGGTACAGGTGCTGCCCACTCCATGCCGCTCAGACCTCGTAATGCTGACTGCCGGGCAACGGTGCCGAGAATGGCACCGGATTCTGCTTTAATGCTGGGTGGGTCAGATTTTGTGTTGATCATAATATTATGTGCCCTGTTATGTAACACGATGCGATCAAGACCTTTATCACTGACCAGAATATTCGAACCGCTGCCTAGAATGATGAAAGGAATTGTCCGTTCCCAAAGGAACGTCGACGCCTTTATCAAATCATCAAGGCTCTGGATGGATATTAAGGCAGGAACAGGACCGCCAACTTGGGCTGTTGTGAAATTGGCCATGGCGACATTTTCATGCAATTTTGAGCCAAATGTTGCTATGAGATCGTTCATGGGTATTGATGTCATGGTCGATCCTGTTCCTTTGAAAAACGGAGTCGCAATTCCCTTAGAACATCCCTGCTAATCTTTGTGGCATCACCAGCTGAAAATACAATGACCAGATCATTTGGTTTTAATTCAGCAAGCAGAAAGTTTGTTGCATCTTCCATGTTTGGGAGATAGTGTGCTTCAACGTCTGCGATCGATTGGGCAATTGTTTTTGCAGTGTAACCTTCGTCTTTTTCTCTGGCAGCGTATATTTTTAGTACGATGACTTTATCTGCCTGGCTTAGTGCTCGAATATATTCTTCTTCAAGCAATTGCGTCCTTGAGTATGTATGCGGTTGCCAGACAGCTATGATGCGATGATGTGGGTATCGTGAACGGGCTGCTTCCAGAGTTGCAGCAATCTGTGTTGGGTGGTGACCATAGTCGTCAATAATGACCCTGCCTTCGACGTTTCCAAGAATTTCAAATCGCCTTCTAGTTCCTTGAAAATTATTGAGTGCTAGAATTGCTTCATTGATGGGCATCCCTAACTGGTGGATAGCACTCAGTGCTGCGGTTGCGTTTAGGACATTATGATGTCCCGGAACACTGAGTTTGATGGTGCCAAGGGTCTCCGTTAAGCCTCCAATCTTATTATGTGAAAATATAAATTTCGTTTCATCTTCACAACTGTAATGTCATGAGCAATATAATCAGCAATGGGAGATGTCCCATAGCTTAATAATTGAATTTGACTGTCTTTCATTTTCTCAAATAATGTGCGGGACTGGGGGTCATCCAGGCACATCAATGCAAAACCATCTGGTCGAACCCGTACCAGAAAGGCTCTAAAGGCGTCCAGGTAATCACTTTCGGTTGGAAAACAATCGGGGTGATCATGTTCGATATTGGTTACAATGGCAATTTTGGGTGAAAGGCCTAAGAACATGTAATCAAATTCATCGGCTTCAATGACAAAGTAAGCGCCAGTGCCTGCCCGAGCGTTACATCCGAGTTGATTGACTATGCCGCCAGAAATGAAACTGGGCTGCGTTCCTAGCTGCTCCAAAATCCAGATCAACATTGCCGTGGTTGTTGTCTTTCCGTGACTGCCGGCAACGGCAATGGTGTCTTTGCCTTTGGTAAGTTCCTTGAGGAAATCAGCCCGCTTAAGCACAGGGATCCCCTGGGCTTTGGCAGCTATTACCTCAGGGTTGTTATCTGGGATGGCTGAAGAGCGGACAACCAGGTCGGCTCCAGTGATTTGTTCGGCAGCATGGCCTAAGTAAGTCCGGGCACCTGCAGCAGTAATTGCTTTAAACAAGGGTGATGCTGCACGGTCAGAACCGCTGACAGCGTACCCTTTTTCCAGCAATACCCGGGCGATGGCAGAAAGGCCTGTGCCACCAATCCCAATGAAGTGAACGTGTTTCATCAGACAAACACCACCAAGATAAAGACAAATGCAATGGCAACAGCAATGTAAATAATGGGTCCATTAAGCCATTGCGGTGGGAGATACTCAATTATTTGCATGGCTTTTTGACCAGCCTCTGTAATTGGATCGGGAGCAGAAATCCAATCAAAAGGATAGCCGGCTTCATGTAAAAAGAACCAAGCCGATCCAAAGACAAGAAACCCATTGACAGCACCCAGGAAACCACCCAGGAGAATATCCTCAAACCGATCTCGAACGAATCTGCCGCTTTCGATAAACCGGCGCAGGTTAGGCCCCTGGTATCCGAAAAACGTCAATACACCCAGAACCCCCATGCGAACCCAGAAAGTGGATTGCGGGGTGAGTGAGTCCCTGATAATCGGGATATAGTTCTCTATGACGGTCACGACAAAGAGGGCAACGACTACACCTGCTGAAACGAGGATTTCTTTTGCCCAACCGCGCATTGCACCGATTAAGGCAAAAAGCACAACATACATCCAAAATAAAACTTGTAGACTAATCACGACCTCATACCTCCGTTTTCTGATTCTGCCAGGTCGTTGACCATCATCGCAATTTTTTCAGCAGCATCAGATGTTGCTAAAGATTCCATTGCTTTTCTCATTTTTGAGAGGGCTTGTTGATCAAAAATTAAATCAACGATGAGATCGTATAATTTCTCGCGGAGTTTTTCATCCTCCAGGATCTCGGCTGCACCATAATCCGCCAGGTAGTTGGCATTTACTTTTTGATAGCGCCAGGCATAAGGGTAGGGGACCAGTATTGCCGGCAAGCCAAATAATGGGTATTCACCCAAAATTGATGCGCCTGCCCTTGAAAGGATCAAATCTGCAGCTGCCAATGGTGCGCCCATTTCATGCAGGTACGGAAAAGCCTGGTATCGTTTTGAAAGGTCTTCAGGTAATTTTTTAGCAGCTTCATCAACCACTTCCCAATCCAAATGCCCGGTCAAATGAATAACCTGCATTTTTTCCAATAATTGCGGGAGGATGTCGAGCACAGCCATATTAATCGAGCGAGCGCCTTTACTTCCTCCTGCAATTGCCAGGGTTGGGATTGTGGCATTAAAATTGAAGTATGCTAAAGCTTCTTGATGGGACCATGCTTTCAAGCCTGGTCGGACAGGATATCCTGTGACTGTCACTTTGGACTCGTTTGGAAAATAAGCTTTTGAAGTTTCTGTGGTCAATGCAATTCTATTTGCAAATCGAGATAAGGCTTTCAATGCTAAACCTGGTTCAATATCCGGGATGTACAGTAAAGAAGGTGTTCCTGCAGCGGCGACAGCCATCGGGAAAGCCACGAATCCACCTGTTAAGAAGAGAACATCGGGTTTAAAATTCCGCAAGATACGACGTGACTCAACAACGCCTTTGAGGAGCTGCCAGATATTCCCGGGTAGTTTCCACAACCCAACACCATGAACACCTGCCGCAGGTATCGATTTGAAAGGGATTTCCAGTCGTGTTACCAAATCTTCCTCCATACCATCGCGGCCGCCGACCCACAAGATAGAATCTTTTTCAAGATTAAGCGCTTCAAGAACGGTTATGGCGGGATACACTCCCCCGCCCGTCCCGCCTGCGCAGATCAACAACCGCACTATGTGGACTCCTTTCTGAAGTTTTATCCATCATGGATGTTCTTGAAATATTCATAATGATGCCAATCGATGTTAAAGTCACTACCATGCTCGAACCACCAGCGCTGATGAGGGGCAATGCATTTCCAGTAAATGGCAGCAGTCCAACGATCACAGCCATATTCATCATCGCTTCAATACCGATCCAAATTGTCAAACCAAAGGCCATTAGTGAACCAAGCTGATCCGGGGCATTTTTAGCGATCTCAAGACCTCGCCAAATCAACAGTGTGTACATCAGGACAAGGAAGAAGCCGCCAATGATGCCGGTTTCTTCAGCAATAACTGCAAAGATGCTATCTGTGGGCGCAAGCGGCAGCCCTGTGAATTTTGTGTCTGCCTGTCCTATTCCTGCACCAAACCAGCCGCCTTTGACTACTGCTTCTAATGTACGTTGAATGTGGTAACTGCTTTCCAGGGGGTTATTCAGGCTGGTCAGGTATGAAGTAATTCTCTCTCGTCCTGTTGGGTAGAGGTACATTAATGGAATGCCGACCAGGAGGACCAGGATCACCACCAGCACGATCACCTTCCAATCCCCACCCGCCAGGAAAAACAATAAGACGCCCATCATCAGCACTGTTAAAGCTGCGCTCAGGTCGGGCTGCAGCATAATCAGGCTGAAGGTTATGCCAAGGAGGAGAATGAGAGGGAAAAAAGCAATTTGAACGTCGTTGATCGAGTCCTTGCGGTTGTAAAGCCAAAAAGATAAATAAATAATAATGACAGCTTTTGCCATTTCAGAAGGCTGGATTGAACCGCCCAGAAGCATACGGGTGCCCTCACCACCGCCCTGGTCATTGATGATCAAGACTGCAAACAATAATGCAAGAGTTCCCAGTCCAATGGGGACGAGGATCCGTTCATAGAAATGGTAATTGATGAAACTGGCAAGGACAGCAACACCGATTCCTAACAAGACCCACAATACCTGTCTTCCAAAAATATAAGTCGATTCCTTCCCCATTAATATGGAGAAATCCCAGCTGGCTGAATAGACCATCAGCAACCCAAATACCAATAAGACCACCACGACCAATAACATCGGCACGTCAAAGGGCAGCCGGAGCGTGTGGTTTTTACCGATCCTGGTTTTTTTGCTTACGTAAGTTCCTTCACCCATTGTCTAAATCGCTTTCCACGTTCTTCAAAATCATTAAATTCATCAAAGCTTGTACCACCCGGGGATAGAAGTACGACATCACCGGTTTCTACTCGTTCAGCAGCCTTTTTAACCGCTTGTTCAAGTCCATCACAGCGATCAATTGTGAATGGTTTCATTTCTGGTCTAACTTCACCAACAACCTTTGCAATCAAGTCGGCAGCTTCGCCAAATAATATGAGATGATCTACTTTTTGTCGGATCAGTTTTTCTAATTTATCCCAGGGCAGGTCTTTATCACGACCGCCTGCCATTAAGATGATTGGCTCATCAAAGGATTCAACTGCGGCGATTGCACGCTCTGGTGTTGTGGCAATGGAATCGTTGTACCAGGCTGCGCCGCCCCAATCCCTGACGAATTCGAGCCGGTGGGGCATACCCTGGAATGATACAATGCCATCATAGATCGCTGGCAGAGAAAATGCAGCAGCAGCGGAAATGGCGATGGCAGCAAGTGTGTTGTAAAGGTTATGGGAGCCGCGCAGGTTGATCATATCTGCTTTTATGATCTTGGCGACCTGACCCGATGCCTGAAGATAAAGTTTGCCCCGCTTGATATAAGTACTATCCTGTTTGTTAAAAGGCGGATTCAAACCAAATGTAATTTGTCTGCCTTTAACCTCCGGGAGTAATTTCCTGACGCGGGGGTCATCACGATTTAAAACAGCAATGTCTTCGCGATCCTGGTAGGTCAAAATATTTGACTTTGCTGAGACATACCTGGACATTGACTTATGCCGATCGAGGTGGTTTGGTGTGAGGTTCAGGATAGCGGATATTGTTGGAGAAACGGTCATAATTTCCAATTGGAAACTGGATAACTCCATAACAACGATATCATTTTCTTTTATTTGGTTGATATCCTGAATCAACGGGTTGCCAATGTTGCCGCCCACCCAAACATGGTTGTTGGGCATTTTATATTTGCAATGGTGTTTTGCGATTTCGCCAACAAGTGCTGTTGTGGTGGATTTCCCTGAAGACCCGGTAATCCCGATCACGGGGCAGGGGGCTGCTTCTAAGAAAATCTGCGAATCATTGGAAAGTGGAATATTGCGTTGAACCGCCGCCTGAACAAGCGGCAGATCCAGCGGAATTCCTCCCGATAAACAAACCATATCCACGCCATCAAGAATATTTGTGGGGTGGGAACCGGTTACCCAGCTTATCCCCAACCCGGCAAGCTCCTGGCGAGCTGTCTCCAATTCATCATCAGGGCGTCGGTCATTGAGGATGACCTTTGCGCCTTTGTTAACCAGGTAGCGTGAGAGTGCAATACCCTGCCGGGCAGCGCCGATCATAAGAACTGTTTTGCCTTCCCAAAGTACCATGACTTACTCCACTAAAACCAATGCCATACCAAGCATGGTGAATACCAAACTTACCAACCAGAACCGCTGAACAACCTGTGTTTCACTCCAACCAATCAGTTCAAAATGATGATGCAGCGGAGCCATTCTAAAAAATCGCTTGCCACCCGTTGCTTTGAAGTACAGCACCTGGATGACGACGCTAAATGCCTCACTGACCGGTATGACGGCAAGCAATGGGATAATTAACCATTGGCCGGTCATCAATGCGACAACTCCCAATGTTGCACCAAGTGCAAGAGAACCCGTATCACCCATGAATAAACTTGCAGGGTGAACATTGAACCATAAAAATCCAAACAGGGCACCAACCAGCGTAAAACAAAATCTTGCCAGGTAAACCTGCCCTTGAAGAACGGCAACAAAGCCAAAAGCCACAAAGGCTGTGGCTGCGATCAAACCAGCCAACCCATCTAAACCATCTGTAAAATTAACGGCGTTTGACATGCCGACGATGATAAAAACAGCAATTGGGATATAAAATGCGCCGAGATTGATAACTTCTCTTGACGTGAACCAGAAGAGTTGAGGTACCTCGAGAATATCTCGCAATGCGATAGCAATTCCGATTGCAAAAATGATCTGAATTGTAAACTTGGTGGCAGCTCGCATCCCATGCCCGCGACGAGGACCCCTGATCCCTTCCCAGTCATCAATCATGCCTAAAACTGCATAAGCCCACATCGTCATCAAGGGTAAGAGGACTGAAAGCCCTAAAAGATTGAATCCGAAGATAGAGACAGCGTTGAAAAGGACCGTCAAAAGTGTAACCGGAATCAGGATCATGAAGCCGCCCATGGTGGGTGTTCCCATCTTTGCCATATGCTGGTCTGGGCCGTCTTCACGCACAATTTTTCCAATCCGCCATGCATTTAAAAGACGAATTAAGGGTTCACCCCAAATTATTGTCATCAAAAAACTCAAGCCGCTGAGGGCAATGGCAACAGATGTGTTTTCCATTAGCTTTTGCCCTCCAGCGTCGCTGTGATTTGGTCCATGCACATGCTGTTTGAACCCTTAATAAGAACGACATCCCCTGTTTGAACAATTTGCTCAGCGGTATCTTTGGCTTCTATTGCTGTTGGGTACCAGTGGATGTGTTTTTCTGGAAAACCAGCTTCAAGCGCTGATTCTGCAGTGGTTCTGGATCGTTCGCCAACCAGAATTAAAATATCAGCAATTTTTGCAGCAAATTTTCCAATATCCGCATGCCCGGATCTTTCATAAGGTCCAAGTTCAAGCATGTCCCCCAGGATGGCAATCCTTCGTCCCTCAAGGTTTCCCAGTAATTTCAGGNCAGCCTTGGTTGAGGCTGGCGAAGCGTTATAGGTGTCATCCAGGATAACTGAACCATTCGGTAGGNTGAATTGTCGCATTCTCAAGTTAATTTGGCTTGAGGCAATACCTGCTTCAATTGCTTCCCACTCTAGCCCTTCTGTAAGTGCAACAGCAGCAGCCCGCAAGATCGTATATGCGGAAAATTCTCCCAGTAATGGCGAATGAATACGATGGGGTTCTCCATGAAACACAAGGTCTAAAGATAAACCTTTCAACCCAAGAGATTCAACATTGGCGGCTGTGAGGTCTGCTTCTTGCTCGATGCCGTAGGAGAAAATGTCAGCACGGGTTTTGCCAGCCATAGCGCTTACATAAGCATCATCCATATTGAGACGGCAACGCCTTCTGGACCCGGGGGCAGCATTTCAATCAACTCGGCTTTTCCTTTGGCGATTGTTTCCTGAGAGCCAGCACGTTCAGCATGCACTGTGCCGATGTTTGTCAGGACCCCAAGTTGTGGTTGGGCAATTTCACACAGGGTACGAATGTCACCCGGGATGTAAAAACCCATCTCGAGGACAGCATATTCATGGCCTTCTTCAAGTTCCAGCAACGTTAATGGCAGACCGATTTCATTGTTACGGTTACCAGGGTTTTTTAAGACGCTGAATTTTTGTGAAAGCAGCGAAGCAGTTAATTCCTTGGTTGTTGTTTTCCCAACACTTCCTGTTATACCAATTGTGCGAACAGGGTGTTTCACCCGCCAGTATGCTGCAAAAGTTTGCAATGCTAACAGGGTGTCTTTTACAATTAAACAGAGAGGTCGTTCAAGGTTAATTTGTTCAGGGGTAATTAGCTCCTGGCGGAGGTCAAGTGTTTGCAGTTGGTTGGGCATAGGTTTGTGAACAAAAGCCAAAACAGCCCCATTGTCGAAGGCGTTCTGTACGTAGTCATGACCATCGTTTTGGTCACCCGGCAAGGCGATGAACAAACTGCCCTGTGAAGCCTGGTGCGAATCAATCACAACACTGCTGATTTGCAAATCCAGCAATGGGGATGTCTTATCGGTCAGAGCAAGGACAATGTCCTTCAGGTTAATCAAAATCTATCCTTTTATTCATTAGCAGTTTTCAACCGGATATTATCCGGTGGGATTCTCAGTAATACAACAAGTTCTTCTACAACATCTCTAAAGACCGGGGCAGCGACGACAGAGCCCCATTTAGAGATGGTCGGTTTTTCGAGCCATACATAAACGAGGAATTGGGGGTCATCTGATGGCCCCCATCCAACGAAGGATGCATTGGTTAATTCGCTTGTATATCCAAATTCAGTTGGGATTTCCCCGGTGCCAGTTTTGCCAGCAATGCTGTAACCCTCAATAAGGGCATCTGATGCCTCTTCTTGAAGGGCAATGGTGAGCATTTGGGTTAAGGTATGGGCTGTTTCTGGGGATATTGGGCTGTTGATGACCTGGGGCGTGACATCGTATTGCTGTCCACGATCAATGACGCTGCGTACAACATGGGGGGTCATCATCATGCCGTCATTTGCTACTGCTGAGATTGCGGTAACCATCTGGATGGGTGTGACGGCAATACCCTGCCCAAAGGAGTTTGTCGCAAGATCAATTTCAACCCATTGATTATTTGTTGGAAGGCGAAGCGGGTAATTTGCTTCGCTGGCAAGGTCGATGCCTGTGCTTCTACCAAAACCGAAAGCTTGCAGGTATTGATAAAACAGGTCTTCTTGCAAGAGGTCAACTGCCACATGGGCTAAACAGACATTTAATGAATGCTGCATACAGCCAGTCATGTCCTGTACGCCCCAGGCACCACCATCCCAATTGTAGATTGGCCAGCTGTTGGCAACCCAATAAACGCCGGACGAATCATTATATGTGGTGCTGGGTTCTGCAACACCGCTGTCCAATGCAGAAGCCATGGTGATGACCTTAAACACCGAACCAGGCTCGTAGGTTGTACCAATTGCCCTGTTATAGGGTGTGATTCCCGGGAAAGTTTCTTCATATTTCCAATATTCGTTAGGGTTAAAGAAAGGGGTGCTTGCCATGCCAAGAATTTCCCCATTCTCAGGGTTAGCAACAATGATGGTTCCACCTTCTGCACCCGACCATTCGATGGCGTCCCTGAGTTTTCTTTCAACCATACTCTGGATATCACGATCGATGGTGAGAACCAGGTTTGCTCCAGCTTGGATATCAGGTAATGCTTCAACAAGGTAGGGATCATTTGGCATGAAGACGCTTTGTGGTTTGCCGGTCAGCAAACGGTTATACGCCTCTTCAATGCCATATACACCCTGGGCTGTTTCACGAGAAAAATAATTGTAAAAACCAAGGAGATTGGCAGCTAAAGTTCCTTCAGGGTATGTTCGCTGCTGCATGGGATACCACACCAAACCCGACAAACTGGGTTTTGTCGATTTTTGCTGCTGGCGGCGGTCAGCATAGTTTTCTTTTAATCGCGACAGCTCGTTAATTTTTTCCTTACTGACATAGCTTGAGAGGACAAAATACCGGTTCTCATTCTCTCGCTTTTCCGTGTTAGCTAATCCAAAAATTTTAACATAATCTAAATCATCCATTATGGATGCGACAGAAAAGGCAATGGATTCAGGGTCATTGACAAATTTCAGATCAATACCAAGTTCATAACCAACCTGGTTTGTTGCCAGGATGTGACCTGATCGATCATAAATGGTCCCTCGTGATGGATAGATAATTTTTTCAACACCCTGGTAATCTGCTGATTTGGCGATCAGCTGCTGACCGTAGGTTGTGTAGTTGATGCGTACCATTTGAACCACAATTGCCACGCCTAAAATTGCGCAAATTAAAACGACAAATACGTATCGACCGTGATGAGACATTTTCATGGCGACATGTCCTCTTTAATTTGTGATGGACTTTCTAATGGATGCCATATTTGGTTAGCGAACCATTCCCAAAGGGAAATTTTGTATGAGGATTTAACTATTGGAGATTCTGCAATGATGTTGATCCTTGGCGGAGCAAGAACCAGATCGGCATTCGGATTGTATCCGGGAATTTCAAGATAGACAGCAGAATTGGGATCGATCATCTTAAACCCCAGCTCTTTAGCTCTTGCTTCCATATTCTCTGTGGATTCAGCTTTTGCAAGTTCTGTCGTCATGTCAGCGATTTCATTATTGATATCATCTATATCGCTTTCCAGTGATTGAATCTTACGACCAGAGGTTGCAGCCTGGGCGCTGATATTTAGGTAGAGGCCGGTGACAGCTGCAATGAGTACCAGGCCAAGTAGAAACAGGCCAATCCATTGAAGCTGGATTCGCCACGGTGCTTGTTTGTAGGCTTGTAAAATTCTGTTTTTCATAGCCTTAACCTTGCAATTATCTGGCCTATCTCATTTTTTCTGCAATCCGCAGCCTTGCGCTGCGTGACCGCGTGTTTTTTTGAACTTCTTTCTTAGAAGCCGTAATCGGTTTCTTTGTAAGAACTATTAATGAAGCCTTATGCCCACAAGTGCATATTGGTTGTTCTGGTGGGCAGATGCAGTCCCGGCTTTCTTTTTTAAAAAATTGTTTCACAATTCTATCTTCCAGTGAATGGAAGCTAATTACAGCAATTCTTGCCCCAACTTCAAGGCAATTGATCAAACCTGGCAAGGAAACAGCGATTGTCTCCAATTCTCTATTGGTGGCAATACGCAGTGCCTGAAAGGTTCGAGTCGCCGGGTGTATTTTTGAACTGTAACCCGGAACTGCTTTTTGGATTATCGCAGCCAGGTCTCGGGTTGTGTTGATTGGTCTTGCTGCGACAACAGCCCGGGCGATCTTGCGAGAATAGCGCTCGTCCCCGAATTTCCAGATGATATCCGCCAACGCCTCTTGGTTGAGTGTGTTGATCAGGTCTGCGGCAGTCTTGCCTGACGATTGGTTGAAGCGCATGTCCAAAGGTCCTTCTTCCATAAACGAAAACCCTCGAGCTGGTCGATCAATTTGCATGGATGAGACGCCCAAATCAAGCAGGATGCCGTGGACTTTTCGCCACCCAAGTTCTTTTAAGATTTCTGGCGCCATTTCATAGGATGCTTGGCGGATGATTGTCCGATCGCTAAACTCGAAAAGGCGCTGGCGAGCAATGGTCAGCGCTGTCGGGTCAAGGTCAAGTCCAAGCAACCTGCCGTCGGGCGACGAGGCTTTCAGGATACCTTCTGCATGTCCTGCAGCACCCAGGGTGCCGTCAAGGTAATCCTTGCCAGCCTCTGGTGCCAATGCATCCAGGACTTCATGGTAAAGAACTGGTTGGTGGGGGAATTTATCGCCGGGGTTGCCAGCGACGGCTCCCTCCCCATGAATTGTGTCGTTCATTGCAGGGTCTTTAAATCCAGGGCGCTGAATCTTTTTTCATTCGCTTCGATATCATTCAGCGATGTTTGTTGTGCTTGCCAATTGTCTGGCGACCACAATTCAAAGTATTCTCCACTGCCGACCACCACTGCGATTCCCTTGAGATTTGCAGTCTCTCTTAGAAATGCAGGTAAAAGAATGCGACCGGCGCTATCGAAACTTGTTTTCTTCGCGTTAGCGAAGAGTATCCGGCGGAGCAAGCGGCTGTTTGAGTCTAAGTAACTGATTGAACGTACTTGCTTTGCCATCAATTCAAACAATTCTGATGGAAAAGCTTGTAAGTTGCCATCAAAGCCCTGGGTAATATAAACTGAATCCTCTAACGCCTCCCTGAAATTCGAGGGAATGGTTATTCGGCCCTTTTCATCGATGGTGTGTTCATACTGACCCAAGAACATCTGTTCTACCACTCCTTATACCAATGGCGCGCCGGGGTTGCCGGCGCTCCACTTAAACACACTATTCTCCACTTTTAACCACTAATGTTTCTAGTATATCTTAAGTATTAAATTAAATCAAGAGGAAAATGGGTGAAATTGGCTTAATTGGTCGGCATAACTCAAGGGAAACAGAAATTCTTTTTATTAT
>JGI24025J20009_10001457_pt1 | contig 17766 bp, 20 predicted proteins | sample Cruoilmetagenom3_FD_20009 | JGI IMG/M metagenome (IMG submission 20009) | reverse complement strand
ATATCTATTCTCTGAGATAATGGGCTTGGTTTTAAAGAAATAGAAACTGGCTGGCTTTCTCATCTTGGTAACTCCTCACGCTAAGTCAGTATCATTACTAATCATACCATGAGTGTTACCTATGTATCTCAGCCTCCGCAGTTTGTGTACTCGTTCATATGATTAGTGACACATTGTCTCCTTGCCTTGGCATCATGGGTGTAGTGCAAAGCAAGATTGGAACAAGCTCCGCAATCTCTGAGACTGGTACACCGCTGTGCCCAGGTCGGGGACAAGCCCCGACCCTACGAAATGTAACCGTAGTGGTGGGGTTTATCCCCGCCTTATTCGTGCAATGGCATAGAAGACTGCCCGACGTGTCACCCATCTATCTGAACTACATCAGTTTTCACGAATATCATGTTAATGGGGCACCAACCTTTTCCATTTCTTCTGCCATCTTTGTTGTCCTTACCTTTTCTTACTCACCTCTGTTCCTAAAATTGGGACACAATCTCTAAAACTGGTAACCTTTCATTTTCTGCTGACAATACCTCTCTAGGTCCTCCCTAGTTTTGCTTTCAATTTCTCCATGAAGATTTATTAGTTCCTCGATGGTTTCTACATTCTTGGAGGTTTCCTCTGTTGACATGACGCACCTCTATGTCGATTCTCCGGGCTGTTATGAGATAGGGTTTGAAAAAGCTCTTGTTCAGGTGGAGGGATAAGCATTTCAACTATTAGAGTGCTCAATTAAGCTGGGGCAATTGTAGCAAAGTAATTCACCGTTGCTAATAAGTGCCCTGAGCGAACTTAGTTGTTGGCCTTAAAGCCAGATTGGCTTAATATTATGACGGTTTGCCTTGAGAGAGGGGAGATTTGAATACGGAGGCTCTAATTAATTCTTATTGCTTTTGCCCCATTTCAGTTACTATTGTTCCCAAGACTCCGTTGATCAGCCGTGAAGAAGACTCGCTGCCAAAAATTTTGGCTAGCTCCACAGCCTCATTTATGGCTACCTTAGTTGGGGTGTTGCTATTAGATAAGATTTCGAAGATGGCAAGCCGCAGGATATTTCTATCAATGATGGACATTTGTTCTATAGGAAAGGTTGGCGCGAAATGTTTAATGAGGTTGTCAAGCTTGGATTTGTTTTGGAGTACTCCTTGTACAAGCTCCTCACTGAAGTTAAGTGCCTCTTGTGGCAGTGCCTCCTCAGTTGCTAAATGAGCTAGCGCTTCCTCCGCTTTGTGCTTGGTGTAATCGAGCCCATAAAGTGTTTGAAGGGCAATGACTCTAGCTTTTCGCCTTAAACCAGCCATAGTTAGGGGATTATTGCTAAATTCGGCAAGGTGGTTATATCGGAGACGTTGAAGGTTTGCACCTGGGCGCTGATTCGCCTAATCAAGCCGCTAAGCACTTTTCCTGGGCCTATCTCGTAAAAGGTGCTTACGCCACTGCGCACCATGTATTCAATAGAACGCTGCCATTGAATACAGTAGCGAAGTTGTTTTAAAAGTTCTTCTTTTATCGACTTAACATCAACCAGTGGCTCAGCAGTTACGTTAGCTATTATAGGAATCGCTGGAGGGTGAAACACAAAACTTGACAGAACTTTACCGAATTCAGACATAATTGGCTCCATTAAAGCAGAATGAAAAGCTCCGCTTACCTTTAATGGGATGGGATGGCGAGCACCTTTTGTTTTAGCTAGATTACTGGCTTCGGACAAAGCGTCAAGGGTGCCACTAATCACAATTTGCCCTGGGCAGTTTACATTGGAGATTTCAGTTTTACTATGAAAGCAAATATCCTCAACAGCCTCTTTATCAAGCCCGATTATGGCAAGCATACTTCCGGGATTTTTCTGCCCAGCTTCATACATTAGTCTACCCCTTTCCCGAACTAGACTCACAGCATCAGCCAAGCTAAGTACATCAGCAGCAACCAGCGCAGTGTATTCGCCTAAACTGTGTCCAGCAACAAAAGAAGGGGAAGGTAAATTCTTGTTGCTGACTTGTTGGGCTGCTCTGAAACAAGCAACGCTAGTTGCTAACACCGCTGGCTGGACATTGTTGGTCTTTGTCAGTTCTTCCTCTGGCCCTTCAAAGCATAAGCGAGAGAGAGGACAGCCTAAAGTAGCATCAGCTTCATCAAAGACCCCCCTGGCTGGTGAATAGTTATTATATAAGTCTAGGCCCATGCCTACATTCTGGGAGCCTTGCCCTGGGAAAACATAAGCTATCTTAGGTGATTCAGCCATACTTCTGACTAGGTTTTTTTCTTGGGGGTTTTGACCTCGATTGCTTGCCTATCATTATAGCTACCACAGGTGGGGCAAACACGGTGAGCTAATTTAGGGCTATGGCACTGGGGACATCTATCCAAGGCAGGNAAAGCCAGCTTGAGGTGGCTACGTCTTTTTCCCTGGCGCGCTTTAGCGTATCTTCTCTTAGGTAGAGCCATAAGAAATGCTCTCCTTAATCCCAGCACAATCAGGTCGGCATAAAGGCTTCATGGGCAAATTTAACAAGATATATTGGCGTATTACCTCTCCTAAGTCAAGCACGTGATTATTATCAATAGTGACGTCAGTTGATTGGTCAGATGGAGAAGCAGGAAGGAATTCCTCTTCGATGCCGAAACTCATGGGGTGCAGAAAAACATTGAGGCAGCGACTGCATTGGAGTTCTACTTCAAAATTTAATTTGGCTCGAACTAAAACTCCCCGACTGGTATGGATTAGCGTTACCTCTCCTTCAATAGAATCTCTAACTGGTTCATCCACTATCTCTTTCACATAATAGCTTTGGCTAGAGCCAACAGACTCTTTCAGTAACTGAGCCACATTTATCAGGCTATTAAAAGGCCTTCCTTTAAGTTCTTCTGCTTTCATAATTAGTTTTAGGCAATGTCCTAGAAATTGAGCCTGAGTAGAAGTATAATAACATATAATAGCAATTTATACAGGGTTGGGGCATTTGAAAGCAGAAGAACTAAAGATAAGGGTAAAAGATGCACTAGAATCACAAAGGCGACAACTTATCCAGTTGAGCCTAACAATCCATGATAACCCTGAATTAGGTTTTCAGGAGGAAAAGGCATCAACCTGGCTCACCGATTATCTTGAAAGCCGTGGATTTCAGGTAGAAAGAGGCATTGCTGGCTTGCCTACAGCTTTTCAAGCGAGATATGGCCAGGGAAAGCCGAGGCTTGCCTTGCTTGCTGAATATGATGCTTTACCTAAACTGGGGCATGGCTGCGGGCATAATATAATAGCTGCTTCAGCAATCGGCGCAGGCATAGCCAGCAAGCTTGTCGTTGACCAATTAGGAGGTAGTATTGTAGTTTTGGGCACTCCTGGGGAGGAGAGTTTGGGCGGCAAGATAGATATGGTGAAAGCAGGTGTGTTTCAGGAAATAGACGCAGCTATGATGGTACATCCTGGTGTACGCAACATAGTAACCGTACAGGCGCTTGCCAGCATCCCCTTAGATGTAGAATTCTTTGGCAAGTCAGCTCATGCTGCTGCCCAACCCCATAAAGCTGTAAATGCTCTTGAGGCTCTGATTTTAGCCTTTAACTCTATAAACTCACTGCGCCAACACATAAAGGAAGAAGCACGCATTCATGGCGTAATTACTGATGGTGGTGAGGCACCTAATATAGTGCCTGACCATAGTGCTGCTAGGTTTCTCATACGTGCTCTGGATTACGCTTATCTGGAGGAACTGAAAGAAAAAGTCCTGAACTGTTTTAAAGGGGCATCTCTAGCTAGCGGGGCTAAATTGAAATATAATTGGGGAGACAAAATTTATGCCCCTATGAAAAATAATCTAATCTTAGCGAGGCTGTTTGGCCAAAATTTGGAATCTGTGGGGTGTCATGTGGAGGCTTTTGATCCTAGCTTCGGCTTTGGCAGCACAGACATGGGGAATGTTAGCCAGGTGGTGCCAAGCATGCACCCCATGGTAGCTATCGCGTCTCTCGAGGTATCGTTACATACATCAGAGTTTGCCTCTGCAGCCGCTTCTGAAGCAGGACACAAAGGGTTGCTGAACGCAGCCAAGGCGATGGCAATGACTGTAGTTGATATACTTAGCCAGCCAGAAACGCTAGATAAGATTAAGCAAGAGTTTTACAGCCATGATTAAAGTAGGCATTCCCAGAGCCCTAACCTATTACCAGTATTATCCCGGGTGGAAAACCTTTTTTGAAAAACTAGGTGTAGAGGTAGTGGTATCGCCTTTAACTAACAAGGTCATATTAAATTCCGGCGTTTCGCGGGCAGTTGCCGATACTTGCTTGCCAGTAAAGATTCTTTTCGGTCATGTTATTTCTTTGATAGACAAGTGTGACTTTATTTTTGTTCCCGCTATCACTAGTTTAGGTGGGAGAACTTACAATTGCTCTAAAATTATTGGTTTACCTAATATGGCTAGAGCATTAATTCCCGAATGTCCCATTATTCTTGATCCTGAGATAGATATTGAAAAAGGACGCTATTATTTATACCGCAATATTTATAAGCTGGGGCGCTATTTTACATCCAATCCATTTAAGATTAAAAAAACGGTTGAATATGCCTGGGAAAGCAATTTGGCTTATAGAGAAGAAATGTCCTGTAAGAAAATTACGTCTATCCAAGCTATCAATAGGATATACGGGGAGAATTCTACCCCAGACTCTATTTTGGACCCAGCAGAGATGACTGTTGCTGTTATTGGGCACCCTTATGTTATCTATGATGATTATATTAACCATAATCTAATTTCTCGGTTACGGTCAATGAGGGTTAAAGTCCTCGTCCCAGAGATGGTAGCAGAGGATATGCTTGATGCTGCGACAAGAAGGCTTGCTGGCGAGGCCCACTGGTCGTTTGAAAACGACATTATTGGCGCCGGGGAATATTATCTAGAACAAAAAGTCGATGGCATTGTTAATCTTAGTGTTTTCGGTTGTGGTCCTGATTCAATGATGGTAAGCTTCTTGCAGCATCGAGCTAAGGAACTTGGGACCCCCTTTTTACCGCTTAGTATAGACGAGCATAGCAGTGAGGGAGCATTGCTTACTCGTTTAGAGGCTTTCCTTGACATGGTTAAGAGGAGGGAAAAGGTATGCGTATAGGTATACCTCATTTTGCCAACGTTTATATTACTGTGAAAGCCATAGCTCGTACGCTGGGCGCTGGTGATAATGACCTGATAATCCCACCACCAATGACTCAGAAAACATTAGACCTCGGAGTCAAATATTCGCCAGCCGAGGCTTGCTTACCGTATAAGCTTACCCTGGGTAGTTTAATTGAAGCATGCGAATTGGGGGCAGACATTCTAGTTCAAGCCAGAGGGACTGGCATTTGCCGATTAGGCTACTATGCCAAGGACCAAGAACAAATGATTCACGATTTGGGTTATGATGCCCACTTTCTTAACCTCGATGTGTCCCAACACAAGATTCAAAGTTTTAGGCGACTCGTCAAGGATATGACACATAATGCCCCCTGGCTCAAAGTTATTCCAGCCTTTTATTTTGGTATGAGCAAATTATTTGCTTTGGACAAGATAGAGAAGGTGGTTCAGAAGGTGCGAGCAGTAGAAATTGAGAAGGGGGAAGCTAACCGAATTTATCGAGAAGCTATTAAAGCTATTGATGGGGCAATGGGAACTAAAGAAGTTAAAAAAATAACCAGAGAATATATTGATAGGCTGAATCGGGTTCCTAGAAATACAAAAGCTGAGCCACTTAAAGTAGGCATATTTGGTGAAATTTATGTTGTCATAGAGCCTTTTGCTAACATGGATATAGAGATGGAATTGGGCAAGCTAGGGGTAGAAGTACACCGAACTATGACTCTTTCCCGGTGGGTCAAATATAGTCTTTTCCTTAACTATTTGGGTATAAATGAATGGAGGAAAGTTCATAAATTAGCCAAGCCTTATGTTGACCATGATGTTGGTGGTGATGGCTGGGAGTCAGTAGGGGAAAAAGTCCTTTATGCCCGTAAAGGATATGATGGAGTAGTTCATATAGCGCCCTTTACCTGCATGCCTGAAATAGTAGCTCAGAATATTATGCAGTCCACCAAGGAAGATATACCTGTGTTTGTTCTTATCTCTGATGAGCAGATGGCTAAGCAGGGAATGCTAACCAGGCTTGAAGCTTTTGTAGACCTATTGGAATTCAGAAGGAGAAGAAGAAATGGGGGAAGAATTTACAATATTGGGTAAGCTTATCCGAAGCAAACAGCTAATAATATCTCTGGTTCTCATGGCTATTATTTCAGTTTTGTTTTACCCTATTTTAAGTCTAAAGCAAAGAAAATGGTTAGAATTACAAGAAAACATAAAAGAATCTAATAAAGGTAAGCTTAAAAGCCTTGGTGGAACATCTCTTGAAAGGGTGGAGTAAACATGGAAACTTATCTTGGCGTTGATGTTGGTTCGGTTACCACTAAATTAGTTTTGATAGATAGAGGTCATAATATAGTGGCTTCTATTTATCTACGAACCCAGGGTAACCCAGTTGATATGGTAAAACAGGGACTGGAAGAAATAAGAAAGCAAATGCCCCCAGAAGCCGAGATTTGTGGTGTAGCCACTACAGGAAGTGGCAGAGCTTTAGCTGGTGTTATTCTTGGTGCTGACTTAGTAAAAAACGAGATTACTGCCCACGCCATTGCTGCAATGGAGCACGTACCTGAGGTGCAAACTATATTTGAGATTGGAGGGCAAGATAGTAAGATAATTATAATTCGTGATGATGTGGTGGTTGATTTCGGCATGAATTCAGTATGTGCTGCTGGCACTGGTAGCTTTCTTGAACACCAGGCTGAAAGGTTAAACATAAGGATTGAGGCTTTTGGCGATCATGCTTTGAGAAGCGAAAACCCAGCACGTATTGCGGGAAGGTGCACTGTATTTGCTGAATCAGATATGATTCATAAACAGCAAATGGGATATCCAATTGATGACATTATTTATGGTTTATGTCAATCAATGGTACGCAATTATCTCAACAATGTTGCTTTGGGGAAGGAAATTCGTCCCAAAATGATATTCCAAGGTGGTGTTGCTTTCAATAAGGGAATAATTAAAGCATTTAGTGAAACCTTCCATACAGAGGTTTATGTTCCTCCTCATAATGAACTTATGGGTGCCATAGGAGCTGCTTTTCTAGTGCATGAGGAAATGAGGAGTAACCATGATAAAACAAAGTTTAAGGGATTTGGTGTTAGTGAAACGGAATATAAAATATCCTCTTTCATATGTAAAGCTTGTCCTAACCTATGTGAGATCTCTCAAATTTCTGTAAATGGTAGGGTTTTAGCCAGGTGGGGAGGGAGGTGTGACATGTGGGAGAGGGTGGAAGCTTAGTCAATGAAAGTTATTTTGTTAAAGGATGTTCCCGGGAAAGGAAAGGCTGGAGAGGTAAAGGAGGTGACCCAGGGCTATGCCAGAAATTTCCTTCTACCTCAGGGTCTAGCCTTAGCAGCTACACCAACAACTATAAAAGTAGCGGAGTCAAGGATTCAAAAGGAAAAGGCTCAGGGGACTATTGACCAAGCCAAGTTAGCTGAGATAGCCAAGCAAATAGAGGGAAGCGAAGTTCATCTTCAAGCTCATATAGGTGCTGGGGACCGCCTATTCGGCTCCATTACTGCTGCTGATATAGCTAAAGAGTTAAATCGAGTTACGGGTTTTACTATCGATAAGAGGAAGATAGATATAGATAAGCCTCTGCGCCAAGCAGGCAGCTACGAGGTAGCTATTAAGTTAGCGAAGGATTTGGAGCCTAAGGTTAAAGTAGTCATTGAGCAAGAGAAGGCTTAAACATGGCACAGGAAAGATTACCGCCCCATGACATTGAAGCAGAGGAAGCAGTGATTGGTTCTCTACTTATCGATCCTGAGGCTATATTAAAAGTTGCCATTTTTCTTAAAGCTGAGGACTTTTTTGATGAGACGAATCAGGTGGTTTATCAAGCTTGCCTATCCCTTTACCAACGCAATGAAGTTATAAACCAGATCACAGTGGCTCATGAACTGATGCGTCAGAGTAGATTGGAGCAAATTGGTGGCGCTGCCTATCTAAGCCATTTAATATCAATTGTGCCCACCTCCTTACATGTTGAGCACTATGCCCAAATAGTATCTAACATGGCATTGATGCGGAGGTTAATCGCCGCTGCAGGGCAAATTGCTGCTATTGGCTATGAGGCCGCCCCAGATATTGAGGCTAGCCTTAACAAAGCTGAGGATATCCTCTTTCAAGTGCGAACGAGACAAGGCCCTCGAGAATTCATTTCCATTCGTGAGGCTCTGGGGCGATACTTTGAGGAGGCTGGGCAGCCTGCCGCCCTCAGGGAAGGGGAAATACCTCATGTTCTAACTGGCTTCGCTGCATTAGATGATTTCTTAGGGGGATTACAGAGGTCTGACTTAATCGTTTTGGCTGCCAGGCCTAGCCGAGGTAAGACAAGCTTAGCTCTAAATATCGCCAGAAACGCCGCTGTCAATCAAAAGGCTTGCATTGCTCTGTTCAGCTTGGAGATGTCCCGGGAGGCAGTAGTTCAACGTTGCCTAGCTGGTGAATCAGGGGTAGATTCTAGACGTGTTCGTTTGGGGCGCTTTAGTGAGCAAGACGAAGTGAAAATCATGGAAGCCAGTGGCATTCTATCTGAGGCACCCATCTACATTGATGATTCCCCGCAGCTCCGCATTGTAGATATAAGGAGCAAGGCACGGCGCCTGCACTTTGAACGCGGCATCGATTTGATTATCGTGGATTATCTACAACTGATACAAGGTGATGGCAGGAATGAGACTAGAGTCCAAGAGATGACTAAAATAACTGGTTCACTAAAAATGTTGGCCCGAGAGCTGAATGTGCCCGTGTTAGCAATATCTCAACTCAGTCGAGCTGTGGAATGGCGAGCCTCTCATGTGCCTCAACTTGCTGACCTGCGTGAAAGTGGCAGTATTGAACAAGATGCTGATGTCGTTGTTTTTATCTACCGAGATGACATGTGTTATTCTGCCGAAGAATGGAGCAAGTTGCATGATATTGAAAAGGAACCTTATCCCCGCGGCATCGCCGACATTATCATAGCTAAACACCGTAATGGTCCCCTGGGACAGGTTAAGCTGCGCTTCATGAGTAGGATTGTTAAGTTTGATAGTTTGGAAACCGAGTCAATTCCCGCTTTTTAAGAGGTAAAGGCATGACAAACCGTCAATTCTCAAGTTCCCAGGTGAAAGCAGATTTTACACCTTTGCCCAACTCTTTCTTTACTGAGGTGATGCCTAAAATTCGGGACATAGCTGAGCTTAAGGTAGTGCTATATGTCTCTTACCTAATCCAACGAAAACAGGGACGTCCCTTCGATTCCCGTCATTCTGACCCTGAACGAAGTGAAGGGGAAGAATCTCGTGGCGCTCGGGGCAGGCCTTATTTTGTCACTTATAAGGAGCTGTCAGCTGTCAGCCGTCAACTGTCAGCTGAATTGGATGAGGGAGCACTTCGTCAAGCTTTAAACTCAGCGGTAGACCATGGCGCTCTGTTACATTCCATCTTAAACATAAATGGGGAGGGTGAGGATATTTACTTTCTGAAAGCTGATAGCAGTCAGCTTTCAGCAGTCAATGTCTTTGCTCTCTATGAGCAGAATATAGGCATAATAACGCCAATGATTGCCGAAGAACTTAAGGAAGCTGAGAGGCTTTATCCAGTTCAATGGATTGATGAGGCCTTTAGGGAAGCAGTTATGATGAACAAACGCAGCTGGAAATATATCGCTCGCATCCTTGAGAGGTGGGCTAGCGAAGGTAAGGATAGTGGAGAGCATAGGAGAAACATTAAAAAGGTTGATCCCGACAAATATGTCAAGGGCAAATACGGGCACCTGGTCAAAAGGTAGAGAGGGTGGCCCTTGTCCACCCGACCCCTTATCTGGCGAGGGGCGTGAGGGTGAAATTTGTCCTATTTGTAAGGGGGCTGGATTTGTTCATCCTCTTTTGGATTCAGGGCAACCTGACTTTAGCCGAGTAGTACCTTGTCAGTGTAGTAAAGGGGAGCTAAGAAAGGAAAAAACAGAATATCTTGAGAAGTATAGCAATCTTGGCTCTCTATCGCAGCTTACCTTTGATAATTTATCTCCCAAAGGAAAAGCGAAGGATGTTATTTCTCAGGAGCGCTTTGCTCAGGTTTACCAAGCGGCCAAAGCCTTTGCTGATAATCCTGAGGGTTGGCTAGTATTTTTAGGTTCTAGCGGCTGTGGTAAAACACACTTGGCTTGCGCTATTGCCAATTATCGTCTTAGCTCAGGACAGCCTGTATTTTATATCGGTGTTGCCGATCTTCTAGACCACCTCCGCGGGACTTTCAGCCCTGCAAGCGACACTACTTATGATGAGTTATTTGAGCAAGTGAAGAATGTGCCTCTGCTAGTGCTTGATGACCTTACTCTGGAAAGTGCTACTCCTTGGGCTAAAGAGAAGTTGGAGCAACTCCTCAACCACCGCTTCAACACCAGGCTAGCAACAGTAATCACTACCGATATGGCGCTAGAAAAACTTGATGAACGTCTCCGTGGTCATTTTACCGGTAATGAATTTTGCCAAGTATGGGTGGTTGAGCAGAGGTCGCCTTTAGAGTACCAGAGTGGCTTAGAATTAGAGCTACTACGAAATATGGCCTTCGATAATTTTGACCATAAGAGACTGGATCTCCCTGTAGAGCAGCGTCAAAATTTGCGCCAGGCTTTTCATCTAGCAGTAGAATTCGCTCGCTCCCTGGAAGGCTGGTTAATATTTACAGGCGTTAACGGGTGCGGTAAGACTCATTTGGCAGCGGCTATCGCTAATTACCGGCTGGCGCAAGGAAAATCAGTCTTTTTTGTAGTCGTTCCAGACCTTCTTGACCACTTACGCTCCACATTCAGCCCGGATAGCAAAATATCTTATGACGAATTTTTTGAGGAGATTAAAGAAACTCCGTTGTTGATACTCGATGATTTTGGGGAGCAATCGGCCACATTATGGGCTCAGGAGAAGCTATATCAACTGATTAATTACAGGTATAACGCTAGGCTACCGATGGTAGTTACTACATGCCTTTCCTTGGATGAGATTGAAACACGGATTAGTTCACGAATGGTAGACCCAAGACTAAGCTTGGTATTCAATATCATTGCTCCTGATTACCGCGGCAATGTGAAACCCACTGGGCAAGCTAGACGCTATTGATTCAGGTAGAAGGTGGGGGCGATATTCACAATCGGTTACGTTGGGAGGAAGTTTAGCAATTTTCTATCCCTTCTAAAGGAGCATGACATTACACTAGTTGTTGACATTCGGCGCATCCCCAGGAGTTCTGCCACTGAATATAGGAAGGAGAGTCTGGAGCAGCTTTTGCCTGAGGTGGGCATAGCTTATGTCTTTGTGGGTGAAACGCTACGACGCAGGCTGTCATAGAAGATATATCGTGAGCACGCTGAATAGCATGAATAAAAGCGTAACACCTATTTGATAACGCCGAGTTGTTGCATTAGAGGGAAAGCACTGCTAAAATAACTCGGTTATTAGATATAGGGTGTAGTCATGATAAATTTTCCAGTTTTAGTTCTTAATCAAAGTTATGAACCGCTGAATTTATGTCGTGTTCGTCGGGCTATAGTGCTAGTTTTTCGTGGCAAAGCTGAGGTGCTGGAAAACAGCAGAGGTGAACTCCACTCTATCAACCAAGTGTTTCAGATACCGTCAGTAATCCGCCTCGTTTATATGGTTAGGCGCCCGCGTCATCAAAGGAAGTTAACCAAGTTTGAGGTGTTTAATCGGGATGAATATACTTGCCAATATTGTGGGCGACAGACCAAGGAACTTACCTTAGATCACATCATTCCAAGACGACGAGCTGGAGAGCACACTTGGGAGAATGTAGTTAGCGCTTGCATTCCTTGTAATCGCCGCAAAGGTGGGCATACGCCGGGTGAAGCTGGGATGAGGCTGCTTCAGCAGCCGCGGCCGCCTCGTGATGGCGGTTTCTATATACCTTATCACCTTCGCGACAATCACTGTGAATGGCAAAAATATCTACCTCAGTAAAGTGGTCCCCTTTCTCAAGTTAACTGGTGGAGAGGTAGCTCTCTAACTGTCTCACTATCGAACTTCACTGTCACCACTTCTTTTAAGGGATTGGCACTAACTACTTTAGCTTTGCCAAAGGGTGTTGACACCTCTTGGCCCGGCTGAGGCATTTTCTTCTTCATAGCTGCATATTCTTTGCTTTCGTACCCCAGGCAGCAAAGAAGCCGCCCACAGACGCCTGATATCCTCATGGGGTTTAAGGCTAAATCCTGTTCCTTGGCCATTTTGATGGACACCGTGGCAAACTCAGTGAGGAAGCTCTGACAACATAAGGGATAGCCACACTTACCTATGCCACCCAGTAATTTGACCTCATCCCTTGGTCCTATTTGCCTTAACTCCACCCGTGTTTCAAGGCTGCGGCTCAATTTCCGAACTAACCCTCGGAAGTCGACTCTCTCTCGAGCACTAAAGAATATAGTTAGGTGACCACTCCCGAGGTCGTAGTGAGCCACTTGCGGCTTCATCTTTAAACCAAGTTCAGCTCCCATCTCTTTGCACTTAGCCAAGGCTTCCCTTTCTTGACTTTGCTGAGCTTTTTCCAGGTCTTCTGGCTGGGCTTGACGTACTACTGGTATCAGCGGTTCAGTGGAATCGCCTGTCTGAACTTCGGCTTCGAGAATGACTACCTTAGCCAAGTCTAATCCGTGTCCAGTATCCAGCATGACATAATCACCAGCTTGTAGTGGTATATCGCCGGCATCACAGTAGAATAACTTTCCTCTGTGCTGAAAACGGACTCCGATTATCTTAGCCATTAGAGCGTATTATAAACCCTAAATTCGAATTTCTAAATCCTAGACAAATTCGAAAGCAAATCCCAAGTCCTAATTCCTAAATTCTAAACAATCTCAAAATTCAAAGACTAAAAGCTCAAAACATTTTGGAATTTTGGATTTCGGTCATTTGAGTTTATTTTGGATTTAGTGCTTAGAATTTCGTATTTCTTCATAGTTTGGGGTTTCGTATTTAGTTTTTTCTGGGCAAATTGAGCATCAGCGATTCAAGTGCTAAGCGGGGGTTAACGTTTTTGGAAATTTCCTCCCGTACTAAGCATAAATTGACAACAAGCTCTTTGACCTCGCTCAGGCTTAATACCCTGGCTTGCTTTTCCAAAGTTGCTTCGTAGTCTATATTGGTTATGGCTTCTCTACAGCCGCCTTTGATAAGCAGCAAATCATGCCACCAACTAAGCCAAACCTCCATTACCTCCACCATGGATTTACGGTTCTTGCTAAATTGGGTTGCTAACTCTTGGGCATAGGTAAACCTTTGCTCTAAGCTGGCAGTCGTTAGAGAGGATAGCTTGGCTACCCTTTGGGACCGCTGACGAAATAGATTGTCATCTGTCAAGGTGGATAATGCCCAACCAAGGCAACCGTGGGACAGGTGAGCCAAAAGTCTTGCCTTAGCGAATTCAATGTTATAGGAATCTGTAAGTATCTTTTGTGTTTGCTCTAGAGATATAGGCTTCAATTCCAGCCGCTGACATCGGGAAACAATCGTAGGTAAGAGATGTTGTTCCTCAGTGGCCAACAAAAGCCACACTACCCTCGATGGCGACTCTTCCAATATCTTGAGCAGAGAATTAGCTGCCTCAGTGGACAGATATTCAGCATCATCAATAATAAACACCTTACTCTTGCCTTCATACGGTGGCAAGTTGGCTAGCCGCTGAAGCTCTCGCATGTCATCAATGCCGATCTCCGCTCTAGAATCCAAGTCTATGGAGGTAACATCGGCATGCTTGCTTTCGAGAATTCGGCGGCAGGAATGGCATTGGCCGCAAGGTGGCTCGGGGTCATCGCAGTTTAGAGCTTGGGCTAGGTTAAGGGCTAGAGTTCTTTTTCCCACATGGCGCGGCCCGACAAAAAGATAGGCGTGAGCCAAGTTATTGCCTTTGAGACTGTGGTCAAGCAGGGCTAAAATTTTATCTTGTCCTGTCACCTGCCACATGCTTATCCTACATCCAAGTTTATTAAATCTTGATAAGTTTCTCTGCGCCAAATAAGACGTGCTTTGCCTTTATCCACCATAACTATGGCTGGCTTGGGCAAGGCATTATAGTTGTTCCACATAGGGATGGAATAGGCGCCGCAAACTGGTATGGCTATGATGTCGCCGGGGGAAACCGAAGCTAGATTGGTATCCCTCACCAAAATATCCCCAGATTCGCAAAGCTTACCAGCGATGGTGACCGTTTCCCTTTCTGTCTCTAAAGCCTTGTTGGCTACCAAAGCTTCATATTTAGCTCCATAAAGGGCAGGGCGGATGTTGTCGCTTATGCCACCATCAATACAAACATATTTTCTTATGCCGGGTATCTCTTTTATCGCTCCAACCTGATATAATGCTACCCCTGCCTGCCCTACAATCCCTCTTCCTGGCTCAATGATGAGTCGGGGATAACCCAATCCTATCTGTGAAATAGAACTGTTTACTTTGTTCCCTATGCCCTTAGCATAATCAGCTATTGCAGGCACTTTAGAATCCAGGGTGTATTGGACAGGGAAACCGCCGCCAATGCTAAATTCACTAAGTTCAAAGCCAAGCTTCTCCTTCATTTTCTGGGTAAAGCGAAGGATAAGCTCTATAGCGAGTTCGTAAGGCTGAATTTCAGGCACTGGAGAGCCGAGATGGAAATTAAAACCCAGAAGGTTAAGGTTAGGGGCTGATAGCGCTTGTTCTGTAGCTTCTTCGGCTTGCCCCGTAGCTAAGGGAAAGCCGAATTTGCTATCTAGTGTTCCTGTAGTGGTATATTGGTGAGTATGAGGCTCAACTCCTGGGGTGAGGCGAAGCAAAATATCTTCAGTAATCCCTTTCCCTTTAGCCAGTTCCCTAAGCATTTCAAGCTCGTAGAAATTATCTACTACAACTCGACCAACACCCCAATTTAGAGCTAGCTTTAACTCCTCCAGCGTTTTGTTATTCCCGTGGAAATAAACCTTCTCCAGGGGGAAATTTACTGAATGGGCAATGCTAAGCTCCCCGCCAGAGACGACATCGAGCCCTAAATCCTCTTCCTTAAAAACAAGAGCCAAAGCTTTATTTAGAAAGGCCTTAGAGGCGTAGATGACCAGGGTATCAGGATAGTATTTGGAGAACTCAGATTTAAATTCACGGCACTTATGGCGGAGGGTGAACTCATCGAAAAGGTAAAGTGGCGTACCGAACTCCCCAGCCAAGTCAATGACATCACAGCCACCGATACAGAGATGACCCTGACTATCGACCTCAGTGGTTAAGGGGAAAAGGGAAAGTTTGGGCGCCTTGTTGGTATTCAATTCATACATAGAATGTCTCGCAGATCAAAAGCTATCCCAGCCATTTTCGGGTGTAATTAAACGGTGTTGAACCTACTTTTTGTCCCCGAGTATATAAAAGAATTTTGTTTCATTTTAATCCATTTTCCTTCATGAACGCCAATCAAATTGCCACACTGGCATTTAATTTCGTTTCCCTCTCGAATACTGTAATCTGTAATTATTCGATCTTCCCAGCAGTGCCACAATCGTCCTTTTCCAATCTTCAAATACTTAAAAACTTTGCTATTACATTTGGCGCATTTTATTGTTACCATTTTCGTGAGGGCATATAAGGCATCTTACTGCTGCCCTGAGTTCAATTACTTTGGCAATATTGGATGGGAGTGTTAATTGCCTTACTGGGCTTCAACATTTCGGAACTAGAGCCCATCCAAGGTCTGCCAATTCCACCAAAGTTTCCTTAGGAAGTTCCTCTAGCTTCACTTCTTCATCTTACCAGGAGCATTTTACGCTGATAGCTTCTCCGCAGCAACGGCCTGTACTCGTTCACGTGATTAGTGACACTTGATTTCCTCTCTTGTTAGCTGTAAGGCACCTTCTCTTTTTGTCATTGCGAGGCACAAAGTGCCGAGGCAATCTCCTGTTCGGGTTTCTTTCTTCCGGGATTGCTTCGCTTCGCTCGCAATGACAATAGGGAAGGCTCGCATTGGTTTTTGTAGTTGCCTGATTTATCAGGCATAGTCGCTCAATAAATTGAGCAACTACATACTTTGGAGTGTCACCCATCTATCTGAACTAGATCACTCAATAGTTGACAACGCTTCACTTTGCTGTGACTTAAGGCATTTCTAATGACTTTACTCTGGTTGTTATAATGCCCCCTAATCGCTAAAATATCATTATTACCAGGGGAATGAACGATTATTACGCTATTCTTGGTGTATCCCAAGGAGCTACTCAGGAAGAAATAAAGCATGCCTTCAGAAAGCTTGCCATGAAATATCATCCTGATAAGAACCTGGGAAATGAGAAGTGGGCTGAGGAAAAATTTAAAGAGGTCAATGAGGCCTATGCTATATTGAGTGATGCAGGGAAGAGAGGGGAATATGATAGGGTTAAGCAAGCAAGATTTGCAGGATATGGTCCTCAATACGCAGGCGGACGATATTACAGCCAGGAGCAGGTGTTCAGGGATGCATTTGCTAACCCATACCTATTTCAGGAGCTAGCAAAGATGTTCCAAGAGGCCGGATTGAGGTATGATCAAAGATTTGTAGATAATGTATTCTTCGGTGGGAGGGGATTTACCTTCGTTTTCTCTAATGAGCCAATGGGAGAACAGCAATTTACTTCGTCTCCCACCAGGGAATATAAGCCACCATTATTGTTGCGGCTCGCGGGCAAAGTAATGAAATTTACCCTCAAAAAAATGCTAAACTTGGAGAGCCTTCCTTACCAAGGTAGTGGAGCAGATTTATACCATGAAATTTCCCTCTCTCACAAGGAAGCTGCAGTCGGTACTGAAAAGAAGGTCAGCTATAAGAGAGGCAAGGAAAGGAAAAAACTTATGGTCAAAGTGCCACCAAGAGTTACAGAAGGAACGAGGATAAAGTTGAAGGGTATGGGATTAAGAGGAGAGCCCCCTGGTGACCTCTATGTTATCGTGAGAATTAGGAGCTAGCAGAATGGCTGTTTTCGAAGATTTTGTCGCTGTAATCAAAAAGACAGAAACCATGCAGGCTCTTCTCCAGAGTTTGGAAGAAGGACCGGCAAGGCTTCTGGGCAGTATTTGTAAGGAATATGAGGCAACTAGTAAGGCAGTCCCGGACCATCATCTAAATTTGACGGGTTACTTTGGTGAGGCAATGCTGAGAGCATTGGTAGCGGCAAACTTAGTTACTAAAGAGCCAGCAGAGTTTGCCCTTCACAATTACAAACCAACGGAAAAGGGCCTAGAATTATACCAGGGCATGCTCAGCGAGGGAAAAATTTAGTGTATAAGCTCATCGATACCCATGCCCATCTTGATGAAATAGAGAGTCTTGATTTGATGCTTAAGGAGGCTAAGGAAGCCGGGGTCGTTGCCATAGTAGCCGTGGGGTCGAATTATCACTCAAACGTAAAAACATTGGAAATATCACAAAAACATTATCCTTTTGTCTACCCTGCCTTAGGCCTACATCCCTGGCAGCTAGCTAATCTGGAATCTTCCCAGATAGACGATAACCTGCGATTCATTGAGCAGAATATCGCTACAGCAATCGCCGTTGGTGAAATAGGCTTGGACTATGATAAGAGAGTTGTGAAAGCCGCCTCAAAAGAAGTACAGAAAGAGGTTTTGAGACGTCTTCTAGCTTTGGCCGGGAGCTATGCCAA
>JGI24025J20009_10001456_pt1 | contig 17767 bp, 17 predicted proteins | sample Cruoilmetagenom3_FD_20009 | JGI IMG/M metagenome (IMG submission 20009) | reverse complement strand
GCAAACCCCTGGAACGTTGATGTGACTGTGATTGATGGCGCATCAAACGAGGTTGTCGCAACCGTCAGGGTTGGTGACTGGCCTTGCGCGCTTTGCTACAACCCGCAGAACAACAAGGTTTACTGCGTGAACGGGGGGAGCAATAATGTGACTGTCCTTGATGGTGCAACAAACCAGGTTGTCGCAACCGTCGAGGTTGGGGACGACCCTTGGGCGCTTTGCTACAACCCGGCATACAACAAGGTCTACTCGGCAAACAGGTGGAGCGGTGATGTGACCGTCCTCGATGGCGCATCAAACGAGGTTGTCGCAACCGTCGCGGTTGGGGACGACCCTTACGCGATTTGCTACAACCCGCTTGATAACAAAGTTTACTCGGCAAACGAGGAAAGCGATGATGTGACCATAATTGACGGCGCATCAAACCAGGTTGTCTGCACGATAGAAGTCGGAGATGAGCCGATTGCTTTTACCTGGAATCCAGTCCAGAACCGGACCTATGTGGCGAACTTTAGCAGCTCCAGCATATCGGTCTTGCGAGACTCGACCGTCGGCATCGAGGAAACAATGAACGAGGAACGACCGACGATGAACCGTCTGCCTACAATCGTGCGCGGGGTGCTGCACCTGGGCGCGGGCTTGGGGCACAATCCCAATTCCCCGGGCGGAATTGGGTTATGTCCCGCGCCTTGCCTGCTCGACGCTGCCGGCCGCAAGGTGATGGAGTTGCACCTCGGCGCAAACGACATCCGGCATCTGAGCCCTGGCGTGTACTTCGTCAGGCGGGAAAAGAACAACCAGACCACAAAGGTTGTGATTCAAAGATAAGGAGGAAAGTATGAACCGGATTGCAGTTCCGCTCTTTCTCATCCTGCTGGTTGCAGGCACCGCCAGCGGATGGCTCGGGCCATACCCGCTTGCCACGAGCCCAGGCGACGATATCAATCCTTCTGCCTGCAAAGAGTGGGTGCAGGGCGAACATACCTGCCTGGTCTGGCAGACTGACAGCGCCGGTAACTGGGACGTGCATTCGCGGTTCTGCGGACTTGAGAACGGTAACGGCTGGATGGACGAGCTTCCGGTTGCGTCTGGGCCGCTGGATGAGATTATGCCCGCGGTCTGCGCCGTATTCGACCCGGACACCTGGATGCCTCGGGATGAGTTCTGGTGTGTGTGGGAGCGACGTGACACGCCCGACTACGGTTCCATCTGGGCGGCCAGGGGTACGGCCGACAGCGGCTGGATTCGTCTCGACTCACTCGCCATCACCAGCAGCGGACCGGGCGATACGGCCGCGCCCTCAGTCATCAGCATCGGGGGACAGAACCGGGACACGGTCTGGGTTGTCTGGCATGATGTCGACACGAACGGGCACCGTATTGACTGTATGTTCTGGGACGGCATGTTGTGGTCGTCCCGCCAGACAATTCACGCCGAGCACGCGCCGCTCAAGCACATCCGGGTCGGGAGACGGCATTCGTGGAGTATGGGAGAGTGGCCCTTCGTCGTCTGGGAGAAGACAGGCGACATCTTCTTCAGTGAGAACCGGGATGGGTTCTGGACACAACCGGAGCAGGTCGCACCCTCTGCAGCCCAAGACCGCGAACCCGAAATTGTCAATCTGCTGGGCGGTTGGTACGCGACTGGCCCGTGGATAACCTGGACCTCGGAACGGGATGGCGACACGGCGGTGTTCGGCACCGCGCATGATACCTTTACCATTGCCCGGCGCTGGTGTGATACCGCGTGCGCCGGCCGGAACTGGTCGCCATGCGGGACGGTTGCGTGGTTCACAACCGACTGGGAACCGGTAGTGACACTTGCTGTCAGCGACCGGAACGGAAACCCGGACATCTACGATTGCTATTCTGAGTACTATGACTGGCCGGTCGACACCCACCCGTCGATTGACATCAACCCGACCCTGACTACGCTCGGCTACGTGGACGCCACGACGCTCTGCTGGGCCTGTTGGCAGAGCGACCGGTCCGGGAACTGGGATATCTACGGCAGTTTCTTTTATAACACCGGGGTCGAGGAAAACGGAGCACGAGCAGGGGATGGTTTGCGCCTGCCGACAATCGTCCGCGGGGTGCTGTCCTTGCCTGGCGCGTACAGCGTTGGGCGTAATGCGTCTTGTTCCCTCCTCGACATCACCGGCCGGAAAGTGATGGATTTGAAGTTGGGCGAAAATGACATCCGGCATCTGAGCCCGGGCGTGTATTTCGTTAGACTCGACAGTTCGAGCCGTAATATCTGCAAGAAGGTTGTTCTCCAGTAAAGCTAGAGGGTCTGAATCCGCGGGGGTTAAACTGCTGGTTTGACTCGGGCAATTTTGTCTGATAATCTATTTCAGTTATGAAACGCGGTAAACTTATTCGAGCAAGGCTTTTCCGGGTTCGCAGGGCAAAGCTGGTAAATGACCTGGTCGCACTGTTACTTCTGGCAATCGGGCTTGCTGCATTCGGGGTTGCAATAGTTGCTTTTGTATTCTGGAGTGGCTGGGTGGTTCTGATTTTTGCTGTTCCTGTTGCCTGGTTTGGCCGGCGATGGCTTCGAGGCTTGAGTATCAAGGCACTTGCCCGGGATGTAGAGAAGCATTTTCCCGAAGTTCAAGGAAAGCTCGTGCCCGCGCTTGAGCTGGCAGAATACCGGCCGGACAGGCGTGAAGGTTATTCTGAGGAGTTGATTCAGGCCGCAGTTAGTGAAGTTGAGAAGGCAGTTGCGCCCCTGGCTTTGGAAGGCTTGACATTTGGGGAGAGCGTGGATAATGGACGATATGCGAAAATGGGCCGTTGGGCTTGTTTTGTTATTTCTGGCCTGTCTGGGACCAAGAGTGCAGACTTCAAGCCGGACTGTTGTGGCTCAGCAGCCGCCCGATTTCCCGTTTGGGAAAATAAACCCGCCCCCGAATGTGCCTAACGCACGGTATTTGGGTAAGTTCAAGGTTACTTTTTACTGGGTGGTCGAGGAGAAGGATTATCCAAAAGGCCGAGCAGTGGCGCTTTATGATAAGAAAGGCAAGCTGGTCGGGAGATTTCCAAGGTCTTTTGTCAGGGATTTCAAGCGGGAAGCTGCGGCCCAACTCAGAGATGGCCGGCGCATCAGTTATATGAAGAATGCCAACCGGGTTATGGTTGACAGCCAGTTTTGCGGTTATGGGGGGCACAAGCTGAGCGAACTGAAGTCAATCGCGGTGGACCCAAGGGTAATTCCAATTGGTTCGATGGTTTATATTCCGCAGGCAGAGAAGGTTACCCTTCGTGGCCACACCCTGAATGGTATTTTCCATGCCCATGATATCGGCAGTGCGGTTAAGGGTAAGCATATCGATATTTTTGTGGGCTCAAAACAGAATATTGAGGCGTTCAAGTCAGCGGGGATACAAAGCCTGGGTAGCGTTGATGTTTATATCCTTGAATAGCATTTTCTTACCGCTGGTTGGATAAACAACCGCCATTCTCTTCCATTCCTGGTAAAGTTCTGACAGTGTGATAACGCGGATATTTGTATGGTGCATCCAGTCCATCAACTCGGTGAAATCGGCCAGATTCCACTGGGTGAACACTGTGGGCTCAGGAACTATCTGGTGGAGCAGCAGGATGGTTATGTCGCGCTTTGCAATACGCTGCTTGAGAACGGCCAGTTTTGTTTCTCTGCGGAGTTCGATTGTAGGCAGGCGGTATGGTTTGACCGACAGGTCCGGATTTCCCGGTCGGACCGCCCGGCCCAGTTTATAACCGGCACTTTTGACCATCTGGCGGATTTCGGCATTCATATCACCGTAGGGATAAATGAAGGTGATGACTCTGATGTTGAACAGGGATTCGAGAATGGATTTGGAGCGGGAAATTTCGCGCCAGGCTTCAGTACTGTCAATCCGGGTAAGAAATGGATGGGATAGGCTGTGGCTGGCGATTTCGATATTGCAGGAGTCAATGAGTTCCTGGATTTCCGCCCGGTTCATGAATTCGGCTCGTGGTTTGTTCGGTGGTTCGCCTTTGCGGATATAATTACAGATGACGCCGAGCGTGATAGGCATATTGTATCGCTTGAGGAGCGGATAGATATTGGTATAGACCGAACGGTAACCGTCATCTACAGACAGAATAACAGTCCGTCTGGAGAGGTCGGGTATAAAATTGCGTGTGGAAGCCGATTGTTGGCAGTCTCGGCTGGGCGCCGGTTCTGCCCGGACAGAGGCGAACAGAACAAACAGGAATAGATTGCACAGCACCCGGTATCATAACCATCTAAGAGGTAGTTTTCCAGTAATCCATTTGACAAAATGGTAAGGTTTGGCAAACTTCTCCAGTATGAGAATCGCATTGGCCCAACTCAATCCGGTCGTAGGTGATATTTCCGGGAATCTGGCCCGGGTTGAGCAGACACTGGAACAAGTCAGAAAGGAAAGTCCAGACCTCGTGGTCCTTCCAGAGCTTTTTCTTGTCGGCTATCCGCCAAGGGATTTACTGGAACATAAATGGTTTATTGACCGGGCTGAAAAGGCATTGAATGAAGTTAAGGCCATTTCCTGCAAATACCCGGAAACCGGGATTCTCCTCGGCACAGTATTAAGGACCGGGAATAAGATAGGTAAAGGGCTTTATAATGCAGCAATGCTTATTCAGAACGGCCAAGAGGTTTTGCGCCAGCCAAAGACACTTTTGCCGACTTATGATGTGTTTGACGAAATGCGCTATTTTGACCCGGCACCAGAGCTGAAGATATTGGAATTCAAGGGTGAGAAAATTGGCGTCGGTGTATGCGAGGATGCGTGGAACGGGCCTGAGATGGCAGGTCACGGCCTCTATGATACCGACCCGATTGCAGTCATGGTCCGGGCCGGTGCTAGCCTGATTATAAATGTTTCTGCTTCGCCTTTTTCAGCCGGGAAAGAAAAGCTGCGTTACCGGTTGATTCGTGGTCATGCCCGGCGTCACCGATTGCCGTTTGTGTTCGTAAATCAGGTCGGTGCAAATGATGAGCTGGTATTCGATGGCCGGAGTATGGTGCTGTCTCCTAGTGGTGACCCAGTGCTGGTGATGGACTCTTTTTGCGAGCAGGTTTCAGTTGTTGATACAAAGGCCAGTGGTAAGCCGGATGGTTATTATCCTCAGGCGCAACTGGAAACAGTTTATCAGGCACTGGTTCTGGGTGTAAGAGATTATGTCAGGAAGTGCGGGTTCAAGAAGGTGGTGCTGGGACTCTCAGGCGGGATTGATTCTGCAGTAGCCTGCTGCATTGCCGTGGCAGCGCTTGGCAAAGGGAATGTTCTGGGGGTGACAATGCCTTCAGAGTATTCTTCAAAAGGCAGTGTTGATGATTCCTGGCAACTGGCACAGAATCTTGGCATCCGGTTTGAGCGTCTCCCGATTTCCAGCATCTATCAGGCATATCTGGGGACATTAAAGAAGCAGTTTACCGGTAGGGAAATGGATGTAACCGAAGAGAATATTCAGGCGAGGGTCAGGGGGAATATCCTGATGGCAATATCAAACAAGTTCGGTTATCTGGTGCTTTCGGCAGGTAACAAAAGCGAACTGGCAGTTGGTTATTGCACGCTTTATGGTGATATGAGCGGTGGATTGAGTGTCCTGGCGGATGTTCCAAAAACAATGGTGTATAATCTTGCCCGGTATATCAATCGGGAAAGGGAACTGATTCCTCAAGCGATTATTGAGAAACCGCCTTCGGCCGAGCTCAAACCGGACCAGAAGGACCAGGATACCCTGCCGCCTTATGACATACTGGACAAGATTCTGGCCGGTTATGTGGAAGAGGGTCAATCTTCAGATAAAATTGTCAGGGCAGGTTTTGACCGGGAAACCGTCAACTGGGTCATTCGCGCGGTCAACCGCAATGAGTATAAAAGGCGTCAGGCCGCACCAGGACTCAAGGTTACAAGTAAGGCTTTCGGCATGGGACGCAGGCTGCCGATTGCAGCCCGGTACAGGACTGATTAGCGTTTAAGCAGCTTATATAGTTTTTCGATTGCCGGCAGGTCAGGCCTTAGACGGTGTGCTTGTCTGGCAAGTTCGCAAGCGGACTGGGTATCGCCTTGGGCTGCATAAAGGATGGACTGGTTGTAAAGGGCCGGGACAAAGCATGAGTCCAGCTTGAGTGCTTGCAAGTAGTAATTCTGGGCATGAGCAGAATCGCCCAAGCGGACAAGAATGGTGCCGAGCCGATTGGGAAATACCGGCAGGTCAGGGTTCAGAATTATCACCTTTTTCATATGCCGGGCTGCACTATCAAGCAAGCCCTTTTCTTCGAATCGGTCGATGAGTGCGAGCTCGGCTGGAACAAAGCAAGAATCCGCACCAAGCGCCTTATAGAGCTCAGAGTCGGCTTCAGCATCTCTTCCTGCCTTGGCCAGGGCGATTGAACGGTTGAAAAGATAGGTTGCGGAATTGGGCTCTTCCTCGACCGCCTGGTTGAGATAAACCAGGGCGCTTTCTGGTTCACCCGCGGCAATGAATGCCAGGCCGAGGTTGCCCAGGACCTGAGCAGAATGGGGTCTGAGTTCATTGGCTTTCTGCAGGTGGTGCAGGGCCTGGCGATAGTCACCCTGCGTCCCATAGAGCACGCCGATATTGATGTGGGGCCGGACATAGTCATGGTTAAGCCTGATTGCCTTTTTATAAAGTCTGATTGCCGAGTCAGGATAGGTAAACCGGACGGTATTGGCAAGATTGGCATATGCGCTGGGTGCTGTCGGTGCCTCATGAATCATGGTTGCAAATAAGGTCGGTTCATTGCGCCATATGGGCAGGCGGGTTATTGTATCGGTTCCAAGTACAAGAATAAGTCCGCATACGGTTATACTGATGAACTTCCGGCCGGCAGCACGGCCGCGGAAAATGCGAGACAGAAACGTGATGACAATGATGACCAGACCGGTAGAAGGAAGATAAAGTAACCTTTCCGCAGCCTGGGGTCCGATTGCGATAATGGTCACGGGCAACAGGAACAGTATTGTCCAGGCGTATCCGAAGAGTAACACGCGGAACCGGCGCCGGATTGCAAGAAGTAGTGGTGTAACGATGAAGAGCAGCGCTAGAATGGCATTTGGAGTGAGGTTTGCAAAGCTGGGGTCAACAGGGAATTTAACCTGGTGGGCAAAAGGCCAGAAGAACATTTTGATATAGAGACCGAATGTATTTGCCGCCTCAATGAAATGATTGAACGGCAAGTTTGGGCCTGGCAGGGTTCCGACAACATTGTTGCGCAGCATAAGATAGCCGGCCACTATTAACAGGGTCGAAGTAATCAGCAGCCAGTGATGCCGATTGTATCGTGACTGGGTAAGCAGGGGTGCAAATGCCACGAGCAGTGGAAAGAGAATTGCGGTTTCCTTGCTCAACAGGGCAAGGGCAAAGCCAATCAGGACCACGGGCCACCACCAGTAGTTGCGTTTGCGCAGGGAGCGAACCAGGGCAAAGCTGGCGATACAAAGAAATAGTGTTAATAAGAGGTCGGTGCGGCCTGAGACAAAGGCAACGGATTCAACATGGGAAGAATGCATGGCAAAGAGCAAACCTCCAAGCCCGGCCCAGATTCCGGAATGGAACAGTTCCCAGATTATCAGGGCGACGACAACAGCAACCAGTGCGCCCAGGATTGTGTTGATAAGATGGAAATAGCCAGGATTGAGTTTGGCGAGTTTGAGGTCGAGCCAGAAAGTGAAGGTTGTTAAAGGCCGGTAAAACGATTGAGCAACACCGCCGACCGGGTCAGGTGCACCGGCCCAGAAATTCCTGGTGAACAGGTCCCACGGCTTCGATTGGGCAAGGAGCTGGTTATTACTGATAAGCGATGTGTCATCCCAGACAAAATCATAATTGACAGTTGGGATATAGACGAGGACTGAAGCAAGTGCCACTATGCCCAAAACGAGCGCAATCCCGGAACGGGTATGCAACCTTTGGGCTAATGTTGCGTGAGCCACTCAGGAAGTTTCGCAAGGAGTTCCCTGATGTCAAGAATAGGCGCGTTCTGGTTTGACTGTTGCATAAGTCTTGGTATGTTTATTACGATAATATGTCCATAAGGAGGAAAAGAAATGGCTGACAAAATAGCAAAGGTCTTGCATAGGGCAGTGCTTTTCGGGGTCGGTGCAACTTATGCAACTGCCGAAGGGATAAAAGCATTCGCCAATAATATGGTCAAGAAAGGCGAGTTAAGCCGGCCCGAAGCCGAGAAATTCGCAGAGGATTTGACGAAACGAACCAAGCAGGTCCGGTCTGAAATGCAGCGGGTTGTGAAAAAGGCTGTTTCCGGTGCATTGCAGAAAAGCGACATCGCTTCTCGGGAAGAGTTGAAGCGGCTGGAGAAACGGATTCGGCAATTAGAGAAAAAGCTTGCCAAGACAAGAACCCCACGCACATAGGGCCCTAAGAATAGCGGTAGGTCGGTAATGAATCTTTTTGGCTGGGGCAGGCGACAGCGCGAGGCAACACGGCTGGCCTTTATTTTTCGGGTGCTGGCGAAGTATGGATTTGCCGAGCTCGGTGTCAGGCTCGGGCTCGAGTCTATGTCCGGGATAAGGGAACGACTGCTGAGAAGGAGGAAACCGCACCGGGAAGTAGCCGCACTCAGCCGGGCCGAGAGACTGACAAGGGCGCTAATCGAGCTGGGGCCGACTTATGTCAAATTGGGACAACTGCTTTCGACAAGGCCAGATGTGATGCCGCCAGACTATCTTACTGCATTGTCCAGGCTTCAGGATAGGGTGCCGGGTGTGCCTTTGGAAGAAGCGACTGAGGTATTCCGCGAGGAGCTGGGAAGCTCACCTTATGATGTTCTTAAGGAATTCGACCCGACACCACTGGCAGCCGCTTCCCTTGCCCAGGTGCATCGGGCCAGATTGAAAAGCGGTGAGTTGGTGGCGGTTAAGATTCAGAGACCCGGTGTTAGCGATGTCGTTGAAGGTGACCTGAGTATTATGGAGACGATGGCCCGTTTCGCTGAACGACGGCTCCCCGAGTTTGCGGTTTATGACCCGGTTGGTTTGGTGCATGAGTTCGGCCGGACTATCCGTGAAGAGTTGGATTACATCCACGAAGCACAGAACTGCGACATCTGCCGTAAGAATTTCAAAGAGGATGAAGATGTGTGCATACCCAGGGTTTTCTGGGATTATACTAGGCGTCGCGTGCTGACAATGGAATATATCGATGGTATCAAGATTGCCGATATTCCCGTTTTGGAAAAGGCCGGGGTCAACCGCCAGGATATTGCAGATAAAGGGTGCAAGGCTTACCTCAAGATGGTTTTCGAACACGGCTTTTTCCAGACCGACCCTCATCCGGGCAACCAGGTTGTGCTTGAAGACCAGAGGTTGGGTATTCTTGATTACGGGATGTTCAGCCATATTGACGAAAATACGAGGGAAGAGTTGACTGACCTGCTTCTGGCTGTTTACCATCGGCGTGTGGATGATATTGTCCGGTTCTTAATGGATATGGGCCGTGTCAGAGGACAGGTCGACCAAGCCCGTATTCGTGCCGATGTCCAGGATTTGCTCGACCGTTACTATGGTGTGGAATTAAAGCAGATTGCTTTCGGCCAGGTGGCAAAAGACCTGCTTTTGGTTATGCGTAAGAACGAGCTGAGGATTCAGGTCGGACTGGCGAATCTCTTGCGCGGGTTGGCGACGGTCGAAGGAACAGGACTTCTGCTTTACCCGGAATTCAATTTTATTGAAGCGATGCGGCCTTTTCTGGAAAGGATGGTCTGGCGCAGATTCGGGCCGGCAGCATGGCTGCGCAATCTGCGTCGTTCACGGATGGATATCGAGGCGTTGATTCGTCACNTGCCGTCAGATGTCAGGACAATTGTCGATTTCTTGAAGCAGGGGCNGTTGAAGCTTGCCCTTGATAAACGGGAATTGCGGGATGTGACGCGAGGGCTTGAGCGTTCTACTAATCAGTTATCCGCGGCGATTGTGCTGGCTGCGATAATCGTGGGTGCATCCCTGCTTGTGGTTGCAGCTCCAACCGGGCTTAAAACTGTGGTTCCGATTGTCGGCATCGTCGGATTTGTGATTGCGGGTATATTAGGACTATGGCTGCTCGTGACGATATTGCGCGGGGGAAAGCCTTAGCGTTGTCTTAAATGGCTAGGTGGCGGCTATCTTGTTGAACAGGGGGAAGATAAGTTCCTCTTCCCTTTTCAGGCGAATCTTGAGGATTGTCAGCAGGGCGCCGTGGTCAGTGGCAAACTCTATGAGTTTGGGTTTACCCCGCTCGTATTTCTTGAAGAAATTCTCGGCCAAGTCAGTAACAATCTTCAGGTCATCGTCCAGGCGTTGAATCTGGGCACAGAGCGTCTTATCCTGTTCGGCAGCTTTTTCGAGCGCCGGGTAAAGTCTGGCTCTCTCTGAGCTTATGTAGTTCCGAAACAGTTCCCGCACGCGGTTGAGTCTTTCCTGACCTTCATCTGTACGGAATTGACGCGGACGAATCCCGGCTAGGGCACGTTGTAATTCGGTATGTTCGGTTCGCAATGCCTTTAGTAGCTCGTGCAGATTTTCTCCTTCCCAACTTTGCTGAAACATTATTATACAATATTCCTGATAGATTTCAATAGATTTTTGGAGGAATCCTAGCGGGGAAGTGAATTCCAGAAAACTATGTCTTTGATGTGGTGGCGGCGGTGTTCTTTGGGTTGGAAGTTCGGTTTCGGATACCCGACTGCGAACAGGGCGATGGTTCGGTAAGCTTTTCTTTTGAGGCCCAGGTGCTTGAGCAGTCCGCGGCCATTGAACCAGCCAATCCAGCAGGTGCCGAGTCCTTGTTCAGTGGCGGCCAGGATGAAATGCTCGCCGGCAATGCCGGCATCAATAATCTGGAAAGGTGTTCCCTGGATACCGCCGCCAAGTTTGTTGATAATAAGGCTTTCTTTCACAAGTAAGGCTACAAGAACCGGTGCTTTGGAGAAATGGCGTGATGCTGAATAAATGCCGGTAAATACCGCTCGGGCCAAGGCCATTTTCTTTTCAGGATCGTCAAATACGATGAAACGCCAGGGCTGGCCGTTCTCAGCCGACGGCGCGAGCCGGGCTGCTTCAAGGCACAGTTCCAGTTTTTCCTTTTCCACCGGCCGGTCGCTGAATCTCCGCACCGAGCAGCGCTTTCGGCAGAGGTTTAGGAACTCGGATTCAACAGACATTTCTCAGGATTTTGGGCAGGATTTGTCCGGCTTGGGCTTCCAGGTGGATATCCACAAGGTTGCTGAGACCGGTGGGTTTTGGGTTGATGTCAACTATCATTGCGCCCTGTTCATGGGCATGAAACGCCCATTCGACGATGTATCCGAATGACGCTTCGGTGCCGATGATAAAGCAGATGTCAATATTGTCGGTCAAAAGATAATGGTTGATTTTCTCAATGGGCTGCCAAGGAAGCTGTTCCCCGAACCAGACAACATCCGGCCGCATAATATTGCCGCAAGGACAAAGAGGCAGATGTGTCTTGGGAACTTCACGGTTTTCTTCGATGGTGCCGTCCCGTTCGCAGCGCAAGCGCCAGATTGAACCGTGGATATGGATGACTTCTTTTGAGCCGGCACGCTCGTGCAGGTCATCGACATTCTGGGTGATAATGAATACCCTTTTGCCGATTTTCTCAAGCCGGGCCAGTGCTTTGTGACCCGGGTTGGGTTCTGCTTCAGCGATTTCCTGACGCCTTTTGTCGTACCATTTCCAGACTTTTTCCGGGTCTTTTCTGAAGGCTTCTGGTGTGGCGTATTCGGCCGGGTTGAATTTCTTCCAAAGGCCGTTACCGGTGCGGAAAGTCGGGATGCCTGATTCAGCCGAAATCCCGGCCCCGGTTATGACCATAATATTTGAGGCTTTTGCGAGTTTTTCCCGAACCTGGTTTATATCTTGCTTCACCTGCCTTGCCGGAACAGGAGTATCTTTCCTTTCACGAGCTCGGCGACCGATTCACGGCCCGGACTCAGGTATTTGCGCGGGTCAAACTGACCAGGATTTTCATTCAGAACTGTCCTGACTCCAGCCGTGAATGCCAATCTCAGGTCAGTATCAACATTCACTTTGTTGATGCCGTGTTTTATCGCCTGGATGAGTTGCTCTTCTGGCACCCCTTGCGCGCCCGGTATTTTTACGCCGGATTTCTGGCAGCGGTCAAGCAATTCTCTGGGAACGGTTGAAGCGCCGTGCAGGACCAGTGGTAAACCATTAGTTAGCGCCTTGACCTGGTGCAATCGGTCAAAATCAAGCCTGGGTTTCCCTTTGAACTTGAACGCACCGTGGGATGTGCCGATTGCCGGTGCGAGTGAATCTACACCAGTGGCTTTAACAAAACGCCGGGCCTGTTCCGGGTCAACCAGAAATGAGTCCCTTTCAGCAACAGAGATATTGTCTTCAATCCCTTTGAGCCGGCCGAGTTCGGCTTCAACCGATACCCCTTTTTTGTGGGCGATTTCTACTACCGCTTTGGTCTTGGCGGTGTTTTCTTCAAATGCCAGGTTGGATGCATCAATCATCACCGATGTGTACCCGGCATCAATGCAGCGCCTTATTACATCCAGGTTGCGGCCGTGGTCAAGATGAAGACAAATAGGGGTTTTTGTGCTTCGGGTTGCAGTTTGTGCCATTGCGACAATATAGTCGAGTCCGGCGTATTTTATTGCGCCTTCGGTCGTGGCGATAAATACCGGGGTTTCGGTATGGTCCGCAGCAGTGACGATTGCCTGAAGGAACTCCAGATTATTGAAATTGAAGGCGCCGACCGCATAACCCTGGCGGTTTGCTTCGGCCAGTATCTCTTTGCCCGGGACCAGGCTCATGCGCTGACAGTCTCGGTTTCCACCTGGGGAAGCAGTTGGTCGATGTCTTGACACCGGCACAGGCCGGTCCCAGGGTTCAGAGTCGCGGCCGTGCCAGAAGCCACGGCCCGGCGCAGACAATCGGACAGGCTCTCTTTTGAAACCAGACCTTTGATGAACCCGGCAACAGCACAATCACCGGCACCGATTGTGCTTTTCACTTCCACTTCGGGTGGCTTTGCGTGCAATGCCCGGTCTGATTCGACCATGACGATTCCACCTGGTCCGAGCGATACAAGAATTACCGACACGCGGTCCTGAAGGGTCTGGCAATAGCGGACGATAGCCGGGATGTCTTGCAGTTCTGTGCCGGCTAGTTCATTGAGCTCACGACGATTGGGTTTGATTATTGTCGGATGCGCCCTGATGCCGTAACTGAGCGCTTCTCCTGACGTGTCAAGCAAGGTTCTGACTCCCTTATTGTTGCCGATGCGGACCATCCGTTCGTATACGGTCGGGGTCAGGCCGCGCGGAAGCGAGCCGGAAATGACGAGGAAATCGATGCCGGACAGACGTTCCAGTTTCTCGACAAAGTCCATCAGTTCTACTGGCTGGATTTCAGGACCCTGGGCGAGGAGTACGGTTTCGTGCTCAGTGGACTCATCCTGGATGATGATATTGGTCCTGATTTCGCCTGACATGCGGGTGAAGTCACAGGCGATGCCTTCATTCAGCAACCGGCCTTCGAATTCTTTGCCGTCAAACCCGCCGATGAATCCCAGAGCGATGCTGGGAACGCCCATTGCCAGAAGTGCACGTGCCACATCGATTCCTTTGCCACCGGCATAGCGTGCTTCTTTATGTATGCGGTTTGGTTGTTCTGTTTTCAGCCCTTCAACATAAAGGGTCCGGTCTAGGGCAGGGTTCAGGGTGACAGTGTAAATCATCTTGTTGGTAACAGATATATTCTAATAACCGGATGCCGGGTGTCAACGCATTCGTAAAGAGGTAAATCAGTATCCAATTTTCTTGAGAGGCAATCCTGCTAAGATGGGGACAATTTTAAGTTATCACTTTCTATAGACTTAAGCCAGAATAGCTGCCTGTGACTCAACCGATGACCCCAGCCCGGGGCGCGCCCCCATTCTGCTGGGGGTCTTGCTGGCTGATTTGGAAGGTTAAGGTATGGTGAAAGAAACGGGTTAGCGTTCTGAGTTGCAGATTTGGCTTGACAGAAGGGTTCAGGATGCTATAGTTAGGTGTGTCTAACAATTTGGCTGGTGCTCTGGGATTGAGCCAGAGCGCCGAGGATTATCTTGAGGCGGTATTGGTGCTTGGCCAGAGCGGTCGTATGGTCAGGGTTACCGATTTGGCTGAGCGGCTTACAGTAAGCAAACCTTCGGTCGTGGCCGCGCTGGCAAGTCTTGAGGAAAAGAGTTTGGTAAGGCATGAGCATTATGGCGGGGTAGAACTGACTGCGGCCGGGAAGTCGGTCGCCGAAGAAGTATACCGCCGGCACCGGCTATTGCATGAATTTCTGCGCGATGTGCTCGGGGTTCCTGATAAGATTGCAGCTCAGGATGCGTGCCGGATGGAGCATGTGCTGAGCCCGGAAACTGTAAACCAGTTGGTGCGGCTGGTTGGGTTTTTTCGGACCCATAATGCCGATGATGCGATTTTATTGCACGAATTGCAGAAATGTCTGGAAAAGGGGCAATGTTCAAATGTGAAGGTTAAAACCGAGACCGGTAATGGCAAAGCCAATCACGGAGGCAGAATGAAGAAATTGAGTGATTTGAAAGTCGGAGTCAGGGCGATTGTCAAAGGGCTGAAAGGGGACCACACAATTCGACGCAGGCTGATGGATATGGGCTTGGTGCCTGGGGTTGAGGTCAAAGTGAGTAAGGTTGCGCCTTTGGGTGACCCGATAGACATCGAAGTAAAAGGGTATCATCTTTCTTTGCGCAAGGATGAGGCCCAGGTGGTTCTGGTAGAGGAGATAGAATGATACCTTTATCAATGATGAGCTCGGGCGAGCAAGGCCGGGTCGTTCAGATTCGGGGTGGTCGGGGTATGAGAAACCGGCTTGCGGATGTCGGCATCAGGGAAGGGAGTGAAATCGCGGTGGTGACCGGCCAGAGACGCGGGCCGATAATGGTTTTGCACGACAACACCAAAGTGGGAATCGGGTTCGGCATGGCACATCGGATTATGATAGAACCGACAAAGAGGCAATGAGATGGTAGGCAAGCCGATCAAAATAGCCCTGGCAGGAAACCCGAATTCTGGCAAGACTACTGTTTTCAATGCGCTGACCGGCTCGAGGCAGTATGTTGGCAACTGGCCTGGTGTTACAGTAGAAAAGAAAGAGGGGAAGTTCAGGTTCGAAAACCATGAAGTGACTGTGGTGGATTTGCCCGGTACATATTCTTTGAGCGCTTATTCGCTGGACGAAAAAGTGGCCCGGGATTTCCTCGTGAACGAGAAGCCGGATGCGGTTGTCGTTGTGGTTGATGCTTCGAATCTGGAACGGAACCTTTATCTGGTGGCCCAGTTATTGGAACTCGGGGCCAAAGTGATTGTTGACCTGAACATGATGGATGTGGCAAAAAGCCGCGGCATCATGATTGATACCCAAAAGCTGGAGCAGATACTGGGCGTCAAGGTAGTTGGAACAGTAGCTTCGCGAGGCACTGGTTTGGACCGATTGCGCAGGATGATTCATGACATCCGTAAGGACGAACCGCCACCCGGATTTAGGATTCTTTATGGTCGGGACTTTGAAGCCGCGCTTGATGGTTTGTCCGGATTGATTGAGGAACACGGGTTGACCCGTAGCGTTTCTGCACGCTGGCGGGCATTGAAGCTGCTTGAAGGTGATGCGACCGAACTGAAACTTCTGGAGACTAATCCGGATGCAGAGGCTGTCCGCGTTGAACTGAACCAGATTCGGACCAAGTTGGAGCATAAGTATGGCTATGATGTCGAAACCGCAATCGTTGAGCGCAGATATGGTTATTTGAACGGTGTGGTCAAGGAATGCACGCATCGCAAGCCCGGGGTTGCTGGTCGGCTGACAATGTCGGACAAGATTGATAAAGTGGTGACCAACCGGTGGGTCGGAATTCCGATATTTTTGCTTTTGATGTGGGGCACATTCCAACTGGTATTCAAGCTCGGCGACCCATTGGTTGGTTATATTGAGGCTTTATTTGAATGGTTTGGCGGTGTGGTTTCAACTACTCTGGCCAGCTCACCAGCCTGGCTGAGTTCTCTTATGGTTGACGGTCTGATTAACGGCATCGGGTCGGTCCTGGTATTCATTCCTAATATTGTAATTCTGTTCCTGGTTATTTCCCTCCTTGAGGATTCAGGTTATATGGCAAGGGCCGCTTTTGTGATGGACCGGTTTATGCACGCGTTGGGATTACACGGCAAATCTTTCATCCCGATGATTATCGGTTTTGGTTGCAATGTGCCGGCGATTATGGCGACCCGGACTCTGGAGTCACGCAAAGACCGAATTCTGACCATTCTGGTAAATCCTTTGATGTCGTGCTCGGCAAGGTTGCCGATATACACCTTGTTTACTGCGGCGTTCTTCAGCCGGAACCAGGGTCTGGTGGTGTTTTCGCTTTATCTTATGGGGATTGTGCTGGCGATTGCCATGGCCAGAATTTTCAAAGGTATTTTCTTCAAACACGAAGTAGCACCTTTGATTATGGAATTGCCGCCGTACCATTTGCCTTCGATTCGCGGGGTGCTGACCCATATGTGGGAACGGGCCTCGTTGTTTGTGCGCAAAGCCGGAACTATTATTGCTGGAGTCGTCGTGCTGGTATGGCTTCTGGCCAGTCTGCCCTGGGGTGTGGAATATGCATCACAAGCGTCGATTATCGGCAAAATCGGTGTGTTCATCGCACCGATTTTCTCACCGGCTGGGTTTGGTAACTGGCAAGCCGCGGTTTCTCTGACTTTTGGGATTCTGGCCAAAGAAGTGGTAGTTGGAACGATGGGCACGCTTTATGGCGTCGGAAAAGAAGGCTTGACCGCAATCGTTTCCGGACAATTCACCCCGCTTTCTGCTTATGCGTTTATGGCGATGTCTTTGCTTTATATTCCATGCATTGCATCCATTGCCGCAATCTGGCGTGAGACCAATTGGAAGTGGACTCTGCTTACTGTCGGCTACACACTTGTGTTGGGCTGGCTGGTGGCGGTACTCATCTACCAGGTTGGGAGCCTGCTTACATGATTCGCGAGATTCTGACTGAGATGCGGCAGGGCACGACCACGGTCAAGAAACTGAGCCGGAAGCTGAAGATCGAGAAGAGCGCACTGGAAGAGATACTTGGGTTTATGGTGCGCAAAGGACTGATTCGCGAACTTCATCCAAAATGCCGGCCCAAAGGATGCCTTGGTTGCCCGTATCAGGGCAAATGCCAGGATATGCCGGTCATCGGATACGAGGTTATCACGAGTGAATCAGGGGCTGAATCGGACCAGACCCGGAACCCGTCGAACAACTCGCTGGCCACAAGGAACGAATAGGTCATGGACAGAGGTTCGTTGTGCGGCTGGCTTTTATTTTGGGCTGGATGTTAGCCGCGGCTAACTAGTGGATAGGAAAGTCCGGTTTGAGAAAAAGGAGAAAGAGGAGGAAATGTCGATTGAGAAGTTTGGCCACTCTGACGTTGGTTGCGTTCGGTGCGACCTATATGGCGATGGTGTTTGCGGACCGGGCCGGAGTAGTGCCTTATGCGATTCTGGGCGTGGTCCTGTTCGGTCTGGTCGGGTTCAGTTGGGCGATGTGCGAGCGCACCCGGGCAAAGCCGGTCCAAAGCAATCTGGGGTTTGCACATGGTGATGATTGCCCAACTTGAGTTACTCGGCCCGTTCCACTGGGTCGCTTTCTTAGCTGCTGCTGTGTTTATTGGTGGCGTAATCCTGTCCGTGCTGCGGCTGCGGCGGG
>JGI24025J20009_10001455_pt1 | contig 17780 bp, 14 predicted proteins | sample Cruoilmetagenom3_FD_20009 | JGI IMG/M metagenome (IMG submission 20009) | reverse complement strand
CAGACCGATTCAAAGGCACCTCGCGTTGAGAATGACTCTCGTAGGCGCGAATAATAATTTCGTTCTGTTTAATATCGCTAAAATGTAAATTGGCTACTTCGCTAATCCGCAGACCCGTCTGAAGCATTAGTTCAACAATGGCCAAAGTTCTTTTATCGTGACGACAGGAGTCACGAAGAGCCCGATATTCAATCGCTTTAAGAGACCGAGGCAAGCCGTTCTCAATTTTAGGATGCTTAATCGCTCGCGAAAAATCCGTCTCCAAAATGCCCTCTTCAACTAAAAACCTAAAAAAACTCTTGATTGAATTTAACTTTCTGGAAACAGACTTAGCTGTATAATTGTTTTTTAACAAATATTTCTTAAATTCTTCAATATGGTCAGCGGTTACCTGTTCAACCAAACCCACCACTTTCCCTTTAAGAAAATTTACAAGCTGTGTCAAGTCACCTTGGTATGCTACAATAGTATTGCTGGAACGATTCTGGGTTCGCAAGTAGGAAACAAATTTTTTGATCGCTCCTTCCAAAGACAATGTTTTACTCATACAAACTTATAGTATCATGACTTAGGTCCTAATACAAGAGGCAGTAATGGTCAAAAAACTGGTTATTTTAATTATTCCCCTAGTTCTGCTTAGTGGCCATCTAGCCCAACAATTTCATCTTTGGCATCAAGCCAAAAAAGAAATTAATCAAACAAAAACAGAAATCGCTAATCTGGAGAAAGAAAATCGAGCTTTGGCCAAAAAAATAACTTACTACCAAAGTGACGATTTNGTCCGCCGAGAANCCAGAGAAAAACTAGGCATGACCGGAAAAAACGAACTTATTTTTTTAATTCCNCCTCTTCCGGACCTNTCGTCNTTAAAAATGAGNGGTGAAAAATATGAACANNTCTCCNATTTGGAAACAATGGTGGCAACTCTTTTTCACAAANTAAAATTTTCCGCTTTTAGCTTCTTCNNGTGGCAGGGACGGGGTTCGAACCCATGACCTTCGTCTTATGAAAACGCTGCTCTACCACTGAGCTACCCTGCCCTTAAGAAATAAGCAAATATATACAAATAAACAAATATACAAATCAATTTCAAATGCCAAATTCCAAATTTCAAATTTATTTTCAAATTTGCCTATTTGCTTATTCGGTTATTTGTTTATTGATTTGCTTATTCAGAATTTGCTTATTTGCTTATTTTATTGTGGACCCGACCGGATTCGAACCGGTGACCTTCCGGATGCAAACCGGGTGCTCTAGCCAACTGAGCTACGGGCCCGGTTGTGTTGCGGGGCCAGGGGTTGAACCTGGTCTGTGAGGTTATGGGCCTCACGTGCTGCCGTACACCACCCCGCGCTGTGTTAAACTATTATATGGTCAAACCCAGCCGGAGTCAAATAAAAGAGAGCCTTCTGGCCAAAAAATACCAGAAAGCGCTAAAGCCCTTTCTAAAAAGAGATAAAAATTTTCGAGTTCAGTGGTTAGCATTGCTTCAGGATTTAATCAACGAATCGGAATCCCGATGGGACTATAACAGCATTCGCTATCAAACAGTAATGACTAAAAAACAATGGCGGGCGTTTGCCTCTCATCCTCAAAGGAAACCTTATCGAACAAAAGTTGATTTACCTAAAAAGTATAATCAAAAATTTAATTTTATTATCGAAATTCTAAAAAACTCTTACCAGTATTATAAAATTTTAAAAGAATCCAAATTTAAAGAAGTGCTGTTGGCTGAGTTAGCAGCATTGCTAGACTGCGCTCTTAATGCCAGATATGAATTGGAGTCGATGAGAATAGCCGATGAGTATTACGGCCGGAAAATTAAAGACCGGGATGACGGCAAAATAAATCCGACTCCAGTCTCGCTGGCCAAGTTAAATCACGCCATCCGGGAACATTGTCGAACAACCAAAAAAGATTATCAAAAACTACATCACAAAATCTATCGACTAAGCCAAGGAAGAATCTCCATTTTAGTTGAATATTTTCACCACTATAATATTAAAGACGAATTCAGAGTCGCTCTCCTCGAAATTTTTAAAATACTTAAAAGAGACCAAACTCTCGCTTTCGCCAAAATTCAAATGGGCTGGGAAATTTGGCAAAAAGTAAGAAAGGTCGGGCTTAACCTTGACCGCTACTTAATCCTCAACGGCCTGCCTAAATATTCAACAATTAAAAAGCNNCTAGATGNGTTTCAAAAAAACCAGAATTTCNTTANAGAAATCCTTAANCATTTCNAAGACGAACTCCCGCNGNGCTATCAACNGTATCAAAAACAGGGCTTTATTAATAACACAGATATCATTGCCGAGGAGGCAAAAAGAAAAGGGTATCCGCGAAAAATGCGAACNGAAAAAGAAATTAAAAAAATGATTAAAGATTGCCAAAAAGAAATTTGTCAATACTTTCCTTTGGCTAAAAAAAGTTCGCCAAGAAATCTTTTCCTTAATCCTGTTCATCCTGGCTCAACAATGAGAGCTTTCCAATCAAGCACCAAAAATACCAAACGCCAACAAGTTAATGTAATTGTCATGACGCCCAGAGTGACCCAGAAAGATATTTACTTGCCAGTTTTAGCTCATGAAACAACTCACGCTGTTCACAAAATGGTCGTGGAAATGGGAGAGGCAAGCCAAGTTCTTCCGGTTGGAAGCGGAGAAAGAATTCCGCAGCCGGTAATGGAAGAGTTTTCTCAACTAGTAGAACATTTGTTTTACCAAGATAAAAACTTACCTTACCGAAAAAGATTTAAGGGCAAGGAATTCTCCAATTTTTATTCTGCCATGGCCACCTGCATTCAGGCCCCATTCGCCTTGGTTCAAATGGGAATAAGAAAAAAATTTGACCAACTCTGGGACAACGGTTATCGGGGAAAATTAAAAGAATCAATGATTTGGGATTTAAAATATGAATTCGACGAGAAACTCAAAAAATGGATGAGCCAAGGTATAAATATCGTCAGGGAAACCTTGACGAGTTTTGATCTCTTTGCCCCTTATTGCCCTACGGATGGAGTGAGATACATCAGAAGATATATTGTTAAAAGTAAAAGTGAAAGTAAAAAAGTGAAAGTAAAAAAGAGCGAGCGAACAATTTTGCCAATGGCCCAAGCTTTTGAACAGAGATTTGGCAAAAACTGGATTAAATCAAAAAAGGCGAGAACCATTCTTTTGTGGCTTCTTTTAGAATCAGGCAGAAATCATCAAACAGAAAATTTCGGCGAATTCGTCTTAAATAAAAAAGCCAAAGACTGCCAAGAAGAATTAGAGAAAATCTGTGTCAAAGAAAAGGACATTTAAATGAAAAAGGCGCTAGCGTTATTATCCGGCGGCCTGGATTCAAGTTTGGCTGCTTGGTTGGTCAAAAAACAGGGAATTTTAGTTGAGGGGTTGATTTTCAAAAGCTATTTTTTTGGGCCAGAAAAAGGAATTGCGGCTGCCAAGCAATTAAAAATTCCCTACCAAATAATTGACTTTTCAAAGAAACATCTTCAAATTATCAAAAAACCAAGGCATGGCTACGGCAAGGCGGCCAACCCCTGTCTTGATTGTCATATCTTAATGTTGAAAGAGACAAAAAAAATTCTCGAGAAAAAAAAGTTTGACTTCGTTATCACGGGCGAAGTTTTGGGCCAAAGACCGTTCTCTCAAAACAAACAAGCACTACTTTTAATCGCCAACAAATCTGGATTAAGCGATCGCTTACTCCGGCCGCTTTCGGCAAAACTGCTTCCCGTCACCCTTCCGGAGAAAAAAAAATTAATTAATCGGAAAAAACTATTAGCGATTAAGGGGACGAGGTAGGAAAGAACAAATTAAATTAGCCAAAAAAATACATCTTAAATTTCTCCAGCCGGCTGGCGGCTGTATTTTGACTGAAAAAGAATTCGCCAAAAAATTATTTGAACTCCAAGAAAAAAAGCCGAGATTTAACGGCAGCGACATCGCTCTTTTAAAAATTGGCCGTCATTTCTGGCAAGCCGCGACGAAAATTATTATTGGTCGCAGTAAACAAGAAAACGAGATTTTAGAAAAATTAGCTTTACCAAAAGATATTCTAATCGAGCCCGCCAATTTTGCCGGCCCATCAGCTTTAATCAGGGGCAAAAAAATTGGCCAAGAAAATATCATAAAAGCCAAGAAATTAATTAAAAAATATAGCAAATTAAAGAAAATCCCGCCAAAAATTGTTTTTTTTGGCTCCAACCAGGAATCGGTCGAAACACTAAAAGCTCTCCTGAATTCAAAAGCTCCAATTAAACTAGTGATCACTCAACCGGATCGACCTTCTGGCCGAGGCCAAAAGCCAACGCCGACGGCGCTAGCAGAATTTTGCCAAAAAAAACAAATTAAAATCCTAAAGTGGACCAAATTAAACGCTGATTCTTTAGAAAAAACCCAAAAAAAGCTAAAAACAAAATTGCCCCTGGGAATTGTTTCCGTTTATGGCAATTTAATCCCCAAAATTTGGCTCGAATGGTGCGGAATGATCTTAGTCCTTCACCCATCATTATTGCCCCGTTGGCGTTGGTCAGCCCCAGTGATTAAAACTATTTTGAGTGAAAACAGATTTGGTGGAATAAGCATCATTAAGCTTGACCCAAAAAAAATGGATGCTGGCCCAATAATCATCCAAAAAAAAACTAAAATTAAAACCAATGAAACCACTGGTGAGCTCACCCAACGGCTTTTTAAAAAAGGAAATAAAGAATTGGTTGCCATTCTCGAAAAAACAATCTATTCTAAAAATCCATCTTTTTGGCTAATGAAAGCCCAAAATCACTCCAGGGCCACTTTTGCCCCTAGATTTGACAAAAGCGAAGCCGAAATTAATTGGTTAAAATCCCCAGAAAAAATTTTAAATCAAATTCGCGCTTTTAATCCCTTCCCCGGTGCTTATACTCTTGTCAAAATTAAAAATAAAAAAATGCGGTTTAAGATCTGGCGTGGCCATTTAGAAAATGGAAAACTAATTCTCGACGAAGTTCAACTCGAGGGCAAAAACCGCGTCTCCTGGCAACAATTCAAAACAGCTTACCCAACTACAAAATTACCAGCGCCAGAAAAATAACAAAAACAACGAAAAAAAGATGCGCCCAGGCGAAAACCTTAACTAAAAAATCGGCTCTCCCAGAAACAACCTTGGCCATTAAATAAACCTGGCGGAGAACCACAATGGCAAAAACTAAATAAATTAAAAGGGCAAACACAACCAATGCTTTTGCCACTCCCCAGATGGAAATATTGAGAATGAAATCAACCAACGCGTCCATGTTTATCTTATCCTTCCTTCCAGCGCCTCTTGCCTTTCTTCTAATTGCATTCTCTTTAAAACCTGAATCACCAGGGCCGGATTGGGAACATCCTCAAATTCAAATTGGGTTTTTTCGGCCGCAGTTTGAATAAGAATGGTGCCAAAATTAAAAATGGTTCTTATTACTCCACCCATCGTCAGAGTCACATCTTGAATTTCTTCAATTTCGGCATCGGAAATTTCCTTGTAAATCAAATTATAAAAATCAATGTCGATAATTCTCTCATCGGTAATTATATTAACGTTAAAATACCAGCTCAAAAATCTTTCCAAAACAAAAGCAATGACTAATAAATACCACATTAAAATAACAATAAACTGAAACCGCGAAGGAAGAAAGCTTATTAAAGGAAAACTGGTTAAAAACACGGGGGCAAAAATCATTAACGAGGCAATCAAAACCCAGCCGAGGTTAGTAATCCAATGGCGCCGCAACAATAGAATAATTTTCTCTTTGCTAAGTTGAGTTTCAAAATTAACTCCGTCGGGTTTGGCCACAAAAGCAGCTAAAGGATTTTTCGTCTTGCCAATCAGTTGATAAATTTCACGACGGAAGCTAGTGATTTTCTTTTTTCTTCGTTTTTTAACTTTAGTTTTTTTAACAACTGAAGCGCTGTAAATTTCTGCCATGGTAACTGATTATATCAAATTAAAGAGGAGTTGTGTTATACTTAGCCAATGTTTCCTATAATAACAAAGAACAAAAAGAGGGGAAGAAAAAAGAAAAAAAGTCCTCTTTCCCGGGTAATTAACTGGCTGGTGGCAATTTTCCTCATCATTTATGTCCTCACAACATTGACTAAATTTGCCTCGCCTACCGTCAAAGAAATTCCTCTTTCCGAGGCCTTGGAAAAGATTAAAAGCGGCGAGGCGGAAACAATAACCGTAATTGATAGTCAAATTCAAATCAAATTGGCTAATGACCAAATTGTAATGGCCCAAAAAGAAACCAATGTGAGTTTTACCGAAATTCTCAAAGATGCTCAAATCGATCCTAGTAACATTAAACTCAAAATCGACAACCAAAATCCGGCCAAGTTGATCGGCGATTTAATTAGCACTTTTGCTCCAATCGCTCTTACTGCCTTCCTTTTTTGGTATATTTTCAAGCAAGCGGGCCGAACTCAAAGCGCCATTTTTTCGTTTGGCAAATCTCGCGCCCATTTATTCCGCAAAACAGCCAAGGCAACCTTCAACAACGTCGCCGGTCTAAAAGAGGCCAAAGAGGAATTAAAGGAAGTGGTTGACTTTCTTAAAAACCCGGCAAAATATCAAAAAATGGGCGCCAGAACACCTAAAGGCGTACTTTTGGTAGGGCCCAGTGGAACCGGAAAAACTCTAATGGCGCGCGCTATTGCCGGCGAAGCCAAAGTGCCTTTCTTCCATATGGCCGGCTCGGAATTCATAGAAATGTTAGTTGGCGTTGGCGCCTCAAGAGTACGAGATTTGTTCGCTACTGCCAGAAAGGCAAAACGGGCAATTATTTTCATTGACGAAATTGACGCCATTGGCGCTGTCCGCGGTCTGGGTGTCGCCGCCGGGCACAGCGAAAGAGAGCAAACTTTAAATCAGCTATTAACCGAAATGGACGGTTTACAACCCAATGAAACCATCATTATCATCGCCGCCACCAACCGACCTGACATTCTCGATCCGGCCTTAGTCCGACCCGGCCGTTTTGATCGGCGCATTGTTCTTACTCTTCCCGATCTCAAGGAAAGAGAGGCAATTTTAAAGCTTCATGCCAAAGGCAAACCCTTTGCTAAAAATGTCTCCTGGAAAAAAACCGCTCAGCGAACCGTTGGCTTTTCCGGTGCCGATCTAGAAAATATGCTTAACGAAGCCGCTATTCTTGCCGCCCGACTTAACAAAAAGACAATTGCCGCCAAAGAACTAGACGAAGCAGCCATAAAAGTAAAATTAGGACCGCAAAAAAAGAGAATTATTTCTGAAAAAGAAAAGAAAATTGCCGCCTACCACGAATCCGGCCACGCTATTGTCAGTCATTTTTCCCCCGAAACGGATCCCGTTGCCAAAATCTCGATTATTTCTCGCGGAATGGCCCTAGGTTACACTTTGATCCCCCCAGAAAAGGATCGAGTCCACGAAACCAAAACTTATCTTTTGTCTCAAATTACTTTACTAATGGGGGGACGGGCTGCTGAAAAAATGATTTTTAATGAAATAACTTCGGGGGCTTCTGCCGATATCAAACAAGCCACCAAAATCGCCAGAAGAATGGTTATTGAATACGGAATGAGCTCCTTGGGACCGCTTTACTTTGGCCCTCAAATTGATGTCGCCGAATGGGGACGATCATTTGTTAGGCCGGAGGAAATTTCCCCGGAAACGCAAGCCAAGGTTGACACAGAAATTAAAAAAATTGTTAATCAGTGTCATCAAAAAGCGCAACAATTACTTAAAGAACATCGCCCAGAACTCGACCGCGTCGCCGCCAAGCTTCTGAAAAAAGAAACTTTAGAAAGAGAAGAATTCGAAAAAATAATCAAATCTACCGTTTCTCCACATTAAACAGCGGGCTGCGAATTGCGATGTAACCAGGAGCGCGAAGGTTAAAGGCCTGCTTAAATTCTGGGCCAGAAATACTGACTACTCCCTTGTTAGTATTGAAATTAACAGAACTGGCAAAGCCATCGTTACTGTAGGTCACCGAAACCAAGGAAACACTGGTAAAAGCGCCGCCTAATCCGTTAGCTTTATTTCTTAGCTCATCAATTGAGTAAGGGTTGCCGGTAACTCCGCCAATTGGGCATTGATTAATTGTTTTCGGCAAAATCCGATCATCGCCACCTTCTTTGTTAATCACTAACCAAGCGTTTAAAATATCAGCCATTTCTTCGGAATTCAACCAGGGGTGGGATCGGCCGCACTTAGCCGAACCCGCGGTATAGTTTTTAGTATACCAACTGCTGTAGAACCACGGCGACCCGGCCTTGCTCTCCCAGGCTCGGCCGGCAAATCCTTCTCCGCCCTGACCGTCACTAGTATCCCAACCAGAAGTAGTTAAATAACCGCCAGTAGTCGAAGAATAATAAGTTATCACCCCTTCCAAAACTTGCTCTTTTGTTTCTTGGACTGCCTGATGCCAAGCATGACCTGAATCTCCAGATACTTGATCGGCTTTGCTTTTAGAAAAAACCTGACAAGACTGACTAGTGCAAATTGATTTACCTGCCGTTTTATAACGATAAGCATAGGTTCTGGCGGCAATCGCCTGAGCTTTCAAGGCCTCCTTATGCCAAGAAGAGGGCATCTCGGCAATGCCCATTAGATAATAATTTTCAAAGTCCAAATTGCCAAAGCCGATAACCGAAATTACTCCGCCGGTATCTTTGTTAACTGGAGTTTTACCATAATATGCCTGCAAAATATCGTTGCTACTTTGTCCTGCCTCGGCTCTTCCCTTGGCCCCATACTGACTCATTCCTTTACGGTGCGTCCAGGCGCCAAAGCTAAAAACCGCAAACCAATCGCCGCCNCCGGGATCGCAAAAACTCGGACTCCCCGGTGGACCGGAACAAGGAATGGCACTAATTGGCACTTCACCAACACTACTGGTAAAAGTCCCTGACCGAGCCGTCAAAAGAGATTTTTGTTTTGCTGTCAAGCTGGCAATTGTCGACGAGAGAACGCCAATATAACTTTCTGCTTTTTCAACTTCCTGACGGAAAAAGACCGCTTGTTTCTCCATTTCTTTCTTTTTTACTGCCAACCAATTTTGATGATTTTCCAGTTTCTTCTTATCTTTTCTCAATTCGGCTATCTGTCCACTCAGCCCCTCAATTGCTTTTTTATCTTCATTAGCTACTAACTGCTGGTAAAAAAGTTGACGGATAAAATGAGCGCTGTTTTTACTAGCAAAAAGAACCGTCAACGGAGAATATCCACGCTGATAAATATAAAAGCGGCGCACTCTCTGTCCCAAAAGAATCCTTTGAATTTCAAGGTCTGCCTCTCGTTCAACAATATTTTTTTCGAGACCGCCAATTTGACTCACTGCTGAATGGATCATCTGCTCAAAACGCTTAACTTGCATTTCAAACTCATCCAGTGTCTCTTTATTTTTCAAGTTAGCGGTTTGGTAAAGCCCCAACACTTCCGAGCACTCTTTAATAAAACGTTGGCATTCTTCAATCGTGCCACATCCCTGGCGACACTCAGCCGCCATAGCTGGAACTGCAGCTATCAACCAAAGCCAAAGAAGAAAAATTAATTTAACCATCAATTATTGAAAGTTGAGAAAATAAACTTTATCTCCAGCCAGAAGATAAACCTTGTCACCATTGGCAGCAAGACTCATGCCATTGACACTTTCTATTTTAACCGGAATACGGGAAAGAAACTCCCCGTCTTTGTTAAAAACCCAAACCGTCTTTTTGCCTTCATCCCAAAAGGCAATCACTGCCGCATCTCGCGCCACTGCCAAAAATTTCGCCTTACCAATACCTGAAGGTAATCGTTGGTTAAACTTGTCCGGTCGACCGGACAAAAACTTATAAATGCGGCCATTCCCCAGTAAGAGCCAAATATTACCGTTGATACTCATATCAACAATTTGAGAAAAAGAAAAATTAATTTCGGTTTTCAACCAAGGGCGTCGTCTGCCCAAACCAGCACTAATGGCCGGATACTTCCAAATCTGTTCTTTATTTTTGTCCAAAAGATAAAGTCCACCCAACCAACTATCAGCGTCAATAATTTGGTCCTTTTCATCTAACTCCATTGTTTTTTGGAACTCATCATTTTTTAACCAACTAATCGTCTTTTCTCCGATCAAATAAATTCTTTTGTCAGCAAAAGCAACCAATTTTCCTTCAGCTAACTTCTCTCCGCCAGCAGCAAATTCGCCGGATTTTTTATCTAAATTTATTTGAACCAGCCGTTTTCCTTCGCTATCTAAAACCAACAATTTTTTGCCATCGCTGAAACTCGTTCTGGTGTTAATTCCTTCACCAACCAAATTAAGATCATAGTAAAGACGAGGTTCAACCGCTTTTTCCCCCAATCCCAAGGCAAGGGTATCGATTCTGGCCTGATAATTCGCGGCTTTAGCTGAATCAATTTGGGACAACTCCTTAATTACTTCTTTTGTTTCTCCAGCCAGCTTTAAGGTTTCTTCGGGGTCTAAATTTCTAATCGCCGCCGCTGTTTCCAGTTTTTGTTCGATCGATGAAGAAAGTTGGGCAATTCTGGCCAACTTCCGTTGTTTGATTCTTTTCTTCCAACCAAAAAACACGGAAAAAACTAAAAGAATTAAAAAGCCCATCGCTACTGTAAGAGCTGAAGTTTTTGGTAAAACGTTGGAAGTAATGTCAAGTATCCTTTTTTTAATGGCCGTAAAATATTTGCCAAGCAAACTAAATTTCACTGAAGCGGATAGTTTTTTCTTAACTGAACGATTACTGGTTTTCGCCACTATTTTTAAAGCTACTGCCGCCAGCCCTCCTTGTTTTTCCTTAGCATGAACCGCCGGTGTCAAATCCCCGGTTATTGTCTCCAAATCACCAGCTGCTAAACAGGCGGTAATCATTCCTTCGGGNATTTTGTCAAAAAAATCAGCCGTCGCCAAAAAGAAAAGGTCATTCTCTTTAACCAGACCCGAGGCGATTTTAGCTTTATTCTTCTCACCATTTAATAAGATGCCAACTTTACCTTGGCGGCAAAGAAGAACCCGTCCTTCATTCCAAATGCCCAAATAAGCCACTTTTTCCCAAATTATCAAAGCCAGTAAACAAAGCTCTTTGGGCCCGGAAAAAAATTCTGATTTTTCCTCTCCCAACTTCAAAAGAATTTCTTTCAGTCGCGCCATTATTTTCCCGTCGAGATTGCCAAAATACTCCTCATGAAATCGAGAAATAATTTCTCTCCCCAAATTGGAAAGTCCTTGGCCACTGGCCTCACCTTTGATGCTAACTAGAAGAATTAATTCTCCTCGCTTCTCTCGCTTTTCTCTTTCCTCAGGAAAAAAATGATGAACCTGACTCCAGGCCAATCCATTAGGCGTCCCTAAAATTTGTTTGGTCTCCGCATGCCACATGTTTCTAAAAAACATTATATCAAGATTACCCCACCACTTGCCACTAAAAAACCACTGCTATATAATTCAATCATGGCAATGCAGATTTTTTGTGATGCGGGAGGAGGACCAAATTCCGGCATTAACACCGCCATTGGTTGTATTCGGATTGATACACCGGGGGCATTCGTCGCTTGGTTTTTGCCCTTTTTATTCAAAATTATTGGCGGAGTCGCTTTTCTATTAATGATTTACGGGGCAATTCAAATTATCACTTCGGCCGGCGATGCTCAAAAAGTAAAAAGTGGCCAAGAGACAATCACCAGTGCCATTACCGGACTTCTATTCGCTATTTTCTCGCTCTTTTTATTAAGATTAGTCGGTGTTGATATTCTACATTTACCTGGGTTGAAATAATGACAAAAATGCTTGCTGACGTTACCATTCCTGGTTATTCAGGCACAGGATTCAAATTTTCCTCCGGAGCCGCTGGCGTAGGAGAAATTATTTCCGGAATGCTCAAGTATGCTCTAGTTTTTGGTGGCTTGGCCATGTTTGGCTACTTGATCTACGGCGGCTTTCATCTTTTAATTTCTGCCGGCAATCCAGAAGGAATTAAAGAGGGAACCAATAAAATCGTTTTTGCTATTGTTGGCTTCTTAGTAATCTTCGCCGCCTATTGGATCATTCAGCTTGTTGAAGTAGCTTTTAATCTTTCAATTCTCTAATTAGCTCCCGCCGCCGAAGCGCCTTTCTCGCTGCTGGTAATTAAAAATCGCTTTTTCTAATTCTTTCGGCCCAAAATCCGGCCAAAGAGTATCAGTAAAATAAAGCTCTGAATAGGAAACTTGCCAAAGCAAAAAATTAGAAAGGCGAACTTCTCCTCCGGTGCGAATTGTCAAGTCGGGATCTGGCTGTCCATTGGTATAAAGATAGTGAGAAACTAATTCTTCGTTTACTTTCGATGGCTTAACGCCGTCTTTCATCATTTTTTTAATGGCTCTAACCAGCTCATCCCGACCACCGTAATTCAGGGCTACATTAAACTTCATTCGCTCATGCTTTTTAACAATTTTGAGCATTTCTTCAACCGCTCGCCGAACTCGAAGAGGAAAAGCTTGAAAATTGCCCAGAACAAAAAATTTTATTCCTTTTTTCCGATACTCCTGTTTTTTCTCTCGAACAATTTTTATCAAAAGGTTAAATATTCCTCTAACTTCACTTTTAGCCCGCTTACGCCAATTCTCAGTAGAAAGAGCATAAACAGTTAAATGTTTAACTCCCAACTTTTCGCAATGCTCCACAATTTTAACCAAATTGTCAGCACCTGCTTTATGCCCTTCAGTTACCGTCAGGCCCTTTTTTTTAGCCCAGCGCCGATTACCATCCATAATAATGGCAACGTGTTTGGGAATGCGTCTCGGATTAAGTTTGCAACAAAAACCAATGGTCTTCATGAAAAAATTGATTAGTCAACCAATTAGTCAATTGTGAAGAAACAGTTCTAATTTTTTTTCTATTACTCATTAACCATTATCCATTAATCATCAATTTAAATCAGGATTGTTCGTGGTAGGAAAAACTATTATTCCCCCCGCAGCTGCGGGGGTTTTTCCTCTTAGAAAGGAGGTGATCCAGCTGCACCTTCCAGTACAGCTACCTTGTTACGACTTACCGCTCCTCACTGACCCCGCCTTGTTCCGACATTACGTCGGAATTCGGGCGTTGCCAATTCGGCTCAGTTGACGGGCAGTGTGTACAAGAGGCGAGAACATATTCACCGGGGTCTGCTGATCCCCGATTACTACCAATTCCAAGTTTATGCAGGCGAATTGCAGCCTGCAATCCCAACTGAGACCGGGTTTGATGGGATTAGCTCCACCTCGCGGTTTGGCAACCCATTGTCCCGACCATTGTAGGATGTGTGTAGCCCTGAACATAAGCGACATGCTGACTGGACGTCGTCCCCTCCTTCCTTCCCGACATACGTCGGGACTGTCCTGCATGACAAATATAACATGCAGCAGGGGTTGCGCTCGTTTCCCCACTTAAGGGAACACCTCACGGCACGAGCTGACGACAGCCATGCACCAGCTGTCCTATCGTTTAGCTGTGCTCTTTCGAGTCAACATAAAATAAGATGTCAAGTCCAGGTAAGGTTCAACGCTTCGTATCGAATTAAACCACATGCTCCACTGGTTGTGCGCCTCCCCGTCAATTCGTTTGAGTTTCAACCTTGCGGTCGTACTCCCCAGGCGGCTCGCTTAACGCGTTAGCTTCGCCACCCCCGATTAAATCGGAGACAGCTAGCGAGCATCGTTTACAGCTAGGACTACCTGGGTCTCTAATCCAGTTTGCTCCCCTAGCTTTCGTCCCTGAGTGTCAGTGCGATTCTAGCCACCCGCCTTCGCCCTCGGTGTTCCTTGCCATATCCACGGATTTCACCCCTACATGGCAAGTTCCAGTGGCTCCGAATCGACTCTAGTCTGTCAGTATTCCCTGCCTTTCCCCAATTGAGTTGGGGGCTTTGACAAAAAACTTAACAGGCCACCTACGGACCCTTTACGCCCAATAAATCCGGATAACGCTTGCGCCCTACGTCTTACCGCGGCTGCTGGCACGTAGTTAGCAGGCGCTTATCCCCCGCCAAGCCGGCGGGGTTTAGCGGTTTACAACCCGAAGGCCTTCATCCCGCACGCGGCGTCGCTGCGTCAGGCTTTCGCCCATTGCGCAATATTCCTAGCTGCTGCCTCCCGTAGGAGTAGGGCCCGTGTCTCAGTGCCCTTGTGACCGAACAATCTCTCAACCCGGCTACCCGTCATTGCCTTGGTAAGCCATTACCCTACCAACAAGCTGATGGGCCGCACGTCTCTCCCTTAGCGAGCCGTTATGCCCTTTATCCCGATACGTGTAAACACTATCGGGAACTATGCGGGATTACTCCCGATTTCTCGGGGCTATCCCTCACTAAGGGGTAAGTCCATACGTGTTACTCACCCGTTCGCCATGCCGATACCTCGAGAGATATCGGCATTCGACTTGCATGCCTTAGGCACGCCGCCAGCGTTCATCCTGAACCACGATCAAATTCTCAGTAAAATTCACGTTCCTACCACGAACAATCTTGACTTATTCTGCCTATTATTAAGGTGCGATCTTAAAAAGAACACTTGTTGATATAATATCATCTTCAGTATAAAAGTCAAGGCAACTTTTCATTTAAACAAATCCATTTGCTTTTTAATCTTATTTTGACTACTTTGTTTTTCTAATCGTCTTACTAATGAAGGAAAGTTTAATTTTTCTAAAACTTTTTTCAAAAAAGAAATTTTTTTTTCATCCAAGCGAGATTCCGACAACTTAAGCTTAATCGGCACATTTTGAGCAATTTTTGCCAACTGGTATGATAACGAAGCTGATTCTCTGCCTGCTTCCAGTTTTTCTTTCAATTTTGGGTCAAGAATTTCCAAGTGGGCAAGAATTTCGTTTAAGCCATCAAATTGGTCCAACAATTTACTCGCCGTCTTGGGGCCAATACCCAGCACTCCCGGATAATTATCAGATGGATCGCCAACCAACGCCTTGTAGTCAATTACTTGTTCCGGTTTTATTCCCAGCTTCTCCGCAACTTGTTTTGGGCCTACTAATTCCGCCTCGCTAACACCTTTGCCAAGTAAAAACAACTTTGTTTTTTTAGTCACTAATTGCATCAAATCTTTATCTCCGGTAACAATAACAATTTTTAATTTGTTTTTAATCTTTAATTTTTTCGCGATGGTTCCAATTAAGTCATCTGCTTCAAAACCCGGTTTAATCAACACCGGTATTCCTATTTCTTCTACTGCTTTCCGAGTAATTCTTATTTGAGAACTAAGCTCATCCTCCATTTTGGGCCGATTGGCCTGATAACCAACAAATTTCTTGTGCCTAAAAGTCGGCCCCGAGGCATCAAAACAGGCAATTAAATAGTCAGGTTCCAAAATGGCAATTGCCTTTAACAACATACTGAAAAAACCATAAACAGCGTTCACCGGCTCGCCCTGTCTCTTGAAATTAAATTTGGGCAAAGCGTGATAAGCTCGATGAAGAATTGCGTGGGAATCAATCAAAACCACTTTTGTCATATTTAAATTATACCCCACTTCACTGCTTGCTACTTATTAACTCCTGCTTTACAATGAAGTTAAGATGCAGCAACACCCAATTCCGCAGCAAATTTCCTCCTACGAGTTTCACCTCGTTGGCAGTATGACTCTAAAACAATTTCTCAAAGTCGCCGCCGGCGCCATAGTAGCTTTCTTTTTCTACTCAAGTCACCTTCCTTTCCTGGTCAAATGGCCATTGTTATTAAGTTCCGCCGGTTTCGGCGCCGCTCTCGCTTTTCTTCCTGTCAACGAGCGCCCCTTAGAAACCTACCTTTTTGCTTTCTTCAAAAGCATTTTCTCACCGACCATCTACCTTTGGCAAAAAGAGCCCACTTCTTTAGACATTCTTGGAACCAGTCTTAAGGATGAAAAAGAAGACGAAGAGGAAAAAGAAACAAACATCCCCAAAATGCCGCAGCTAAACGAATTTCTGGCCTCATTACCTCAACAGCCACTGCCAAAAACTAAAAAAGAAAAATCTATTGTTAAAATGGAAAAAACTATTAAACCATCACCGGCAAAAACCGCTTTTCCTTACGCCACCCTCCGCCAACCGGCGGGCTTTGGCGACGTACGGCAAACAGCGCCGCCCCCAAAAGCAAGTGTGGAAGCCCAATTTGGTCAAATCCCGATGCCGGCGCCACCCAAAACACCCAATATTCTAGTTGGCATGGTGGTTGATCAACAAGGAAAAATCATTGAAAACGCCATTATTGAAATTCAAGACCACGCTGGCAACACAAATCGCGTTTTGCGAACTGATCGCCTGGGACAATTCAGAACCGCCACTCCTTTGGCTAACGGTGAATATCTGGTTTTAATCGAAAAAGAAGAATATCATTTTGATATAATTAAAATCAAAATGGAAGGTCGGGTGATGCCGCCGTTAAAAATTAAGACCAAATCAAACTCTGCCTCAGCGGCTAGACGAGATTAACTATTAATTTCTGCCCATGGATTTAAAAAAAATTGCTATTAAAGGAACAACGCAACAACACTTGCCTGTCGAGGATATCAAAGAAAATCTGGTCATTCTCAAAGACGGCTCTTGCGTAATGATCTTGAAAACATCGTCGGTAAACTTCGATCTTCTTTCGGAAAAAGAGCAAGAGGCAATGATTTACGCTTACGCCGCCTTGCTCAACTCCCTTACTTATCCAATTCAAATTCTCGTCCGCTCGGAAATAAAGGACGTTTCCACTTATCTTGAACGACTTAAAAAACAGCAACTAAAAGTCCAAGAAACCCTGTTAAAAAAGCAAATTGTTTCTTACCGCAAATTTGTCGAACAGATGGTAAAGAAAAACAACGTTCTGGCTAAGTCATTTTATGTCGCCATTCCTTTTTTCTCAGTCGAATTGGGAATCCAAACCGCCGCCAAAAGCACTTTGCCTCTGCCGCTATCTGTTTTTAGCCAACAAGGCAAAAAATTGCCCATGGCGAAAGAGAAAATTCTTGAAAAAGCTAAGGCGGTTCTAGAACCGAAAAAGGAACATCTAGTTCGTCTTTTTGGCCGGTTAGGATTAAACGTCAAACAATTAACCGACAAGGAATTAATTAAACTTTTTTATCAAATCTATAATCAAGAGTCCATTTTGGTTGAAAAAACGGCCGCTTTAAGTCAGTCAGGAGCCATGATCAGAGGAAAAATAAAATGAATTTTCAATTGCCAATTTTGAATAAAAAAAAGGCGAAAACCGAACCGAAAAAGTCGGATGCCGCCAAAATAAACCAATTTAGTCAAGGATTAGTCTCCACCAAAGATATCATCGCTCCCTCGGCAATCGAGGTTGACTTTGACTGGATACGAATCAATAACACTTATCACCGCACTCTTTTTATTGTCAATTACCCCCGATTTGTCACCGCCAATTGGCTCTCTTCACTTATTAATTTTGATCATTCTTTAAATGTTTCCATGTACCTTTACCCTTCCGAAGGTAAGGAAATTCTTGACGATCTGCGCCGCAAAATCGCCGAGATGGAGGCTGAACTTTCTTCCGACATTCAACGCGGTCGAGTTATTAATCCGGCTACCAAGGCAAAATTGGAAGATGCCGTTACTCTTCAGGAAGAATTAGTTAAGGGTATCGAAAAATTCTTTCAATTCGGCCTCTATATTACTATCGGCGCCAAATCGGTAAAAGACCTAAACCAAATCACCAAAGAACTAGAATCTAATCTCGGCTCACTGCTAATTATTCCCAAACACAGCACTTTGCAAATGGAAGAGGGCTTCAAGACTACCCTGCCTATTGGCCAAGATTTATTAAAAATCACCC
>JGI24025J20009_10001454_pt1 | contig 17781 bp, 15 predicted proteins | sample Cruoilmetagenom3_FD_20009 | JGI IMG/M metagenome (IMG submission 20009) | reverse complement strand
AAAAAAAAAGGATATGAATAAAAGAAATGTCAAGTACAACTTTTAATGGCAGAGCGATAATCGTAAGGTTAATATTGACCTTCCTAATTACCCCCTGAGGCAAGGATATGTATGAAGTACGTTTCCATGGGAGAGGCGGACAAGGAGCACGGATGGCTGCAGAAGCACTGGCAGATGCTGCTTTTCTAGAAGGCAACTATGCCATGGCATTTCCTTTTTTTGGTGCCGAACGACGAGGAGCACCCGTGGTTGCCTTTACACGTGTTGATAAACAAAAAATACGCATCAGGACACAAATTTATGAACCCGACTATGTCGTTGTTCTGGATGATAAATTAGTAGACCTTATTAATATTACCGAGGGACTAAAAAAGGGAGGGATGGCCATTATCAATTCAGCCAAAAAACCAGAGGATATAGATCTGGGGAAAAAAGTATCCACCGCAACCATTGATGCCACCGGCATCTCTTTGGATGTGTTAGGAGTTCCCATTACCAACTCTGCTATCCTGGGTGCTTTTGCAAAGGCTACAGGATTGCTGGACATTGATTCAATAAAAAAAGGGATTGTGGACATGTTTAGTATGCGAATGGACAAAAAACTTGCTGAAAAAAATGCCCGGGCTGCCGCCATTGCATATGACAAAACCATTGTAGGAACCTGTAAAGCCCAACGAACCTTTGAAAAAAGAAAGATGTGGCTTCCCACCTACAAGGAAATGCCCCTGGGCTTAGCTACTCCCCCCATGAAAACTGAGGCAGGCCTAGTCGGGCCGGGATCATTTATTGAAAACAAAACGGGATCATGGAGAACATTTAAGCCAATCCTAGATCATGAGAAATGCATCATGTGCCTATTTTGCTGGTTCTATTGCCCTGAGGGATGCATCGAACGAGTAGGTAACACCACCCTCAAGATTAATTACGATTATTGCAAAGGATGTGGGATATGTGCAAATGAATGCCCAAAAAATGCAATTGAGATGGTGAGAGAATGAAACGGGTTATAACAGGAAATTATGCCGCAGCATATGGAGCCTATCTGACACGGGTTGATTTCGTTGCTGCCTACCCGATTACCCCGCAAACATTGATTGTTGAACACATATCAGAGTTTGTCAATGATGGATTATTGGATGCTGAATACATGAGAGTAGAATCAGAACACTCCGCCATGAGTGCCTGTGTCGCCGCCTCGGCAACAGGGGCACGTACCTATACTGCAACAGCATCCCAGGGTCTTGCCTTGATGCATGAGGTATTATTTATTCCCCCTGTTCTACACCTGCCCATTGTAATGCCTGTAGTCAACCGAACCGTCGCAGCCCCCATTGGTATTTGGTGTGAACAAAATGATACAATGCCCCAGCGTGATACAGGATGGTTACAGGTCTACTGCGAGGATAACCAGGAAGTTGTGGATATGGTAATACAATCCTGCATGATCGGGGAGCACAAAAAAGTATTATTGCCCTCCATGGTAATGCTGGATGCCTTTATTTTATCCCATACAGTGGAACCTGTTGATTTCCCCGAAATTGAAGAAGTTGATAAATTTCTTCCGAAATATAAACCTGAACACGCCTACCTAGATCCTAAAAGACCCATGGTTCTAGGATCCTTTACTCCTCCAGAGTATATCCAGGAGGCCCGCTATCAAACCGAAGAATCAATGAATAACGCGCGGAAAGTGATAACGGATGTTACCAAAGAATTTGGAAAAACATTTGGAAGAGACTATGGCGGTCTCATAGAAAAATATCGCTGTGAAGACGCAGAGGTTATCCTGATCACTACAGGGACAGTGACATCGACAGCACGGCTTGTCGTGGATCAATACCGGGATAAAGGGAAAAAAGTGGGATTGATAAAACTACGGTTTTTCAGGCCTTTCCCCCTCCAGGAGATCAAAGAGCTGGGTGAGCAGGTGGAAGCCGTGGGTGTGTATGATCGCTCGATGTCCTTTGGGACTGCAGGACCCACCTATATCGAGACACGGTATGCGTTATATGGTTATAGTATACCCATCCTTAATTTTCTTGCTGGCCTTGGTGGCCGGGATGTGACAATTAAGGATATTTCTTTCATGTTCGACCGGTTACTTGAGGCAAAAAAGGGTAAAATTAAAAATGAGATTGTATGGATTGGGACACGGGGTGTTGAGCCATGAAAATTAAGGATTTATCTTTGGAGGAACTCTTTACTTCTGGTCATACTGCGTGTCCAGGGTGTGGCGGAGCAATTGTTGCCCGCATAGCCATGAAGGTTTTTGGAAAAAATACCTGTGCCTATTTTCCTGCAAACTGTCTCTTGGTTTTTGGGGGGACCTATCCATATAATGCATTCAAGGTTCCCTATCTACATGTTTTGTTTGAAAATTCAGCGGTATGCGCCGCGGGAATAAGCCGGGCATTAAAAAAGCTTGGCAGGGACGCTAAGACTGTTGCTTTTGCGGGAGATGGCGGGACTGCGGATATTGGCATGCAATCATTATCCGGTGCTGCTGAAAGGAATGAAGATATTATTTATATCTGCTATGACAATGAAGCCTATATGAACACCGGTATACAACGAAGTGGTTCAACCCCCTTTGGCGCTTGGACAACGACAACACCTGTCGGGAAAAAAATTGCTGGCAAAGAGGTTTTTAAGAAAGATGTGCCCCGTATAATGATGGCTCATGATGTTCCCTATGTTGCCACCGCGTCCATTGGGTATCCTAATGATTTTCTTAATAAATTAGAGAAGGCTCGGGATATGAAGGGATTTCGGTATTTGCATGTTTTTGCACCGTGTCCGACAGGATGGCGGTATGATCCTGCTAAGACTGTTGAAATTGGGAAATTGGCTGTGGAATGTGGTATGTGGACACTCTATGAATGTGAAAATGGGGTGTTCCGTATTACTAAGAAGCCAAAACTAAGCCCGGTTACGGATTACATAAAATTGCAGGGGCGGTTTCGGCATATGACTGAGGAGCAAGTGGATACATTACAGGGATGGGTTACTGAAAAGTGGGAAAAAATAAGCGGCGAGACAAAGGGATAGCCAGTAATAAATCAGTACCATAGTGTTTTATTGTTGTCCAGGATGCACATTTTTTTTTTATGGGCTGCTTGGTGTGCCTGTTTGGTATAAATATTTTTTTTTGTATGCCTAGCCTTTTGTACGTTAAAAATTGAAAAAAAAGGAAAAAAAGGGAGGGGGTATAGGATAACGATGGTTTTTAGTTGTTGTAGCCACCGATTTGAAGGCTGGGGTCACCTAGGAGTGCCCATTCTTGGACTGTTTTGCAATCAATTTTGCCCTTGTCACAGGGGAATGTATTGATGTAATTGGTTATGGCGGTTCCCCAGGTTTCTCCCAATATATCTTTTCCGAGTTCTCCATAGGCTTGGGAGAAGGCGGATTCAATCCATCCTCCGAGACCTTCGACACAATCAGGCTCATCGATTCCGTCGCCATCGGCATCACCACTTTCGCCAACCTGTCCATAGCCTAATCCGGTGTTTCCAAGGGTTGCTATGTTACCCCCGCTGTCAAGAACAGTTAATCGCCAGCTCCAACATTCAAAGGTGGGTTGATAGGTCCATATGTTGTTGAGGAAATCAAAGAAACTTACATTGAATTCACTATTATGGCATCCCCCCACGATCATGACGGGTAATTTGTCACCATTCTTAATGAGGGGCATATTGTAGGTGTTGAGAAGATTTACATAATAATCCTTTAACTGGGGGTGATGAGTCACAAGCGATGTTGGGTTGGCATGGCCGTCACAGAAGATAAAGCCAAATCCTTCATTCATTGTGGGTACAACAGTAGTAAACCAGGCAAACTGGCTTGCTGTTTTATCAGTTTGTCCAGATTTGGTTAATGTTCCTGTGGATGTGAATAGTTTGACGGGATTAAAGTGATCAGGGAGATAGCTGAAGGTATGGGAGACTTGTTCCTCGCCTTCATTATGGGCGGCGTATTCAGGAAATGTATCTCCTGCCATGAGAAGAACATTATTAAACCAGGAGGGATCAGCAGGTGAATTTTCATAGGTGATAATCTTGTCAACCATAATATCAACTTCATTGGTGTTGCGGCAAGCAAGTCTTCCCACATAAACATCAGGGTAGAGATCTAGTTTGTCTCTGACACCAAAGACTGGCCATTCGGCAAAGATTCCATTATTATTGCCATCCCAATCATCAAAAACAGGTGTCCCATTCTCATATTTATAAATATCTGCGAAATAAAGGTCACATGGATACCCAGCTTCTGTTCCATCATCAAGACTGCTGTACCGAACAGGTACATGCCAGAGGGCATCATTGACAAGACCATCAGGTCCATCTAAGCCCCAATTTCCTCTCCACAGAGAGGTTTTACCCCCACCAAGAAGGATATAGGTTACGTTCCAACTTTCAATTGCGTCCTTGATGAAATATTTTACTTTTTCTGATCCGTCACGGCCCTCATAGGTACTATAGATTTCTTCCACGGTTACAATTTTGGTGTCAATACCATGGTTATTTTTATGGGTAACCAGGGGTTCAAATCCCGTGGAAAACTCCTGGGGGGCAATAATGATCATATCATATTCATCATTATCACTGAGCTGATAGTATCCTTCTATATAATAGATACTGATTTCAGCGTTTTCTACATATTGAAGTGTCCCTAGGGAGGGCAGGTAATGAAGAGGGAAAAAATTAAGGGCGAGATACACCACCCGGTTTCCCCATGTATCTAAACCAATTCCTAGATTATAAGTGCACCAGGTGTCAGGGTATGGATCCATGGAGTTGTAGATAGCTGTGTTCATGCCAACCTCAGCGTGATGAGTGTTCATGTCAGCTGGTATGGGTTGGGATGCGGGTTGTACAGGGTATTGAACCTGCATGGTTTTGATTGGTGAATGTGTGTATGCTATATCTTTAATGTGTGTGCCAAGCGGGAACGTCATGGTTTTGGTATAGTAGGGTATCATGGGTTCACCAGGCAACGTGGTGACAGCATTGGTATCCCGTGTAGCTATCCTGGCATAGGTAATGTTTTCTTCAAGGCATGGTGACGAAAAGGATAATTTGTGTGCTAGTTTACTTGTATTGCTGGTATCAATTTCTTGGTCTGCTAGGGTAAAAACACCCAGTAGAAGTGACAGGGTTACTAAAATTCCAATTATCTTCATTTTCATGTTATCCCTAAGCAATACAATAATAATTACCATTTATATTTTTTGTCTATAATTATAAGTACATTTGTCAAAATGTTAAATAAGTATCGACTAGCCCAGCGGATAAAACACAAGATTAATTTTTTAGTGTTGTATTAGGGATGGGAAATAGAATGAAACCCTTGAGAGCCTTGATAAGTGTAGCAGATAAAAAGGATATTGAAAGATTATCCCGAGAACTTCATAAGGCAGACATCGAGATATATGCCACACCGGGAACAGCGGATATACTTAGGAAAAAAAAGATTCCGATCCATGATATTGCCGAGATTACTGAATTTAGTGAATTAATGGAGGGACGGGTAAAAACCCTTCACACAAATATCTATGGGGGAATACTTGCCCGGCGGGATAGAGATGCCATCGAGATGAAGAAAAGAGGAGTGAAATTACTGGACTTGATTATTTGTAATTTTTATTCTCTTGATAGAGTAAAAAAAAATAGAATGGAGGGGTATGACGGTGTAGATATCGGTGGACCCGCCATGGTGAGAGCGGCTGCAAAAAACTGGCGTGATGTTGCAGTGATAACTAATCCCTCCCAATATGACTTAATAATAGATAAAATAAAACAAGGAGACATTGATCGGGAAACCAGGAAAAAACTGGCTATCCAGGCATTTTCTTACACTGCATGGTATGATGCCATGATTTTGGAATATAGCGAGAATACTTTATTCCCTCAACGCTTCATTGTACCCTATGAAAAAGTGGAGGATCTACGATATGGAGAAAATCCCCATCAGAGAGCTGCGGTATATAAAAAATACATAGGGGAAAGCGATCAACCAAGCATATTAGATGCCATACAATTACAGGGGAAAAAAATATCCTATAATAATATATTGGATTCTGATGTGGCAATCAAAACAAGTAGTGAATTCGATGAGCCCACAGCCGTAATAATTAAACATGCCACACCCTCAGGTATTGCATCTGCTTCCAATATATCCCAGGCATGGGCAGACGCCTATGCAACAGATATCTATTCTCCCTTCGGCGGCATTGTTGCACTAAATCAGGAGATACCAGAAAAATTAGCTCATGAAATGGCAAAAATCTTTTGGGAGGTGATAATAGCTCCCTCTTTTAGTAAAGGGGCACAAGAGATTTTTGCGCAAAAGAAAAATTTACGGTTACTGCAACTCAAAAATCAATATAAGAAAAACAATAAAACCGGGTTAGAGGTTAAGAGTATTAATGGTGGCTTATTGGTTCAGGAAAAAGATTTATCAATGATTGCTTCACAAGGCTGGAGGGTGGTTACAGATAAAATCCCTAGTGAACAAGATTTTCATTCAATGGTTTTTGGGATGAAATGTGTAAAACATGTGAAATCTAATGCCCTTGTTTTTGTGAAGGGAACCCGAACCGTTGCCATTGGGGGAGGGCAAACGTCACGGGTTGACGCATCCTGGATTGCTGTCCATAAGGGAAAGGAAAACATTGCGGGATCAATACTGGCATCCGATGCATTTTTTCCATTTCGGGATGCTATTGATATTGCCGCAGAGGCGGGAGTTACCGCAATTGTTCAACCCGGGGGTTCCATACGGGATGAAGAGGTGATTAAGGCAGCTAATGAACAGGACATGGCAATGGTTTTTTCGGGGGAACGACATTTCTATCATTAAAAGGTTTTCAAACCGAGTTTATTTTTAATTAGCATCACTGTGCCTTTATCTATTTTGGTTGCATGGTGGATACAAAACTGCTCATAGGTGTGACATCATGGATTCGAGAAACTATAAAATAAAAATGGAGAGGGGGATAAATCCATATATGTTTTGTCTATTTCTAATGAGATGATTAGGGTTGGAGTACTGGCATCAGGACATGGGACTGACCTTCAATCATTAATTGATGCCTCCTGTGAAAAAAAAATCAATGGTGAAATTGTTGTAGTGATTAGTGATAAAAAGAATACCTATGCATTAAAACGTGCACAAAAACAGGGGATACCTGCCGTATTTTCTGGTGTGGGACCCCATCAGGACAAAGACATAGATCAATTGTTGGTTGATTATGATGTTAATCTAGTGGTGGGTGCTGGCTATATGCGTATTATATCCCAATGGTTTGTGAAAAAATGGTATGGGAAACTAATCAATATTCATCCCGCATTATTACCATCTTTTAAGGGAACTGATGGGCAAGATGATGCACTTCGATATGGTGCCAAAATTACTGGATGCACGACTCATTTCATGGATGAAAAACCTGATCATGGCCCCATAATTTTACAGGCAGCACTTGCCATAGCGCCCGATGATGATCGAGAGAGATTAGCCAACCGTATATTGGAGGTGGAGCATCAGATTTTACCTCGTACCGTTGATCTTTTCTCTCAAAAAAGATTGATTATACAAAGAAGACAGGTATTGATTCTTCCCGGGGATTCATGGAAAGAAAAATATCCCACATTGCCCAATGTATTGTATTCTGAAGGATACTAAAAAGGGTGCTAAATGACAATAGCGGCATGGCTAAATAATCTAGAAAAACTTGGGATGAACCTGGGGCTGGAACGTATTTCGCTTTTGATTAAAGCACTGGGGAATCCTCAATGCTCCTTTACCAGTGTTCATATCGCGGGAACTAATGGAAAAAGCACTGTTTCTTATCTTATAGGAAACATGCTGCTGGAGGAGGGTTATAAAACCGGTGTCTATACTTCCCCACATCTTCAGGACTTCTCTGAACGTATCATGATCAATAACGTGCCTATTTCCAACCGGGATATTGAAAGGTATGTCACCAGAGTTAAATCAGCAATGGAGAGACATAATATATCCGCTACTTTTTTTGAGGTGGTGACCGCACTGGCACTATTATATTTTCATCATCACAAGGTTATGTTTGCCGTAATTGAAACCGGGCTGGGGGGACGGCTTGATGCCACAAATATAGTCAATCCAGCACTATCCATAATTACCAATGTCACCCGGGAACATGGTGATGTACTAGGAGATACCATTGAGGAAATCGCGGGGGAAAAAGCAGGAGTGATAAAACAGGCACCTGTGATAACAGCGGCTGTGGAGCCAGCGTTATCTGTTATAAAAAAAATTGCTCAAGAAAGAGATACCTCCATAATTGTCATTGGGAAAGATGTAACCTGGCGAAGTGTTGAGCCGTATCATTTTAGTGTTACAGCATGCAATAACTATGATGCCAGAACAGTGATGATGGGAGATCATCAGGGGGAAAATATCGCTCTTGCAATAGCCGCAGGTGAATGCCTTAAACTTTCAAAAAAGTCTATTTTAGAAGGCATCCATAAAACAAAGTTACCGGGAAGAATGGAAATTATTGCCCACAATCCCCTGATTCTTCTTGATGGAGCACATAATCCCGCCGCCATGGAACAATTAAAAAAAACATTACTGTCTCATTTTCACTTCCACCGGCTTATTTTCGTGTTGGGAATACTTAAAGACAAAGATATCCCCGCCATAATCTATCATCTTGCTATTATAGGGGACTACTTTATCTTAACCGAGTCATCAAACCCACGGGCGTGCCCTATTGATCAATTAACGGATATTGCACAAAAAATAATATCTACACGCAAAGTCATAATACCCGAAAAAAATATATCAAAGGCATTGGAAATCGCCCGTGGTCTTGCAACAAAAAATGATTTAATTTGTGTCACCGGATCATTATTCACTGTTGGAGAGGCACGAAGTTATTTTGCCAATAAACCTACAAAATCTCCCAGCAAATCCTCGAAATTATCGTCGATATAATCAACGAAACAATTTGCGTATTTTTGCCATTATTGTCGGGCATGGCAAAAGAAAGCAATACCCACCAATGTGTGTGGGTCTCTATCTCAAAGGGGGCTATAATGCCCCACTATCTTTTTTTATCCGGTCCAGTGCCTGACCCATAAAGAAATGACACACCATCTTTACAATAAAAAAAAGATATAGCTACACAGAAGACATACCATATGTATAACAACAAACCCACATTTATAATGATACTACTCAAGCCTAAACAGATGCACTAAAAACCTAGCAATAACACGAACTGATATCTAACTATTTTTTCATACTTTTAGAGGGTCTAAAATCTTTACCACAATAGGGACATAAGTATGAATCCATAGGGATAGGACGCCCACAATGAGGACAAATCCTATCAGTTTGTTGACCTGTACTTATAGAACCAGAACGCTCAGGGACAGGTTTTCCAACATACTTATTCAACTCAATTTGCACCAACGCAGGCGTGATAACACCAACTAAGATAAAAAGTAACGCCCAAAGAACCGTATTATTATCCCGCTTAACATAGAGAGAATATGCTTCTGCATACTTAAACATCCAATAAATATTAGCAATGGGAATAACCAACAGCCAACAGGTTGGAATAGATGCACCAAAATTTTCATTAATCTCCTGTTTGGTTTTAACAAACCAATAAATAAAATAAACACCAAGTGTGATAATTCCTAAAACATAAACCAAGACCACATTTCGTTCCTTTAAAGTATTAGTCATAACGGTCAAGAATAAAAAAGCATCTTATTAACCTTACTATTCCAAAATTTTATTGCTAAATATATACTAAATAAGCTAAAATTAGTACTAATCTATAGAATGATTGTGTTAACCAATCGTTTTTTCTTGTATTTGTAGTTGATTTCTTTCTTTTTTCAATCGTGCAACCTCCATTTTTAATTTAGCGAGCTCTTCCTCACGTGCCTTTTCCTCTTTCTCCTCAGCCTCAGCTCTCTTTTTAATATTTTCTATTAGCCTTTGTACATCCACTTGATTTCTCTGTTCTTCAATTGGATTATAAGAACTAATAAACTTTTCTATGATACCCAGTTTACCCAGTAAGTCCATCCAATCCTTGTTTAAACGCCAGATATCTCGTAGGGCAATAGATTTCATCCCGCAGTTAACAGCTTTCCCATAAATATCCCAGTAATATCTCTCAAGGATGGCTCTCTTCATCTCCATTTCTGCAAAAAAATCCCAAAATGTATCCACATGCATTTTTCCCTTGAATTCTTCTTTAATAATCTTTATATCATTTTGTATAGTATGCCGATGTAAACCTAAATCTTGAGCTATCCTGACAATGGGAATACCCTTCACAAGCATTTCTTTGACTTTTTGTCTTCTCATCTCAATTTGTAACTGAGAAACCATATCACATTCACCTCACATTTTTGTGGCCAGAAATGGCCAATTTTAAACTGGCAATCAATGAAATATATAGTCCGAAAGTAAATCAGGATTGAGTGCACCGATTCATTAAATTTTTCTGTTATTAATTAAAACACAATACTCCTTTTTATTCTTTACCTAAAGTAACTTTTTTCACTTCTAAACCATAATTCTTTTTACCTTTACAAAAGATAGTTATTTTGCCAATATTGGAATATCTTCTATAGCATAGAAAGATATATCTCGAATATTTCCAACAAACTTATCAAGTTAAGAAATATTGTAGTACAATTAGATACTAACAGAGATGACACAAATATAAAGAAGGTTTTGCTTAATAAGAAATCTATGGTATTGTATATCCACATTCCCCGGCAAAAATATCTCTTTCAAGATGTTGCTGTAAAACCTTAATCATTTGTTCTTTAATTTCATATAATTCAACCAATTTTTTTGCGATTTCAACACCTGCGCTTTGGTATTCTTTTGAGGGATTTAAGCAATAGATTACCATTTCATCCAATACTGATTTTATTTCAAGTGAAATATCCCTGTTGCGTCTATGTTGTCCCAAATATTCAAATTGGATATTATGTATTGTATAGACGCCATCTTTGATTTGTGAAGGAATTCCATCGTTTTTATTTTTCACTATCTCATAGAGCCGTTCATAATAGGTTCCTAATAGGATTTCTGAGCCAAGCCTAAGGGGCGTTTCCTTTAGGTAGTCATCTATGATTTTTAGTTTCATTAAATCAAAAAAAGCCTTGCTGGGGCAGTGGTCAGGTGGGAAGTAGTTATTGTATCTTGTGGCTTTAACGGGGTGATTGCATACTAGTTCAAATTTTTTTATATCTTTTATTTTATACTCTCCTCCATCAAACCGGCTGGATAAAGAATCTAACTCATCTATTGTTTTTTCCCTTAGTTTTTCTAATAACTCAAAAGGGCTTGGATAAAAGGATACATGTTTTTTGAAATCCTCAAAAAGCAACTTATCTTCAACTTCCAATTTATCATAATACATTGAGCCAAATTTTTGAAATAAACTCTCTTCTTTGTACACAACAATTTTGTATAGTCCATCAATATAGATATCCGGTAGTTGTTCTATCCATGGTTTAATTACTTTCTCTTTTATTGCCTCTGTATGGGACGCCCTTATTTTATCATGATTTGTCTTAGATTCAGTACCTTTTTTTACTATGGCTGAAAAATGAACCCAACCAATCGCAGTAAAGATTCTTCTTTTTCTTGTAACTCGAGCGGGAACCTGCTCAGCAATCCCCTCCTCTTTTAAAGAACCCAGAACTCTTTCAACTTTCCTTTCTGAGCCCTCATAGCCGTAGGATGCTTGTAATTCTTCAAAAATCTCCTTTTTCAGTAATGGTCTCCCTTCAGCATCACAAAGAATTTTCTTTATTTGGTTAGATACTTCATCCATCATTTTTTAATGCCTTCTATGTCGAGGGGCGACAAATCATGCCTTAACTTCTCTGTTAAATTTCCTGTCGAGCTGCAATAATATTTCCCCAGCTGATAAGGTATTGATGGCAAAGCAAGAACAAAAAGTTATCGAAAAAATTCTATTTGACCAAAATGAGTATTCACAAAAAGAAAATAAGAAAGTTACAGTAATTGGAATTGAACAAAAAATTACTTTAAATAATTTATACCATTACCTATTGCCTCACCTTTGTGGGACAGGAGGTAATTATAAGGAATGGCAAAAACAGAAACAATTAGGCGAGTATACTCTAAACAATATTTCCCCAATAAACGGGAACAATATGCGAGGAACGGATTATGTAAGTCAGTATAATCTAAATGTAGATGAATTAAAAAGTTCAGAGGTTGATGACAGTAAACTCATAATACCATTACACGTAGATAGAACCAGATATGAAACCCACGAAGAATTATTTGCCGCAATTATCAATTGGTGGACTAAAATCAAGGGAAGGAGTGAAAGCACCATACGAGGAAGAATAAGATATGCACGCTCAATGGTTAAACACCCAATATTTCCTGTTGACTGGTTTAAATTTGAGCCAGAACAAATAATCAATCAACTGCTTTACAGACAAAACTATGAATACAAAGAAATAGCAAAAGAAAAAGGAAACCCCACCTATGGCTCTACACAATTAATTAACCTATGGAAAACAGTCCGGACCTTCAGTCAGGCCTATGGATTGGACATATCACATTGGGGATACAACCCACCACCTGAACCAGAACCACAAATAAAAATTGTTCCTAGGCCAATGACAGTAAACCGGTTAATACACCATAGATACTCAAACGACCGTTTTGAAAACTCTTTGATACGGACAATATTAACACTTGGCTTTCATACCGGATTACGCCCAGGAGAACTAATTACCCTCAAAGTAGAAGACATCTATTTCGATGAAGGATATATCATTATTAGAGAACAAAAAAAGAAATTCAGGGAACGCCAGATTTGGATAGATGACCCTGTGATGACCAGCCGCCAACAGAACAGCCTCAGGAATTGGATAAATATCTGGCGTCCAAGGCGTAAGACAGAATTATCTGAGAACATACTGTTTATCCAAAAAGATGGCAAACCATTTCCCTCCGAAGATGCTCTAAGGATGTATCTCTCCCCATTTTGCAAACCTGTATGGAAAGATTTCAAGCCTAAAATAATGCGAGATTGGAGTGCCATAGCTCGATTGATACGAACAAAAATTGAAACCAAGAAATGGGACACACGAGTTGTTAAAAACGAACTTGGCCATAAGTTCGTTAACACCACCGAATCCTATATACAATACGCAGAAAATTATTACCGGAAAGACCCCTATGATTGGCTTAGGGCCGCCCTGAAATTTCATAAGGATAGCAAAAGAATGAAACGCCTTATGAAACAGGCACTCGGGCCAAGCCAAAAAACATCAAAAATCTTAACGAACGGCAAAAAAGGGTTCATTGAGGTAAAAATCACTCCTGTTGAAAATAATGGACCGGATGGGATTTGAACCCACGGCCTTCTCCATGCCAAGGAGACGATCTTCCACTGATCTACCGGCCCATATCACTGGTTTAAACCATTTTAGCATCTATTCATCTTTCATAAACTTTTGTCCTTCATTTCGTTACAGAGAAAATTATATATCAGCATAGCACCAGATGACTAAAAAAGGATTCCTAGACGCTTAATATCCATTACTCCCTGCAGAAATCGATAGTGTTAAAATAAAGGAAAACTTATGTGACATATAATGGCTGATTTATACCCCTTGGAAAATGAAATTATCCATCAAAAATTTCGGCCCCATAAATTATCCTTTATAGGTTCATATATTTTATCCACATATATCATTATTTGGAGTCTATTTGTATTTTGGTTGATAAACTCCCCCTATTGGGACTCAGTAAGCTCCGCATTACCCTTTGATTCCCTGTCTATTATTGCACTCTGGTGGGTTGGTCTTTTAGCAGGAGGCATAATCGCGTCTTTGCTCTTGGTGAAATGGAGAATATTTTTTATATATCTGGGTATCCTTCTTGTAGGCACCTTGATAATGCATTATCAAAGATGGAACTTTGAATATACTTTTTTTATCCCTGCATACGCAGCTGTAATATCACTTTGTGGACTACTCTTTATCGACATATATCGCCGGTCACATAAATATTACATCACCAATTTTCGCCTAGTGCTTCAAGGCGGACTTTTCAAGCTCCGGGAAAGAACTCTGCGGTACGACAAAATCACTGATATTGAAGGATCTCAAGGAATCTTTGGTTTCCTATTTAGATTTGGAGATATTATACCTGTAACCCAATCTGGTTTTGGTTTAGGAGCAGACGCTACTTTTGCAGGTATTGGTGCCGGTATTACACCCCATAAAAAGAGTAGGTTAGACTTTTTTATGGGGGGGAACAAAGAGATTCAAACACCTCGTACTCGAAGTTACTATAAGCTCCAAGGGGCCTATCCTTATAGGAATATAAAATCTCTATTAGAAAACATAATTCAAGAAAACACAATCTCTCCTTATCAAAAAGAACAAGTTGAGCTTCAAAAAGAAATGGTTGAATTACTAAAAAAACAATAATAGAAATGCGAATTTTATTTGAAGTTTCTGGTGAACATCCATTACTACCAATCGCTGAAATTAAAGCTCTTCTGGCTTCTCAAAATATTTTATTTAGAATATGTAAAAAAGGTAGAGTTTTTATTATTAATGCCCCCATGGATCTTGAAGTGCTAAAAAATCTGGCTTCTCGATTAGCTCTATCATTTCGTATCAATGAATTACTTTATAGCGCACAAAACAGGAAAACTCTGATGAGCAATGCAAAAAAAATTTATGTTCCTCCCGGTACTTTCCGTGTACGAGGGAAAAAAATTGGTGATTCCGATCGGAAAGACAATTTGATGTTGATTGAAAAGGAACTGGGGGCACGTATTGCTGATGATAAAAAAGTTGATTTAAAGACACCAGATACTGACATCCGTATTCTTTTAACTAATAAATTTTATGTATGCCGGAAGCTTTTTGACATTGATCGCCGATGTTTTGAACAAAGACGGGTGATCTATCGACCCTTTTTCTCCCCTATTTCCTTACATCCACGTATTGCGCGGGCACTTGTTAACTTATCAGGTATCAAGAGGGGGGAAAAACTCTTGGATCCATTCTGTGGAACGGGGGGTATACTCTTAGAAGCAGGAATGATTGGAGCGCATGTTTTTGGGAGTGATTTTGAAAAAAAAATGGTGGAGGGGTGCAAAAAGACCTTGGATTATTATGGAATATATCCTTATACTGTATTCCAAGCGGATGTCGGCGAAATTGGAAAAATTGGTAAAGTTGAGGGGGTGGTCTCTGATTTTCCCTATGGGCGCTCTACACGTATTAATAGTAAGTTGGAGGACTTATATGCTCGGGCATTTGAGAATATTCAAGCAGTTTTAAAAAAAGATAGACAGGCGGTTGTTGGTTTACCCAATCGCGATGCGGTAAAAATTGCAGAACCTTATCTGGAAGTGTTACAAATTTATCCGTATTGGGTACATAAGAGTCTTACTAGATATTTTACTGTTTTTAGGGCTTAGACACAAATATATTTCCCGGTATATAGAATCGTAATGGTTCAGATGTGTCCTCTCTAACGCCGATTCTAGGGGAAGATTTTATGTTACAATGTAGCTTATATCCTTCCCGAATCGTCACTTCAGATTCTCTTTTATAGATCTTCTGTCCATTTAGGTTTTTGGTAATGCCAAATGCCTGGGTAAGTTTACCTGGTCCAGAGGTTAGGTTTCTAGCTGTATTTACTGGCCGATTTTTATACATGATATTCATACCTGTAAGTGGTTCAGCTGCTCGAATAAGTACGGCTGACGGAAGATTCTTTTGCTGGGTGACGATATTAAATAACCAGTGGCCGTGGACCATATAAATAAAGATTATACCTGCGTCATTCCACATCCACTTATTCATTCGTGTTTTTCCAGTAGATGCACGAGATGCAGGATCACTTGTACCGTAATAGGCTTCAGTTTCAACGATTCGCCCAGCTATTTTTTTCCTTTGTATGATATGGCCTAATAGATCCTTTGCGACTTCAACAGGATCACGATTATAAAATGTGTAATCTAATAATTTTGATTTCACTGGGTACCTTGGGGGGTTATAATCAAAAAAATTCATTGGCTTATATCATTATCTATATGAAATATTTTTTTGTTTTTGAAAAGTGGATGACCTGGGTCCTATTAAAAGGAAAATGACGGGGGGGATGGGTCTTAGGGTAACTTAAATGTTTCAATCCAGTGTTTGCAGACCTCCCTAGTCTTTTGTTCTGCTATCCCCACATATTTCTCAGGGTTCTTTAAAATGTTTTTCTGGGTGGTGGTGAGCTTATCAAGATATGGTTTTAATTTTTTGTCTTTCCAAATAAGGTCACCAAACTTTGTTCCTGTTTCCCGGGATTGGGTAATGATCTCTTTTACATATTCGTAAGCACTGGGAAAGCCGTTGATTGCTAAAAGGGTATAGAGAGGTTCAGCTATAATATATTCTTTACTCATCTGAAGATTTTTTTCCATGTTTCCTTTTTTTATTTCGATTTTTGTCAGTGATTCACTTAATCGTACAACTGAATGTATAAAGGCGGTGAATAATTCTGAAATAAAACGGGTTGATGCAGAATTTGTTAAATCACGTTGGTGTTCTGATATCTGGTCCATCATATGTGTTACAATTCGGGGTAGAAAGGCTTTCCACATACTTTTCACATGTTCAAAGTGCCATGGATTAACCTTATGAGGCATTGTTGACGATCCAACATGAATACTTTTTTCCTTAGGAACCATATCAATTTCATCTATCTCACTTCTCATTAGATGCCGCATATCATCGGAGAGATTAGCCAAAACCGAAAAACAGGATAAAACACCATAGACAAGATCCAACAGGGGTTCAGGCTGAACAATTTGTGATGAGATAAGGACAGGTTTAATCCCTAATTCCCTAAGAACTTCTTGTTCAAATGTCCTTGGAGATAGATTATATTGCTCCCCCACTATGGAAAATGAATTATATGATCCAACGGCTCCTGATATTTGGCCAGGAAGATGGTTACCTGTCTCTTGCAGCATGCCTATTCTTTTTCCAATCCTATCAACATAATTTGCCATGGCAAAACCAAATGTGATCGGCTCCGCATGTTTGCCATGTGTCCTTCCAATTTGAAGAGTGCTTTTTTCTCGAAGCGCCAACTGGATTAATATTTTCTCCAACTCAAGGAGTTTAGGAATCATTACATTATTGGTCAAATCTTTATAACGGCAGGCATTACCGGTATCCACAATATCTGCTGAGGTGACAAAGAGATGGATATAGGGTTCTGCTTGCTGACTAATTTTATCTTTTATACACCGTACAAGTGCTCGAATATCATGTTCAATTTTTTTATCCTCGCTTAAAATCTCTTGGGAGGTGATATTTTTTATAGCTTTCTCTACCTCGGTTGCAACGGCAGGAGGACATATACCCAATTTGGCCATAGCTTTCACCAAAGCCATCTCAACCTTTAACTGATAGGTAATCTGGGCTTCATATGACACATAGGGGTTTAGCTCCTTAAACAGGTTTTCATCAGCAAGATAGTATCTATAGTCCAATGGGCTTACACAGTTGAAAATATCCATTATTACCCTCCGATTTCTATTTTTTTTTTTATTGGTTATATGTCCCCTATAAAGGATTTGAGGAGATTAATGAGTTCATCCTTTAAAAAAATTCCCTAGAGGATACATTGTGCCATTACACATCCTCTGTTTTATTGCCTGTGAGGGATAGGGGAAAGTGACATCCTCTCCGG
>JGI24025J20009_10001453_pt1 | contig 17783 bp, 20 predicted proteins | sample Cruoilmetagenom3_FD_20009 | JGI IMG/M metagenome (IMG submission 20009) | reverse complement strand
GCTTACTTCTAATAATTCTAAGATTGCATTTGCGTAATTTTGCTGTTTGTAATATTCCAATCCTTTTTTATAATTTTCAATATTTTTTATCAAAAAAGCATCTGAAGGATGATCTTGGGTCACCTTGGAAAGCTTTAATATCTTATATTGCTGAAATTCCAATGTGGAAAGCTCCTTAGCATCCGCAAAAACAATGTTTGCCCCAATAACACTTGTTCCAATAATTATTAACAATAAAAGTAAAAATATTTTTCTCATTTTATACACTTAAAACCTTTATTAAATTTTTTTCTTTAGTTATAATCTATAAGAAATACAGGCTAAACGGGCTCGAATGTAAAATTCTTTTCTTTGAAGAGTGTTACGCAAACATCAACTACCTCGGGATCGAAAAGTATATTTTTATTTTCAATAATTTCTTGCAAGCATTTGTCTATCTTAATTGCAGGTCTATAAGACCTGGTAGAAGACATGGATTCAATAACATCCGCAACACATATTATTTTTGCTTCAAGAAGAATCTGATTGCCTTTTAATCCCTGTGGATAGCCGGAACCATCGATTTTTTCATGATGCTGAAGAACAATTTCGGCAACCGGCCAGGGAAACTCAATTTTTTTTAATATTTCATACCCAATATTTGGATGGTTTTTTATTAAATTAAACTCCACTTCAAATAATTTTCCCGGTCTACTTACAATTTCGGTAGGTAAATTTACTTTTCCTAAATCATGAATCAATGAAGCAAATTTAATTCCATCAATTGTTTTTTTAGATAGTTTCATTTTACCTGCCACAGCTGTAGCTAACCGGGCTACTCTTCCCTGATGCCCTTCGATATAAGGATCCCTTGTTTCTATAATCCTGGTAATTATATTAAAAATTCCTTCGGTAATTTTTTGTAAATTTTTATAATTCTTAGCAACTTCTGATTCTAATTCTTTACATCTATTTTTTAATTGTTTATATTGTTTAGCATCATAACCTATTTTTTCTAATTTTCCAGACATCCTGTCTTTGGTTTTCATTTTCTTTTTCATCTTAATATAATACCTTCGAAAAATATAATTATTTTCCTTGAGAATAATTTAAATACCCATATTAAAAATTTTTAATTTCTATATATTTATTCAATAAAATATTATAAAATCCTCTTTATAATATAAATTTATATTTTCTGTATTTTGCCCTTCAGGTAATTTTTGGGAAAATATTTGTTAACTTTCTCTCCAAAACTTCTCAGAAGATAAACTTTTCTCTATATTAGAAAAGGGACAGACTGTTATACATTTGGAACAATCACTGTTGTTTTCCGTCCAAAATTCAAAACATTTTTCCGGATTTATGTAATATTTTTTAATACCTGAATTATTTGAAATGGTCTCTCCTTTTAAATCCGGTTCTATTTCGAAAGAAATTGCTTTGCTTTTACAAGCTTCTGCACATTGATAACATTTTTTGCAAAAATTAGAAAGTTTGGAAATAAATTTAATATCTGGTTTATCGGGCATTAAAGGTAAATCAGTAAATATCTTGCAAATTCTTACATTAGAACCATATTCCGGAGTGACGAGTAAACCATTTCGCCCAAGAGCACCCAAACCAGAATCTATCGCCAGAGGAATACTTAAAGCTGTATCATTTCCGCACTGGATAGCCTGGTAGCCTAAATTTCTTATGAATTCCCCTAAACAGGAAATGATAAATGCCATCTTAGAATATCCTAATCCTGTTGCGGCACATGCAGGTAAAGCGGGAGTAACAGACAGACCAATTGGATTCATTTCAATAGCTATAACAATAACTCGATTTATTTCTTCGGTGAGATTTAAAGGGTATGAACCGATAAATTCACCATTAAATCTTTTTCCAATTGTTTTGTAAATCCACTTATAATCAATCTTGGTTATTCCCACTAAAGAAGCGCCGTAAAATTTTGCTACTTTTTTTACTTTATTAGTAAATTCTTCCGGGTTTTTAATTTTATATTTCTTTTCTCTTAATTTATACCCATACCAATCTTCATCAAAAGAAGTATCACCTTCCCAGGAAAAAGCAAAGGGGAATCGATTATACACTGCCCAGGAAGCTTTAAAAAAAGCATAATCAAAGTGTGTATATCCTTCTATATTTTCTTTGATATTTTTTAACATATCACCAGAAAAATTATTTTGATATGTTTTCAGACTTTTATCCCATAGATATCTGCAAAACATTTCATTTTTCTGTTCAAATCTCTGATAAATATTCTCATCAATTGCATAATATTTTTTTTCCATATACTGCTAATCCTTTTCCTTTCTATTCAATTCAACAACTAAAACTAAAAACTATATTTATTATTTTTTATACCCATTCAGAGACAAATTCCTTAAGATGTTTGTTTTGATTTAGTTGAATCAAGCAATATCCTTTTTCTTCTCTATGTGATAATAGACTGTAAGAAGCAGTATCTAAATGCACTTTCCAGAAATAAGGTGGGGGAATGTTTAGGCATGCGGCGATAAGAGGTTTAAGAACTGCTCTGTGTGAAACAACTACAAATGTTTTACCTTTATTTTCCAGCACTAATTTATCAAGACATTCTTTTGCTCTATTTTGAACATTGTAAAGGGTCTCCATCCCATTAATTTTAAGCACTTCCGGATTATTTATCCAAAGCTCCCATTCCTTCGGATATTGTTCGGCAATCTTATCTTTTTTTAATCCTTCCCAGGTTCCCAGTTCTATATTATGAAATCCCTTCTCGATTTTTATTTTTATACCGCATTTTTCCCCAATTGCTTCCGCAGTCTGACTGGCACGTTTAAGAGGACTGGAATATATATTATTTATAGAAAAACTTTTTAGTTCCTGACTCAAATCCTGAGCTTGAACAATTCCTCTTTGATTTAAGGGAAAATCTGTTCTTCCTCTAAACAATCCCTTAATATTTCCTTCACACTCTCCATGTCTTACAAATATAATAAGTGTACCTTTAAAATTTTTATACACAATTTCCTCCACTTCTTTTCAAAAAAATCATTAATTCTTTTTTATAGCTTTCCCTTCCATTCTTTAAAGAATTCCTTCAAATATAAATTTAAAAAACGGTGTCTTTTTTTAGCTATTTTTTTACCTAATTTGGTATACATCATGGATTTAAGCTTTAACAATTTCTCGTAAAAATGATTAATGGAAGGCGCTTCCGTCGTTTTATATTCTTCCTGAGTGATATTTTTATTCAGATTGATTTTCGGATTATAAATCTGTCTCCTATAAAATCCTCCGTAAGTAAAGGTTCTAGCAATCCCTATTGCCCCCATTGCATCAAGACGGTCGGCGTCACACACCGCCATAAATTCTTTACTTAGTATTTGTACAAATTTCTTATTTTTCTGATTTTTAGATTTCGGTAAAGTATTCTTAAAAGATATTTTAGAAATTATTTCTAAAATTCTTTCTATTAAAGCTTCTGAAATTTCAAGTGAAGAAAGCCACTTTTTTACGAATAATAATCCAGCCCTTTCATCTCCTTTAAAAAATTTATAATCACCTACATCGTGTAGAAGTGCAACAATATCTACGATAAATAAATCCGCATCTTCGTCACGGGCAATCTTTTTTGCTAAAATTCTTACACGGTGCGTATGCCACCAATCATGCCCCGTGCTTTCCTTTTGAAAGGTTTTTCGTACAAAATCTTCTGTTTTTTTTATAATTTCTTCTTTATTCATAATTTTCTCATTTAACAAAAATTTACTCATTGAATCTGAAATAATTAAAAGTTTTTGCTAATAAAACTTAAATTTTTTCAATCAATTACTTATCTAATTGCTTTTTATTTAAAATCCCTATTAATATTTTGCACTAACTCTAATTGTAAGCCAAACGAAGCTTTTCGTCTGCCAAGGTTGGTTGAATTATTTTCTGCCATTTTGGAGAATTCCATGTTCCCAACTTTTTGTGGATATCATAATATTTTTGAGGAATCGGATGTGTACCAACCACTACTTTTATTCCATATCTTGCCTTAATAAATTTTGGGAAATAAGATATACGGGGACACGGCGGGTATCCCACAATCAATCCGGTAGCCAAATGAATAATCTGTGCTCCATTTTTTACCATTTCTTCAGGAGCATACTCAATATTTCCACCGGGGCATCCATCACAAGTTGTATATCCTACCAATTCCACTTCATCATCCTTACCATAAATACTAAATGCTCCTTCTCTATTCCGTAAAGCCCTAAAACATTTACCCCCGGCACACCTATGGTAACGATCACATATAATAATGCCTAATTTAATCTTTTTTTTCAACAATCTTTCCTCCTATTTTTCTTTTATTTATATGTATATTTAATTATAGTAGAATATTTTATATTTTAATTGCATTTATCAATTAATTACACTAATTTCGAACAGTGTTTACACGTACTAATTCGAGTAGTGTTTACACTTTAGCTTAAAATAAATTGGTCATGCATGTGATCGTTTTCTATAGAATATTAATAAGTAAAAATATCTAAAATAAGAAGAAAAATAGTTTACATCACTAAAGATGAATTTATTTGCAATTATAAATACAGTTTACTGCAGCATACACGAAAACACAAGAACACTTATACCTGTAAGCTACCCAATTTATCCACCATCTATAAATGGTTAAAAGATTTAGTAAAGTTAAACCCAAGAAGCCTAATCAGATCAAACCGAATAAAGAAAAAATAATTCTCGCTATATAATAGCGCATTCGACTCATGGACCAAAGAAGATATTTTGATTTCTTCAATCTTTTCCGAAGAAAATTCATTTCCCTTGCAATAATACAGGCTAACCGTGGAACTCTTTTTTTGGTGCCCGGCGGTATAGTATTTCTTTTTTCTACAATTTTACCAACTGCATTTATTAATTCAAGGGTGAGTATTTCATTTTTCTGAAAAGTTTTACTTAACCTGCTTCTGTTTTTTTTCGATTAATAATATCTATTCTTTTTGGGTTTAATTATTTTTTTATGCATTATATATTAAAGTATATTATTTATTTTCAATTCTAGTTTAATTAATTTCTTCAATTATGAAAATAATAAAACAACAAATATTATCCTGAAATTATTTAGAAATTCATATTATTAGCGGAAATATTGAATTACAAAATTATTAATGTATAATTGTAACAATAATATCCTGATTAAAAGTGCAAATTCTTTAAAAAGATAAAGTAGGTGAAGTCGTTATCCTTAAAAATTCTAAAGGAGAAGATACTAAAAAACAAAAAATAGAAATAAATAATTTTTTTATGATTGGTCAAAAAACATTTTTTATTTTTTTTATTTTAGCTTTAATTATGCAATTCCTTTTCCGGGTTAATATTCATGTAGAAATATACTTTTTTCTTTTAGGATGGCTCATATATAGTTATATTTTCCAGAACATTATAAAAAAAAGAAAAATAGACTTTAAATTAATAAAAAAAATAGAATTTGTTAATTATATCTTATGTTTAATATTTATAACTGCAATTTTTTATTATAGTGGAAGCATTTTATGGATTGGACCTATTTTTTTTATCTTTATTATTCTTTATGCAAGTATTTTGACTAGTCCCGTTGAAGGAATAGTAATTACCTTTCTTTCTTTTGCTTTTTGTAGCTTGATTATATTACTGGAGTATTCGGGCTACATTCCCCATAAAGGATTTTTTAAATCGTCTTCATATCTTTATAAAGATGTTCAATATATCTATTCGACGGTAGCCATGTTGGGAATTCAATACTTTTTAATCTTTATCGCAGGAATAAATTTCGCAAAAAAATTAAAGCAAAAAAATAATGAATTAATCAATGTTAAAATGGAACTTGAAAAATGGAACACGAATTTAGAAGAAAGGGTAAAATTAAGAACTCAGGAATTGCAAAAATCTAAAAACCAATTATCTACGTTATATCATGTCTCTCAGACCATCAGCTCGACATTAAAACTTGAAGATATTTTACAAACAATATTGGATTTCTCCATCAAAATAAGTAAAGCAAGCAGGGGTTCAATTATGCTTTTAGATACTGAAAAGCGTATTTTTTTTATCAAAATCCCTTTTAACAAAAATGAAAAAAACATTGACAAAATCATTTTCGCAGAAAATAAAAACACAATTGGATGGGTTGTTAAACATAAAAAACCCTTGTACATTGAAGATTTGGAAAACGACAAACAATTTTCAAAAATAAAAATAATTCGTCGTAAAATAAAACAACTTTTAATTATTCCAATAATTATTGAGAACAAAGTGAAAGGAGTGATCAATTTAGAAAATACAAACATAGACACCGAAATCATCAATCTTCTCAAGTCATTCTCTGAAGGCGCAGCGGTTGCCATCAATAATGCCCAATTATACCAAAAAATTCAAGACAGTTATTTTGAAATAATAAAGGCATTAGCACAGGCAATAGAAGCTAAAGACCCCTATACTCACGGTCATTCCATAAGAGTAATGAAATATGCAAACTTAATTACTCAAAAGTTAGATTTGCCAGTGGAAGATAAAGAATCTATAAAATTTGCTGCGGTCCTACATGATATCGGAAAGATTGGTATAAGCGAAATTGTTTTAAATAATTCAGATAAGTTAACCAGTGAACAATATAATGAAATTAAACAACACCCGATTATTGGACAAAATATTATTCAACCGATAGAATTATTAAAACCAATTCAACCTTTAATCAGACATCATCACGAATGGTTTAACGGTAATGGTTATCCTGATGGTTTATCCCGGGAAAATATTCCTTTCGGAGCCCGTATTTTAGCAGTCGTTGATGCTTATGATGCAATAAAATCCGATCGACCTTATCGTAAAAGCTTTTCAGAAGAAAGAGCTATCCAGGAGCTGAAACATGGCAGTGGCAGTCAATTTGACCCGGATTTAGTAAAAATATTTTTGGAAATATTAAAAGAAAAATAATATAAGCAGTGATCTTTTACCAAATTAATCTGACTAAAGAAGCGCGGTGCTAAAGTATCTTTCCGCTCTATCCGGAAGTACGGTAACTACTCGATTTTTCCCATTATCGACGTGAAGGGCAGCAAAGACATTTGCTCCCGAAGAAGTACCAACTAACAAACCTTCTTTTTGAGAAAGTTGACGTGTAGTCTCAATAGCCTCTTCATCAGTTATGGTAAAAACCATGTCTACCAGATTAATATCCAGGATATCGGGAACAAAACCATCACCGATTCCTTGAATTTGGTGCAACCCGGGTTCGCGATGTAATAATGCAGCAGAATTTTTTGGTTCAACTGCTACAATTTTAACCTTGGGATTTTTCTCTTTTAAAAATTTCCCAATTCCTTGAAGAGTTCCCCCACTTCCCACTCCTGCAACAAAAACATCCACTTTTCCCTTCATGTCTTTCCAAATAGCTGGTCCGATTTGTTGATAATGGACTTCGGGGTTATGAGGATTTACAAATTGGTCGGCAATGAAATAATTATCTGGTTCAGAAGAAGTAATTTCTCGCATTTTTTTTATTGAACCCGGTAGACTTTCTTCGGCGGGAGTAAAAATAATTTTCCCTCCAAAAGCTTGAATTATTTTTTTTCTTTCCTCGCTCATATTTTCCGGCATAATACATATTACATTATAACCTTTTTGTACTCCTACTAAAGCTAATCCAATACCGGTATTTCCCGAAGTGGCTTCTATAATCGTCATTCCAGGTTTAAGTTTATTCTCCTTTTCGGCCATTTCAATAATATATTTGGCAACTCTATCTTTAATGCTTCCCCCTGGATTCAGAAATTCTGCTTTTATAAAAACATTCCCGGAAGATATTTTTTTTAGTTGAATCAATGGGATATTTCCAATTGTATCTAACACAGAATTTACTAACATAAAACTATTTCCCCCTAACTGATGATTAAATGTAAGAATATTTTTATTGTAAAAAAGAAATATAATAACAAATTTGCTAAATATTCTCTTAGCTAAGAATTTTAACAAAAATAGTTAATTTATGCAATAAAAAAGAGAGATTTTATAAATTAAATCTCTCTTTTTTCTATATCCATATTATTCCTAAAGTTATTTTAAAGGTAATTCCGACTCCAGATTTTCTTTTTTTTCTTCTTTTATATCATTTTCAAATTGAAGTGCATTTTCCAGTTCCTGAATTCTCTTTTTTTGATTCAAAATCATTTTCCTTTTCTTTATTTTTGACGGTACCGAGACTAACAAGCTCATCAAAACTCCTAAAGCAATAGTTATCAACAACACCAAAGCTAAAGAACTTTCGAATTTCCAGGTTAAAAAACTTACAGTGATTGGAACTGCATTTTGAAGAGCAAAAAATACTACCAGTATAGCTATAACTATAGCCATAATCAACCATAATTGCATATAAATCCCACTCCTTTCTTTTTATAGAATAAATTAAAATTCACTATATTTATTTATGTGCTATTTAACTAATTGAGTTATTTTGTTCAACTTACTCAATAATATTCAGCTATCCACTAGTACTGCTTACATTATTGGCAATGCTACCGATTACCCCAACTAAAAAAGCTATCGGGCATATAACTATTGCCAATAAGAAGAATGTGACCTCGAGAATNTTTAACAGATTGCTTAATATTACTACTTCTTTTGTTATACTACATAAACCATAAAATAAATTATGTAAAAAAACAAAAATAAAAAATCCTGCTCCTGAAGCCCCGGTTAGCAGGAGAAAATATTTAAGTTTTCTTTTTACTTTTTGCCGTAGAGTAAAAAAGATCAAACTTCCGCCTAATATAATTAGCAAGCCACCTGAGATAATCATAAAAATGCCACTTAAAAACTCTCTAAATATCGGTATGAAAATGATACTTACTACTGTTAAAAAAACCATTACGAGCATCCAGAATATGATCAATAATCTATTCTTTTTTAATCGCTGACAATCGATCATTTTTTTATTATCTCCCTAAAATTGGCTAGAGATTTTATTATAAAAACTTTACATCCATTTTTTCTTTTTAAATATAATTAACATTACGACTCCGATAAGTAACATAATGGATAACACGGCAGGATATCCCCAAAACCATTTTATTTCCGGCATAAATTTGAAGTTCATTCCGTAAATACCGGTTACAAAAGTTAAGGGAATAAATATGGTAGCTATAATTGTTAGTACTTTCATAATCTCATTCATTCGATTGTTTGTGCTCGAAAGATAAATATCAAGAACACCTGCAATGATCTCTCTTAAAGTTTCGACATTATCTATCACTTGAATAGTATGGCCATAAATATCTCTTAAGTAGGGTATGGTTGATTTACATATTAAATTTGATTCCCCAATCTGCATATTATTAATAACCTCTCTTAATGGCCACACTGATTTACGCAAAAAAACCAAATCCCTTTTTAACTTATGCACCAATCTCAAATTTGCCGGATTTGGCCGTCTAATTATCTTATCCTCTAATTTCTCTATTTCCTCACCAATTTTTTCAATGGTTGTAAAATAGTTATCAATTACAGCATCAATTAGGCAATAAACAAGATAGTCTGTCCCGGCTTTCCTTACATTCCCGATATTATTTCTGATTCTTTCTCTAATAGGATCAAAAACATCTCCCTCTTTTTCCTGGAATGAAATGACATAATTTTTCCCTAATATTACACTTACTTGTTCAATTTTTATCGTACTATTATCTTTATCATAATACAGCATTTTTAACACAATAAACAGAGAATCACCAAAATCCTTTATTTTAGGTCGCTGTCCGGTATCAACAATATCTTCTAAAATAAGTGGATGTAAATTAAAATGTTTTTCGATCTCTTTTAATATTTTGATATTTTTCACTGTACTCAGATTAATCCAGGTTACCGTTTGTGTATTTTTATAAATAAATATTTTTTCTACCGATTCAGTTACTTCTTCATGTACATTTTTCTTACCGTAATCAATAATGGTAATTTTTATATCTTCTTTGCGGTTTCCCTTCTTTTCGTGATGATTTCGTGAAGAAATTACCTTTTTTGATACATTATTTTTCATGGTTTTAGACATTTTTTTACCTCGATTTTTCACGTTTTTAAAACTGAAAGTATTTCCTTTTTTAAATAAGTATTAACAATTATTATATCTATATACTCATATACTCTCTACGACTCTATTATTCCTTCTTTCTTGTTTTAAAGCAATCTTTTTGAAGATTATTATTTTTTCAACTTCTCCGTCTATTAAATGTTAATCATACTAATATTCTATAATATGGAATATTTCATTCAATTCCATATTACCATAGGTCATTTTCTCTATATATAATGTAAAAAATTAAACATATGCTATTTATAGATAACCTATTTTAATATTTATTATTTATTGGATTTTAAAAAAGAAATAAAAACCAGGAGTTGGTAATGAAAGTTGCTCTCGCTTTTTATAGAGTTTTAATCGAGTGATAATAGCCATATCAGGTACAAAAAATGCCGGTCATAACCTGACCGGCATTGAATTTCAAATATATCGTTAACCTTTAATATGTAAAACTGCTTTACAGGCTGCATTAACGATAGGGTACGCTATCGGTGATGAAGTGAGAGCCGGGTGAGTTCCCATTTGAAACATAACGATATCGTTTGCTGTCATACGATGAAGAATACAAGCACTTAACACATTAACCATCTCTCCGGTAGATTTTCCACCTGAAACAGCTCCCCCAAGAATTATTCCAGTATCTTTGGCAAAAATCAATTTGACTTTTAGCTTTGTTGAATCAGGCATTCCTCCGGGATGCGTATCAGTTGCTGCGGCTTCTCCGATAACGATATTCGCTCCATTTTCTCTGGCAGTTCTTTCAGTAAGCCCGGCGACTCCAAATGCTCGTCCGTTAATGATTGTAGCAAATACACTAATCACTCCACAATTATGGTGAACCAGGGAAAATAAATTTGCACCCGCAATTCGTGCTTCAGAAGTAGCAACAGAAGCCAGCATGACACCTGAAGGTTTACCATCAAAAAATGATTCCCGTGTACAACAATCTCCACAGGCAAAAATATTTTTATCTGTATAGCTGCGCATAAGACGATCTACTTTTATGCCTTTTCTAAATCCCAATTCCAGTCCGGATTTTTCGGCAAGTTTAGTATTAGGAATAGCACCTATACCAAGAATAACCAAATCTGCTTTGATTTCTTTGCCACTGGCTAATTGTACAGATTCCACAGCATCTTTACCATTAATAGAGACAACTTTTTCATTAGTTAGTACTTTGACTCCTGTTTCTTCTAATTTAGCACTGGCTTCCTCGCAATATTCATCATCCAATGCCAATTGCAAACATTTGTCTAGCATTTCAACAACCGTTACATTAACATTTCTATTCTTGCGGCATTCATCAGCAAATTCCACTCCGATAAATCCACCACCAATAATAACAATATCTTTTGCTTTATCGACTTTTTTAAGTACTTTCTTGAGATAATCAAATTCTTTTCTTACAGGAAAAACATTTTCTTTGTTTACTCCCGGTATCGGTGGGACCAAAGGTAGGGAACCTGTGGCAAAAACCAATTTTTCATACTGAATAGGTTCATGGTCTTTAAGAGTAACAATTTTTTTATCACGATCCAAATCAATCGCCTCATCTGTAACTAGTTCAATTCCGTTTTTTTCCAGTAATCCATCTGGAACAACGTTATTTTCAGGTCCGCCGACAGTTCCAAAAATGTATGGAATTCCGCAGGGAATAAGAATGGTGCCCTCTTTTCTGATTAATACAACTTTTTTCCCCGGATAATGACGACGGCAACTGATTCCAGCAGTAATTCCCGAAAGTCCTCCCAATACAATAACATCTGTTTTTTTCATTTTAAAAATTTCTCCTTACAATATAATAACTTAATATATNAATATTATATAATTTCCAAATAATAGTCAAATAAATGTTTTATAATAAATCAATAAGTATTCTTTGGATTCTGATAATTAATATTTCAAGTTTAAAAAACGAAAAAAAGAAAGTTATAAAATAAATTTTAATGAAAAAATTATTTAACCTCAAGCATGCTTACTAAATAAAAATTTCAGGATAGACCAATTAAAATCTCATTTAGCCACCGCCAATCGGCGGAAATACTTTTATCAAATTACCATCTTTAAGTTTTTGATCATAATCTTTATAGGAAATAATTCTATCATTTAAAGTAACCATACTGATCGCTTCTATAGCTTTTTTATGATTTATATTTTCCTTCAGTAATTGTTTTATAGTTTTTCCTTTATCCACATCTAGAGTTATACCTTTTACAATATCATAATTCTTTACATAATTTCTTAATCCTGAATATATTTTTAAGGTTACTTTCATATACTATTGCTCCTTATGTTAGTATAATGCATACGGGCTTCCTTCGATTGGCAGAATCACTTGTTGTTAATATTTTATTATTTATCCAATTTTAATATTTCTATATTATGATCTTCCAAATCAATAAATAAAAGTTCATTTCTTAAAGGTTTCCCTTTTTGGAGTAAAATTTTTATTACTTCCTGCACTTGGATGGAAGCAATTAAAGCCGGGGTAACTGCCGGAACGCTTGATCTTGATATTCTTTTTTGTCTGTTTAACTTTTTCGATGAACCATAAATTAATTCCAAACCTTGATCTTGTGGAAAAATTGTGCTTACCTGGCCATTAAAGCCATCTACCGCACCGTGGACCAGGGGTATCTTTAATTCTTGGCAGGCTTTCTCCAAAACAAAGCGGGCAGAAATATTATCCAGGGCATCAATCGCTAAATCTGCTCCTTGTATAATTTCCTGAATATTTTTTGAATTAATAAACAGTGTATGGGTTTTTACTTTTACACTGGAATTTATCTTTCTTACTCTCACGGCTGCTTCTTTTACTTTGCTTTTTTTTAGATTTTCTTCTGTACATAGTATTTGACGGTTAAGATTGCTCTCATTAAATTTATCTCCATCGGTTACAATTAATTCACCTACTCCCAAACGGGCTAAAAGCTCTAAAATATTTCCACCCAAACCACCACAACCGATTACCGCAACCTTTGAACGTAGCAATTTTATTTGCTCAGATAAACTAATACTACTATAATTTTTCTGATAACGTGAAGGCAGCATTCCCTCATTTAACGCAATAATTTCAATTTCTTTAGAAGGATAACGGAATTTTTTGGCAATTTGCTTGATCTCTTTTATTGTAAGCAATAAATATTCTTGTTTTTTATCAGCAGTGATCTTTTCTTTTATTCTATTTAATTCATCAATAATAACCTTGCTGTTTATTTTCATTTATCCACCGCCTAACAAAGGATACAGTTTTATACAACAAGAATAATTAATTAGGAAATCCTGATTAATATTTTTGCCATTCAAAATTATCAATCCTAAAAATTTTATTTTTATTTTAGTATCTCTTAGTAATTCTCTAACAGTGACTGGATTATTATACTCTACTTCGATTATTTCTGTACTTTTTTTGGCTAACTTTTTGCTGCTTAAAAAACCAGTCACAATTAGTTCTATTTTAATTATTTTCATTAGAGTTCACACTCATACTTTACAAAAATATTTAAAATTCTTCTTTTATTATAACAGAAAAATATATTTGGAGCGATTGTTCCTCCTTAACTATGGCTAATAAGGCTAATTTTCTGGATAACTTATAAAAATTGATTTTTTTTATTTAATTTTTAAATAAAAAAGTAAAGAAATAAAATGCCATCACCAAAGACAAAGATAATTTAATAAATGTTGCTATTATGCTCCCGACAAAAGTTACTATACCAGACTTTAAAGCCATTGAACTTTCTTTGCCTGCGGTTAGCTCTCCAATCACTGTACCAAGGAATATGCCTAAAATCATTCCAAAAGGGGGAATGATAAATATTCCAACAATCATTCCAATAATTGCTCCCCAAATTCCTCGTTTTGTAGTACCGTACAATTTAGCTCCCAGCAAAGGCAATATATAATCTAACAAAAAAACCAGGACAGTATAAAAAGCAAAACTAATCAAAAAGTTCTCTTTAAAAACAGGTTCTTCCTTTGCAAATTGAAGCAATATAAGCGCTATATAACTAAGAGGGGGTCCGGGAATTGCAGGAAATTGCAAATACTCCGTTAAAAAAATACTAAAATAATACTTTGATCGTATTATTTATTTTAATATTATGCTAAAATATGTAAAATATACAATAATTCAACATTATCTTTATATTACATTAAAAAAAATATATTTTATAGACTTATCGAGCGTTTTAATCCCCTAAACAGTGTAACAAATTTAAAAGGGAAATACTTTAAAAATGGGCAGTNTAAAAAACAAAATAAATATTTTATTTAAAAAAGCTCATGTACCCAAATATCAGAGCATTGGTGAAGAAATTGCTAACAGTATCACCCATAGCATCGGAACCGGTTTAAGCATTGCTGCTTTAGTTATTTTAATCATTGTTGCAACCAGCAGCAAAGATGTTTGGAAAATTGTAAGTTTTAGCATCTATGGAACTTCATTGATCCTACTCTACCTATCTTCCACGCTATACCATAGCATTATTACCCCAAAGATAAAAAATATTTTCAGAATACTTGATCATTCAGCAATCTATCTTCTGATTGCAGGAAGTTACACGCCTATTACACTCACTGTTATGAGAGGAACCTGGGGATGGATCCTTTTTGGACTTGTATGGGCAATGGCGATAAGTGGAATTATTTTAACCGCACTTCTCCTTGATAAGCTTAAAGTTTTATTNGTTTTATCTTATGTTGCTATGGGATTACTTGTTATTATTGCCATTAAGCCAATAATACAAATGGTGCCAAAAGGAATGATTATATGGCTTTTTATCGGAGGAGCTTGCTATCTTTCAGGATTAATCTTTTATTTATGGAGAAAATTACCTTATCATCACCCTATTTGGCATGTATTTGTTTTAGCAGGAAGTATCTCGCATTTTTTAGGAATACTATTCTACCTTAATTAAAGTCTTTTTAAGCGAACCCTTATAACAAATTTACTTTTTTACAAATCCTCTTTAATCTTTTTTTTACNTGGTTCTATATGGATCGTTGTTTCAATGTCCATTTTTTCTTTTATTTTTTCTTCCAGATTTGTGGCAATTTGGTGTGCTTCTTCCAATCTCATATCTCCAGGTAATCGAATATGAAAAGTTAGCTCTTTCCTATTTCCGTAGATATGAAAGTGAAGATGATGTAATTTTACATCACGCGAAATATTATAATTCACAATTTCTCTAATTTCAGATATTAAGTCTTCATCAGGTTCTTCCCCAATTAATGCACTNATAGCATTTTTTAAAATATTATAAGCAGTATAGAATATAAGCAGTGACACTNCTATTCCCATTATACTATCCACCCACCANAAATATTCTCCTAAAAAAATACCGATTAATATTAAAAAAGATANTATGGCATCACTTCTATGATGCCATCCATCTGCTATTAAAGAATAAGAATTTATTTTCTTTCCTGCTCGAATAGAAAATTGTGCTAATCCTTCCTTTATTATTGTAGAAATGATAAACATAATAACTGCCAGATTTTGGTAGTTGGCAAATTGGTTATTTACGAATCTATGTATTGATTCCACAAGAAAATTAAATCCAACTATTGCCAGTAAAGTGCCAATAATTACCGAACTGATTAATTCTGCCCTGCCATGCCCAAAAGGATGTTCTTTGTCGGCAGGTTTTGAAGAAACCTTAAATCCAATGATCACTATTAAAGAAGTAAGTGAATCAGATAAAGTATGCCAAGCGTCAGCAATGATTGCTACCGAAAAAGTTTGTATTCCTACCCAATACTTCAACCCAAAAAGTAAAATATTAAGAATAGTTGATACAAACCCTTCCAAATAGCCAATAGAAGTTCGATATTTATCAGTTATCTTTTTTTTTGGAATATCTATATTTTTCAATTAACAACACCTTCTTAAATCGATTATTTTGCACATTTTAAATTCAATTTAAAAGATAATTACATTTAATTCCAAATTACTTCATAATCTAAATACGATGATAAACATAATTATTGATAATATAGCACCGGCATAAAATACTCCACTTATCCCCCAAACACCTATAACCAATCCCATTAAGAATGGTCCCAGTGTCTGACCCACCCGGAAAGTCATTCCACTTACTGACATAAAGGTAGCCCGGTATTTCAAAGGGGCTGCCTCTGCAAAGAGAGTCTGAATAACAGGAATGCTCATACCATGAGCAATCCCGAAGATAATTACAGGGATAAAAAATAGCCAGAGTTGTGAGATTAGAGAAATGATTAATAATGCCAGGGCATAGAAAATAAAAGATATTTTCAAAATGGTTCTTTCTGAAAAAAACCTAGCAATTTTACCCAGTTGGGAAGAAGTAAAGGCAGCAATAAGAGATACACTAGCCATAATCAAGCCGATAATAAGAGGAGATGCAGCAAATGAATTTCCCAATAAAAGTGGAAAACAGGCCATATATGAGCCAAAAAACATTATAAAAATAATGATACCAATAATCAATAGTACCATAACCTGACGATTTCTTAATTTTTTCCAGACAATATTCAGATGTTCTCTAATATGAAGTTCATTTTCAGGTTCCTGAACTTTTAAAGTAAATAACACCAAAAATCCTATGGGAATAGCTATTACTGGTAAGATAAAGGGGTAATGCCAGCCTATCATTGCCAGAGCTCCGCCAATAGCTGGATAACTTGCAGACCCTATACTTCGAATACTGGAATTGTAGCCCATTGCAGCTATAAGTTCCTTCCTGGAATAAAGATCCCCAATAATAGTAACAGTCAAAGAACCCAGGGGAGCCGCTCCTATCCCTTGAATTAAACGCAAAACCAGCAATAATTTAAAATCACGTACAAAAAAACATAGTCCTCCGGCTATACCAAATAACATCAGAAAGGGAATAATTATCCTCTTCCTGCCCCATCGGTCGGCAACTACCCCTAAAAAGGGAACTAACAAAATACCGGGGAAGGAAAAAGCAGTAATTAAAAGCCCAACATCTTTAGCAGATATATTAAGCTCTTTAACTATTTTGGGAAAGGCGGGAGTAATACTGGATACTCCCATAATATAAGTGAGCGTTATCCCGAAAATAATCTGCAGATTAGTATCCAGATAAATTTTCTTCTTGTATTTTTTTTCTTTTTCACCATGTTTCATTAATGAAAATTTTCCTATTTCCTTTCACACTTTTTTATTATCTCCATAGATTTTGATTATAAATTGCCATTTTCATTCTGGATAATAGAAAATCCCATATCCTCTACCCTATTTCCAAAAGTCTTATCATAGGTAATACTATTCACCTCGTTTTCACGCAACGCATAATTAACAGATAAAAAAGAAATTAGTATCGAGCAAAACAATAATTTAACAATTATAGATTTTCTCATAACTCAGACCTCTTCTTTAAAATAACTTTTACAAGGTCATGCTTGACTTTCCTTCATGTTATTTTTTTGTTTAGAGAAATTTAAAAACATAAAAAATACACAAAGAGAAATTATTTTATAATTATAATCTCATAAAAATCTAAACTATTTTTTCAATTCTTACAGCACAAACTTTATATTCAGGTATTTTTGCAATAGGATCTAAGGCAGCATTGGTAAGGATATTGGCGGCCGCTTCTTTAAAATGAAAAGGAATAAAAATTAATCCATTACTTACTTTGTGTGTAATTTTAGCTTTAATTTCTATTTCCCCCCTTCGGGTTGCTACTCT
>JGI24025J20009_10001452_pt1 | contig 17792 bp, 17 predicted proteins | sample Cruoilmetagenom3_FD_20009 | JGI IMG/M metagenome (IMG submission 20009) | reverse complement strand
CGGGCAGCTGGGCAGCGGTCAGCGGATGGAGCAGGACGGGTTAGAGGCACTGATGGGTGCGCCCGAAGCGGGCAAGCTGTGGCAATTGGGCGAGGACGCCAAGGATTTGGTCAAGGGGCTGATTGCGCGGCACGGGATTGAGTGTGCGTTAAAGCCAGGTGTGGCGCATACAGGATCATCCGTATCCGAGGTGCGCGAATTGCATGGCTATGCTGAGCATCTCGCGAAGCGGTATGATTATGATAAGATTGAGGTTCTGGATGCCAGGGCCTGTGCTGAGATGTGCCCGTCGCCGGACTATAAGGGTGGGTTTCTGGATCATGGGGCGGCGCATTTGCATCCGCTGAATTATGCGCTGGGGTTGGCGAAGGCCGCCGCCGCTGCCGGGGTTCGGATTTTCGAGGAAACCCATGTGCATCATATTGAAGAGCGCCAGCCTGCCATTGTGCGCGCCGACAAGGGGCGGGTACGGGCGGAACATGTGATACTGGCCTGTAACGGTTATCTGGGCGGGCTGAACCGCAAGGTTGCAGCGCGGGTTATGCCGATCAACAACTTCATCGCCGCGACCGCGCCTTTGGGCGACGCGGCTGCGCAGGTTCTGGCAAGGGATGTGGCGGTAGCGGATTGCAAGTTCGTGATCAACTATTTCCGGCTGAGCGAAGACAAGCGCTTGTTGTTTGGCGGCGGCGAAAGCTATGGCTATCGCTTTCCCAAGGATATCGCGGCGGTGGTGCGCAAGCCGATGGTGCAGGTTTTTCCGCATTTGAGGGATGTGCAGATTGATTACGCCTGGGGCGGGACATTGGGCATCACCATGAAACGAATGCCGTTTCTGGCACGATTAGCGCCGAACATTCTGTCGGCCTCGGGCTATTCCGGGCATGGGGTAGGTACGGCCACCCATGCGGGGCAATTGATGGCGCTGGCTGTGCGAGGCCAGGCCGATGGCTTTGACACTATGGCAAAAGTGCCCGCGCCGGTCTTTCCGGGCGGGTCCGCGATGCGCACGCCGCTATTGGTTATGGCGATGACCTGGTTTGCCTTGCGCGACCGGTTGGGTGTTTAGCGTCAACCGGGCAACACCACGCGATTTTCCGGGTTTACGCAGGGTCGTGGCGCGCAAGGACTTGGCAGGCGCGCTTGCTTGTTTTACCTTTACCAAAGGTTCAGTTAAGGAAAAGCAAATATGCCCTTGCCGCCAAACGTACATGACGCCGAGCCCATCCCCGAAGCCGCCCGCGATGCCATTGATGCCTTGCTGCAATCGGGCGACCTGTTTCGCTATACAGCCCCACAGGACGCGCCAGTGGCCCTGCTGGAGGGCGAATTTGCCGCGATGATCGGCAGCAAATATGCGCTGGCGGTGTCGTCTTGTTCTGCCGCGTTGTTCCTGTCGCTAAAGGCGTTGGACCTGCCACGGGACGCGCGGGTATTGCTGCCAGGGTTCACCTTTGCCGCGGTGCCATCTTCGGTTGTGCATGCCGATTGCCTGCCGGTTCTGTGCGAAGTGGGGGATGATTACCGCGTTGATCTGGCGGATTTCGCGGCCAAGCTGGACCAGGATATATCGGCGGTGATCATCAGCCATATGCGCGGCCATACCAGCGATATGGATGCCATCATGGCGCTGTGCGATGCGCGCGGCATTCCGGTGGTTGAAGACGCAGCGCATTCGCTGGGCACCACCTGGAACGGGCGCAATATCGGCACCATCGGGCGAGTTGGTTGCTTTTCGTTCCAGTCCTACAAGATGATCAATGCGGGCGAAGGTGGTATTCTGATCACCGACGATGCCGAACTGGTGGCGCGCGCGATCATCATGTCGGGTGCCTATGAACATAACTGGAAAAAACACCCCGGCCCGCATGGCGACAATACCGGCGCGCTGGAACAGGCCTTTGCCCGCTGGCAGAACCAGTTGCCGCTGTATAATCTGCGGATGAGCAACCTATCCGCCGTGGTGATCCGCCCGCAACTGCCGGAACTGCTGCGCCGGGTGCGTGACGGGCGGCGCAACCATGATTATGTGGCCGCGCGGTTGAACGGGTCACCCTTTATCAACGTCCCCGACAGCCTGCCGCAAGAGGTGCGCGCGCCGGATTCGATCCAGTTCAACCTTGTCGGCATGGATCAGGGTGAAACCCGTGCCTTTGCCGCTGCCGCCGAGGCACGCGGGGTCAAGGTGCAGGTGTTTGGGTTAAGCGCGGACAATGCCCGCGCCTTTTGGAACTGGCAATTCATCCCTGATCTGCCCGAGCTGCCGCAAACCCGCGCAATGCTGATGCAGGCCTGTGATGTACGCCTGCCAGTGCGGCTGAAACGGGCAGAGCTGGACGTGATTGCCGATATTCTGCTGGATTCGGTGACAGACGTGAGCGGGCCGGTCCCGGCCTACGGCACCTGACGCGACGGGGCTTGCCAAAATCCGACGTTACGGCCACCCTCTGGGCCATGTGCGGTTTACCCAAAGGGGCTGCCTGGCTGGAAGACGCAGGCGTGTCGGAATAGAGGCTGCGTTACTTCAGTTTTGACAGCTTACTTTGAAGATCGGCCAACTGCTTTTTGATCTCGTCCAGATCTTCGGTTGGGGTCTCTTCCTCTGGGGGTGCCTCTTCGGTGGCCGGGGCAGACCAGCTGCCGGCTATGCCACCCGACATCGCCTTCAGGAATGCCTCTTGCTGGGCTTTCAGCGCCTCTAGCCCGGGTATTTCGAAACCCGGTAGCTGGGCTATCGGGTTCAGGGCGCTCATCTTTTCCACCATCTGCGACTGGCTGTCGCGCAGCATGTCAAAAGAGCTTTGCAGAAACTGCGGCATCATCCCGCCGCCCGGCACCATATAGCTGCGCACCAGATCATTCAGAACGTCCACCGGCAGGATATTCTCGCCCCGGCTTTCGTGCTCTGCGATGATTTGCAACAGGTATTGACGGGTCAGGTCATCCCCCGATTTCAGATCAACAATCTGAACCTCGCGCCCCGCGCGAATAAACCCGGCGATATCCTCTAGTGTGACATAATCCGAGGTCTCTGTGTTATACAGCCGCCGACTGGCATAACGTTTGATCAGTAAAGGTTTTTCCTGTTTGGCCACGGTGTTTGCTCCCCAAGGAATGCAGCATTGCAGCATAGCCTAGGCGAGCGCAGAACAAAAAGAAAGGCGGCTGTGCCGGTTGCGCCCTTTCCCTGCTTGAAAATCAGTTTTGAAGCACGGCAGAAGGCCCGGCACGCAAAAAGGGCGGGCCATTGACCCGCCCTCTAGCACGAATGCACCATCTGGGAGGAATAGATGCAGAGTCGTGTAGCTCTTGCGTTTACTTAGCAGCGGCTTTCTTGGCTGCGGCGGTTACTTCACCGGTGGCTTTTTTGACAGCTGCGCTGGTTTCTTCGGTGATGTCCTTGCCTGCGGCCATCATCAGTTCAACCGTTTCAGCCTGAACTTTTTTGGCGATCTCGGCGAAAGCGGCCATGTTCTCGGCAGCAACCTCGGCAGAGGCAGATGCGAAATCAGTGAGGGATTTGGCATAATCGGCCGGGTCGATTTTGGCTTTGGACATATCGGCCAGCTTGGCGATGGTGTCTTTGGTCCACTTGTTGGAAATCTCTGCCGACTTCTCAGCAGCACCCAACGCAACACCCGACAGTTTTTCGTTCAGGGATGCTGTGTTCTTGAAGGCGTCTTCCATGGCCGCGGTATCCACGGGGAAAGCGCCCATGATGTCTTTCATCACGGTGGTGAAATCTTGCGTATTGGCCATTGTTTTAATCCTTGTGTGCTGGTCGGGGCCCGCCCCCGTGTCTCATCAGCTAAGGACAATATGTATGCTGCATCGCAGCAATGCAAGAACATTATGCTGCGCTGCAGAAAAAACTTTGCTTACGGCGTATTTTCAGCGGCTTGCCTTGACCTTTACGTATAACCCCGGCGCCGGTTCCAGGCTGGGATGCTGCGAATCACCAGGATCACGGGCCGGAACCTGCTTGCCGGACCGTTTTTTCAGCCAGTCCTGCCAACGCGGCCACCAGGACCCTGCGTGAAACTCGGCCCCTTCCATCCAGGCGTCAGCCTCCGACGACAGATCAGTATTGGTATAATGGCCATATTTCTTCTTGCTGGGCGGATTCACGATCCCGGCAATGTGCCCCGACTGGGTAACAATAAAGGTCTTTGACCGCGACCCCATCATCTGCACACCGCGATAACAATCTTTCCACGCGGCGATGTGGTCCGTCTCGCAGGCGATGGAACACAGAGGCACGTCCACTTCGCTTAACTTCAGGGTGTGACCCATCAGGTCGATGCCGTCAGCGGCAAATTCGTTGCGCTGGCACAGGCTGCGCAAATATTGCACCGCCATTTTGGCAGGCAGGTTGGCACCGTCGCCATTCCAGTAGAGCAAATCAAACGCCGGGGGCGTTTGCCCCATCAGATAACTGCGGATCGCAGGCGCATAGATCAGGTCGTTAGAGCGCAGATAGCTGAAGGTGCGCGCCATGATATAGGATCGCAGATATCCTTGGGCGTTCACTTCTTCCTCAATCCCGTCGATGAAATCATCCTGCAGGAACGGGGTGAATTCCCCCTGATCGGAAAAATCCGTCAGCGCGGTAAAGAAGGTGGCGGATTTGATCGATTTATCGCCGCGCTGTTTCAGCAAGGACAGCGTCATCGCCAGCGTGGTGCCGGCAATACAATACCCCACCGCGTTCACCTGGCTGACGTCACAGATCGCCTTGACCTCGCGGATCGCGGCCAGAAACCCGTCTTCGACGTAATCCTCCATGCCGACATCGGCAAAGGACGCATCCGGGTTGACCCAGCTGACCACAAACAGGGTATAGCCCTGTTCGGTGATCCATTTGATCAGGCTGTTCTGCGCTTTGAGGTCCAGAATGTAGAACTTGTTGATCCAGGGTGGAAACAGAACAATCGGGGTCTCGTGCACGGTTTCGGTGACGGGTTTGTACTGGATCAGCTCCATCATCTTGTTGCGGTAAACCACGTCACCGGGTGTGGTCGCAATGTTGCCGCCCAGTTCAAAGGCACTGCCATCAGCCAGCTGCACCACCAGTTCGCCATTATTCGCCTCTAGATCGGCCACCAGGTTTTCCAGCCCGTCCACCAGCGACTGGCCATCCGTGTCCACCGCCTTTTCCAGCGCGTCCGGGTTGGTCGCCAGAAAATTGGTGGGTGCCATCATGGCGACGATCTGCTGCGAGAAATAGGTCAGCCGCCGCTTTTCGAGGTCATCAAGATCGGACACCTCTTCCACCGCCTGTTCGATGGCCTTGGCGTTCAGCAGATATTGTTGCTTGACGAAGTTGAAATAAGGGTTTTTGTCCCACATCGGATTGGCGAACCGGCGGTCGCGCGGCCCAGTGTCATCAACGGGTTCTTGCCCGCCCTTGGCAATCGCCTGTTGCGCTTCGGCAAAATGCATCACCGATTTACCCCAGTATTCCAACTGATTCTCGAACAATTTGGTGGGGTTCTGTACCGCCTGGGTCCAATAGGAGGTGGCGGCTTTGGTAAACAAATCCTGGCTGGGCCCGTCCAGGGCAGAATTATGACCCGCCTTGTTCGACATCACCTCAATCAGGCGCTTGGACAGCGCCTCAACCTTTGCAAGATTTTCGGTCAATCGCTCAAAATGCTCGCCCGGCAGTTGCCCTGTGCCATCATCGGTAGTTGTCATTTCAAGGAATCCCTTCTAGTCTCGCTGCTGTGCAGCATAGCGTGGCTTTACGCGGGAGGCAAAGCGACGATTGTCAAGGTTGTGTAGCAACCTTCTATTAGGAGACCCGACTTGCGCTATATGATGACCTACGACATGATGGAAACCGCCCGAAACACCAATCAGTGGATGGGGGCGTCTGCGCAGGCATTGGCCTCTTACCCGGTGTTTTCGTTGATCCCGAATCCGGCGCTGACCTGGATGGCGGCCTGGGGCAAAGTGACCGAACGCGCGTTTCAGCGCATGGTGGTCAAACCCGACTGGGGCATTCGCACCTTTACCTGCGAAGATGGCAAGGACCATCTGGTCGAGGTGAACACAGTTGTCGAAAAAGCCTTTGGCGACCTGATCCATTTCAGCGTCCCCGGGCGCAAGACGCAGGACCGTAAGGTGCTGCTGGTTGCCCCGATGTCCGGGCACTACGCCACCTTGCTGCGTAGCACTGTCAAAAGCCTGATGGTCAATTGCGAAGTGTACATCACCGACTGGCACAATGCCCGCGACATTCCAGTGTCCGAAGGCAAGTTCGACGTCGAGGATTACACCCTGTATCTGGTCGACTTCATGCGCGAATTGGGCCCCGATACCCATGTGGTTGCCGTCTGCCAGCCGGTACCACTGACCCTGGCCGCAACCGCCTATCTGGCGGAACAGGATCCGGATGCGCAGCCACGCTCGCTGACGTTGATCGGTGGGCCGGTTGATCCGGATGCCACCCCAACCGAAGTGACCGATTTTGGCCGCCGGGTGACGATGGGCCAGCTGGAAGAAACCGCTATCCAGCGCGTTGGGTTCAAGTACCCGGGGGTTGGCCGGATGGTCTATCCCGGTCTGCTGCAACTGGCATCCTTCGTGTCGATGAACGCCGAGCGTCACAACAAAGCCTTTACCGACCAGATCCAGAACGTATCGCGCAAAGAGGCGTCCGATCACGATGCCCATAACCGGTTCTATGATGAATATCTGGCGGTTATGGACATGACGGCCGAATTCTATCTGTCCACCGTGGAACGGATTTTCAAAAACCGTGAAATCGCCAAAAACGAATTTGTGGTCGATGGTCACAAGGTTGATTTCGGCAAAATCACCCGCGTGGCCATAAAAACCGTCGAAGGCGCCAATGATGACATTTCGGCCCCTGGCCAATGTATCGCGGCGCTGGGTCTGTGCACCGGATTGCCCGACAGCAAAAAGGCCAGCCATGTCGAACCGGGCGCCGGCCATTACGGCATCTTTGCCGGGCGGTCATGGCGCGACAATATCCGCCCGCTGGTGATTGAATTCATGAACGCCAACAGTGGCGATGCGGCCCCGAAAAAACCCCGCAAACCGGCCAACAAGAACGCGGCGGCCTAAGGCGATGGCAAGGGGTCCGGACGACACTGCCGCGCCCCTTGAATTCGCCTGTGCCTGTGGCAAACTGCACGGGCATGTCACGCCCGATGCCGTCACATCAGGGGCGCATGTGGTGTGTTACTGCCGCGATTGCCGGGCCGCCGAACTGTATATGGGCCAACCCGATCCCGCCCCGGGGCCGGTAGATTTGTTTCAAACGACACCCGATTCGCTGACCCTTGAGGGGCAGGAGAACCTGGGCCTTTTCCGGCTTAGCCCGCGCGGCACGATGCGGTGGTATGCCACCTGCTGCAATACCCCGCTGTTCAACACCGCAACCACCCCGAAATTCCCGTTTGTCGGCATTCAGGTTGCCCGCATGACCACGCCACAGCGGGTCGGGCCGGTTATTGCCCAGGCATTTGCCCCCAAATCCGGCGGGACAACGACGCATAAGGGGCTGGGGCGGGTTATCCTGAAAATGCTGCCTCAGATTTTGGCAACCCGCATTTCAGGGCGCTGGCGGCAGACACCGTTTTTCGATGTCGAAACCGGCAAGCCCNTGGCTACGGCCAAAATCCCCGGCAAGGANGAACGCGCCGCCCTTTACCCGTCNGCGCGCTGATCCAGCCAGTCCCGCAGGGCGGCNTTGGTTANTTCGGGTTGCTCCAATGTCGGGATATGCCCGGCGTCTTCGATGATCTTCAGATGCGCGCCGGGGATCAGCTCGGCCATGAATTCATGCCGCCGTACCGGGGTCAGCTTGTCATGTTCGCCGCACATAATCAGCGTTGGCACCTTGCATTTGCGCAATGTCGCCTGCTGATCCGGTCGCCGCTGCAAGGCGCGTGACTGGTTGACAAACACATCAGGTCCCAGATCCGCCGCCATCTGATACATCAGGTTCAGAATTTCCATCCGTTGCGGCCCCGGTGCCAGAAACTCTGGCAACATTGCCTTGCGCATGATCTCATCCAGCCGCCCGGTCTGAGCCCCGACGATAAACGGTTCGCGCGTGGCAGCCACGGCGGGGGATTCTGCCTGCGGATTGGTATCCATCAGGCACAGACGGGTGACGCGGTTGGGGATGCGGTTCAGGACCTCCATCGCCACAATTCCGCCCATGCTAAGCCCGGCCAGCGCAAACCGCTCTGGCAACTGGGGCAACAGATTGGCCACAATCGCCTCGATACGTCGCCCTGGGTAATCGGCGCAATCATCACCGCCCGTTCCGGCCCGAATTCCCGCAATTGCGGTGTAAAAAGCCGGTCATCGCATCCCATGCCCGGCAACAATACCAAAGGTTCAGTCATTGGCCGTTGTCCCGAAAGTTTTGAATTGTTTCACCTGCTGTACCTCTGTTTATCGCTTTGCGCACAGTTTGCGGTTTTCCCGCCACGCGGGCAAGCGGCAATGCACGCGATCAGGGATATGTTATGCCGCGAAACGGCGGGAAATCAGCATAACGTTTCCGGCGCAGCGCAGCAGTCTCTGCCGGGTCGGCCCCCGCCGCCAGCAACCGGCCCCGTGGCGCGATATAACTGTCGATCCGGCGCAGGGGCTGCGCCCGCCAGGTCAGGTTAAAGGCGCAGAGTTTTGGAAAGAACCAGATGTCGGAATAGTCCAGATGATCATGCAGCCACCACGCCAGATCGCGCCAGTCGCGCCCCTGATCGTATTGGTCGGCAAACCACGGAATCACCACCGATGCCCCGGCAACCCGTGCATCCCCCATCCCGCGATCCCAGATATGGCATTCCAGCGGATAGTCATTGCGCGCGCAGTTCAGCCGGTTTTCATTGCCAAACCGGTTCAGCGACGGCGACCGGTACCCCGACCGCACCGCCACCCGGCCAAAGGTTTCTTCCAGCGGGTCCAGCAGGGTTTGGCAAAACGCGCGGCCTGTCTCGATCACCAGGTCGGGGTTTTCCGGCAGGTTTTGCCTTTGATGGAAATTGCCGATTTCCGAATAGAGAAAATCGCGCATGAAGAAGTGCCGCGACAGGCGCACCCGGCCAAAAGTCTCAAGGCTCCACATGCTGCCAGGTTTGCGCATCAGCCCGTGCCCTAGTCCGTGCCGTAGCCGGTCCAGCGAAACGCGCCGTCGTCGCGCAGGGGCGAAAACGGGTTGAACGCCACCTCCCAGATATGGCCATCCGGGTCGGCGAAATAGCCGTGATGCCCGCCCCAGAACACATCCGCCGCCGGTTTCAGCACCGTACCACCCGCGCTGGCGGCCAGGGCCAGAACCTGGGCCACTTCACCCTTGGTGCGACAGTTATAGCCCAGTGTCTGCGCACCACAGCCCAGCGTTTCCACCGGCACGCCAATATCATCGGCCAGCGCCTGCAACGGGTACAGCCCCAGCGTTTGGCCGATCATGTCAAAAGCGACCACCCCGTCAGCTGTATCTGCCTTGTGCCAGCCAAGCCCCGCATAGAACCCGGCAGAAACCTGCACATCGCGCACCCCAAGGGTGATCAGGCTAACACGTTGGTCCATCAGTTCAGCCCCTTTTCCAACCAGCCCAGCATCCCGTCCACCGCAATATCCGTCTGGCCCGGTGACATGATATCGCCCGAGATCACATGGCTGCTGGGGTCATCCCCCGGCCCCATCGTTACGGTTTTGATCGTCACCGACCCGCCCCAGCGATCAGCGATGGTGCGGGTGATATCCGGACGCACCACCTTGTCATCATCGGAAATCCAGAACAGCGTGGGAATGTTTATGTTTGAAAAATCAAGCGCCACAACCGCCTTGACCAGTGCCGCCATCACCGCGACCGAGGATGTTGGGTAATTATAGCTCCAGTATTTTGCCTCTGCCTTGGTTCCGGGTGTAGACAGGCGCCGCTCGCCTTCGGCCAGCCGGATGATGTTGCGGGCAAAGGGCCAGGTAGATGTGAAAGCCAGCGGGTGATTGATGCCGAAATTCGGCGAGACCAGAATGGCCGCATCAACCTTTTCCGACATCACCGGGTCTTGCAGGGCCGCCGCAACCAGCGTGCCCCCGGTTGACGTGGCGATCACCACCACCCTGTCGCCAACGGCGCGGGCGGCGGCCAGCCCTTCGGCCGTGTCCCGCATCCAGCCCTGCACCGTTGCCTCGGCCATCGGGTCCGCGCCGCGCCCGTGACCGTGCAGACGGGTATAGACCAGATTGGCGCCTAACGCGGTGGCAATGCGATCCGGTACCGGGCGGATTTCTTCGGATGTGGCGGAAAACCCGTGCACATACAGCACTGATACCGGCGTGCGGATCTCTTGCTGACCAGCCCAGATCACCCGCTTTTCCACGCCCGGCGTGATGTCATCAAAGCGCGATTCGATGGTTTCAAAATAGACCTGAACCCCCTCGCCAAATTTGCGTGGCTCAAATGCGGTTTTCAGATCGGCGTTTTCATAAGGCCCAAACAGCCACGCCGCGCCGACAAGAAAAATCAGCAGGATCAAACCCCGCCCCAGAAACTTGCCCAGCGTTCGCATCAATCCGCCCCTTCCAGCACATCCTGTACCGCCGCCGCGATCATCCCCAGACAGGGACCGTCCGAAAACCGGTGATCGGCCCCCTTGACCAGCGTCAGCCGCATATCCGCACAATCGGCGTGATCCAGCAAGCGCAGCGCGGTTTCGGTGCTAACGGCGGTATCTTCGGTACCCTGCAAACAGCGCACCGGGAATGGCAGCGACAGGGGGCTGTGCAGCACCAACTGCTGACGCCCGTCCTCGATCATCCGGTGAGTGATGATGTAAGGCTCCATATAGTCGGACGGCAATTCGACATGGCCCACCGTTATCACCGCCTTTTTCTGTTCATCACTAAACGACGCCCAATAGCCATCTTCGGTGAAATCCGGCGCGGCGGCGATTGTGACCATCCCGGCAATCCGCCGTGGCAAGTCCCGCGCCAGCAACAGCGCCTGCCAGCCGCCCATCGATGACCCGACAATCACCAGCGGCCCGGTCGTCAGCGCAGCGACGGCCGCGCGCGTGTCTGCGGCCCAGTCGCCGATACAGCCTTGCTCAAATGTGCCGCTGCTTTGCCCGTGCCCGGAATAATCGAACCGCAGAAACGCCCGACCATTCTCGCGCGCCCAATCTTCCAGATAGATCGCCTTGGTGCCCTGCATGTCAGACTTTAGTCCGCCCAGGAACACGATGCACGGCCCGGCCCCATCGGTCTTGTGATAGGCAATCCGACGCCCCTGAGGCGTTTCCAGATATTGAATCGCGGTCATATTGTCTCTCCTTATTGGGGCGATCCGGCACGCCGACGCCCTTGCTGCATCCGCATAAACGCGACCAAACCCAGGCACTGACCCGGATTTTGCAATGCTGCGATCACGAGGCCTGGGGGCAGGACCCTAGTTCAGGTCGATGGCAATCGGAACCCCACCCAGAAACTCTATCAGGGTTGGCTGATTACGCGGTCTGGCGAAATTGTCCTTTTTCAGGCTGTTGCCAATCAGTTGCACAACCTCGGGCGACCCGGCGAATTTTGAATGGGTCCCGGAAGAGGAATCCCCGACCTGGCTGAGGTCAATCACCGTCACCCCCAGATCGGCAAGTTCGGCCGCATTCGCCGAGCCAACCCGTTGGACACCGCCAGAAATTCGCCGGGAAAACCCCAGCGCCTTGTCGTCTGCGGATGCAAATACAAACAGCGACTGGTTTTGAAGCTTCATCTGGCTCAGCTGTGATTTGAACAGATCAAGGTCAATATCAGGCGCGGCCAGCATCAGGTTGTCCAACCGGTTAACGTGGGCCATCCCCCCCGCAAGACTGGCCTGCACCAGCGCCTCGACCGTCAACAACGACCCCATGGAATGCGCAAACAGATCGAAACCGGTGGCGTTGCTGGTCGATAGCAATCTGGACACCTCGAGGAATTTGGGCCGCGCGACCAGCGCGCTGTTCAGGTCATAGACATAATGCGAAACCTTTGCCGCCGACGCCCAGGAAAACAGCACCGGGACGCCCTTGAAATCAGTGTCCTCGGCGAATTGCGCGATCCGCAGGATCGAATCGCTGATCGTATTGTTATAGCCATGCACAAAAAACAGAACCTTGCGGTCCTTTGGCGGCAGCTTGGCCAGTTCGGCATTCAGTCGTCTGATAAATACGGGCCCCGACCCAAAAACAGTCGGGTCCACCACGGCAAATTCAGTCAGCGGGTCCGGGGGCATTTTCTTTGCCCTCTCCACCTCGCCCGACACGTGGGTGGGTGGGATAGAGACAACCACAGACGCATAGCCAATGTCAGGCGCTCGGGTCTTGGAATAGAATGCGCCCGTGACCTCGGTTGCCTCGCGTGTGGTGGCAATGAACACTTTGCGCTTGGTGACTGTGGGGGTCGAATCAACGGGGTACAATGTGTTGTCGATGCCAACCAAATCCGGCGCCCGGGAACAGGACACAAGGGCACTGATGAACACCGAAGCGATCAGGAAGCGAAAAACAGAAATATACATTTTGAAATGTCACAGTTCATTAAATCAGTTGTCTAAGTCAACCTAGACCAGCATTTGCCTCAGGTCTATGATGGCACGGCCCGAATTGCCGGAAAACAAGCGCCTTAACCGGTTGACTTGCCCGCGCCTGCCCGCCAAATACCCCTATACATAACCCGCAACCGGGCGTTCAGTGGGCGCCAAACCGACGAGGAGTGCCGATATGGCTCAAGTCTCCCTTACATTCCCCGATGGCACTGCACGTAGCTATGATGCGGGCGTCACCCCTGCCGACGTGGCCGCAGGCATTTCGACCTCGCTGGCCAAAAAGGCGATCAGCGCCACGGTNGACGGCGNGCATTGGGATTTGCAATGGCCGATCACCAGCGATGCCAGCATCGCCATTCACACCATGAAAGACGANGTTCAGGCNAANGANCTGATCCGNCACGATCTGGCGCATATCATGGCGCGCGCGGTGCAGGAAATCTGGCCCGACACCAAGGTGACCATCGGACCGGTGATCGAAAACGGCTGGTACTACGATTTTGACCGGGCCGAGCCGTTCACCCCCGAAGACCTCGGCGCGATCGAAAAGAAGATGAAAGAGATCATCAACAAACGCGAGCCGGTCACAACCGAGGTCTGGGACCGCGACCGCGCCATCAAGTTTTACGAGGCCAACAACGAACCCTATAAAGTCGAGCTGATCGACGCCATTCCGGGTGACGAGCCGCTGCGCATGTACTGGCACGGCCACTGGCAGGACCTGTGCCGCGGCCCGCATCTGCAACACACCGGGCAGGTGCCGGGTGATTCGTTCAAGCTGATGAGCATCGCGGGCGCCTATTGGCGCGGTGACAGCAATCGCGCCATGTTGCAGCGGATTTATGGCGTGGCTTTCACCGGTAAGGAAAAGCTAAAGGCGCATCTGACGATGCTGGAAGAGGCCGCCAAGCGCGACCACCGCAAGCTGGGCCGCGAAATGAACCTGTATCACATGCAGGAAGAGGCCCCGGGCCAGATTTTCTGGCACCCGAATGGCTGGACCATCTACACTGAGTTGCAGAATTACATGCGCCGCAAACAGCGCGCGGATGGCTATCAAGAGGTGAACACACCGCAGGTGGTGGACCGCAAGCTGTGGGTCGCGTCGGGGCATTGGGACAAGTATCAGGAACATATGTTCATCGTCGAAGTCGACGAAGAGCACGCGCGCGAAAAATCCATCAACGCGCTGAAACCGATGAACTGCCCCTGCCATGTGCAAATCTTTAACCAGGGCCTGAAATCCTATCGCGACCTGCCTTTGCGGCTGGCGGAATTCGGGTCGTGCAACCGCTATGAACCCTCGGGCGCGCTGCATGGTATCATGCGGGTGCGCGGGTTTACCCAGGATGACGGCCATATCTTCTGCACCGAAGACCAGATTCAGGCGGAATGCGCCAAGTTCATCGAATATCTGGCCAGCGTTTACAAAGACCTCGGGTTTGAAAACTTCGAGATCATGTTCGCCACCCGCCCCGAAAAGCGGGTTGGCAGCGAAGAAAGCTGGGATCATGTCGAAGCCGCGCTTGAGGCCGCGATCAAGGCCACCGGATACGCCTATACGCTGGACCCCGGCGAAGGCGCGTTTTACGGGCCAAAGCTGGATTTCAAACTGACCGACGCGATTGGCCGCGAATGGCAATGTGGTACGTTCCAGGTAGATCCAAACCTGCCAGAGCGGCTGGGCGCGACATTTATCGGCGAAGATGGCGCCAAGCACCGGCCCTATATGTTGCACCGCGCCTGCCTTGGTTCGTTCGAGCGCTTTATCGGCATCCTGATCGAGGAACACGCGGGCAAGCTGCCGTTCTGGCTGGCGCCGCGTCAGGTGGTTGTGGCGTCAATCACCTCTGAGGCGGATGATTACGTGGCCGAGGTTGTCGCCAAGCTGCAAGCCGCCGGGGTGCGGGCCGAGGCCGATATGCGCAACGAAAAGATCAACTATAAGGTCCGCGAGCATTCGGTCGGCAAGGTGCCGGTTATTCTGGCCGTTGGTGGTCGCGAAGTAGAAGAGCGCACCGTCTCCGTGCGCCGCCTTGGGCAGAAACAGACATCTGTCCAGCCACTGGAAGATGTAACAATTGCCCTGAGCCGCGAGGCAACACCGCCCGACCTTTTGTAACAAATACCCAATCAGACAGCACAATCCGGCCCAAAATCGGGGCCGGGTTGTAATATTTCTACGGTTTATTTATTTATTTCAATGCATTGGCATTATACGTCTGTCACGTGACCTGACGCAGATGTGAGGCACGGCCTCGTGAATTCAACATTTCCCCGGCACGGGTTAGGGTTTTACTGTAGCACCCAGATACCACCAAACAAACCGAAGGAATTTTTGAAATGTCATACACCGTAAAAACACTGGCCGTTGCAAGCGCAGTCGCCGCGGCTCTGGCGGCGCAAACCACCACAGCAACCGCCCAATCCAAAGAGAAATGCTATGGTGTGTCTTTGGCCGGTGCAAACGACTGTGCTGCCGGCCCCGGCACGACCTGTGCGGGCACCTCGACCGTTGATTACCAGGGCAATGCCTGGAAGCTGGTCAATGCAGGGTCCTGCGAAGGTATGGAATTGCCCGCATTGGCCGATGGTACCGCGCGCAAAGGGTCACTGGCGGCGCTGGAACGTGACATCCCGGCCTAACAACCCCGCCTGATCCCCTCAGGCCACTTGGCGGGGCCCGACGCGGCCCCGCCCTGCCCAATATACCACCCCCCTTTTTCAACAAGTCAAAGCCCAGCCCATGCCGGATGCAGTCTCTTGTTTTGATCATTTGCCCGCCACCGCCGGTGTCAGCTTTAAACCGCAGCATTTTGCCCAGATCACCGATGATCCGGGCTGTGTTGGCTGGCTGGAAATCCACGCCGAGAATTACATGGGCGATGGTGGCCGACCGCTGGCGCAGCTGCGCCACCTATCCACCCGCTTCCCCCTTTCCGTGCATGGCGTTGGCCTGTCCATCGGCGGCGAAGCCCCGCTGGACACCGCCCATCTGGCGCGTCTGAAACACCTGCTGACTTGGCTGAACCCGGCCAGCTTTTCCGAACATCTGGCCTGGTCCACCCATGACAGCCATTTCCTGAATGACCTGCTGCCGCTGCCTTATACCGACGCCACCCTAAGCCGCGTCGCCGATCACATTGATCAGGTGCAGAACATTCTGGGGTGCAAAATGCTGCTGGAAAACCCGTCCAGCTATTTGGCGTTCGAGGCCAGCACATGGGCCGAACCGGATTTCCTGGCCGAGATTTCGCGCCGCACCGGCTGTGGCTTGCTGCTGGATGTGAACAACGTCTTTGTCGGCCATTAATCTGGGCTTTTCACCAGAAAGCTATATCGACGCCTATCCTCTGGGCGAAGTGGGCGAAATCCACATGGGTGGCCATGACGTGGACAGCGACGATCATGGCGCGCCCCTGCTGATCGACAGCCACGGATGCCCGGTGATTGATCCGGTTTGGGCGCTGCTGGAGTACACTCTGGTCAAAACCGGGCCCAAACCGGTGCTGATCGAATGGGATACAGATGTGCCCGACTGGGGGGTGTTACAGGCCGAGGCCGCCCGTGCCGCCACCGCCCTGGAAACATCCCCGCAACAGGTTCCGGCATGAGCAGCCCGCAAAACATCTTTTACACCGCGCTGTTGAACCCATCCCAGCCGGTGCCCGACGGGCTGCGCGATGGCGATGCCCGTCCCGCAGGCCGACGGTTTGACGTCTACCGCAACAACGTCGCTGTGTCCCTGACCGAGGCAATCCGCACCGGGTTCCCGGTAATCACCAAACTGTTGGGGCGCGAAAACATCGACGGGCTGGCAGGGATATTCCTGCGGATGCATCCGCCCTCGTCGCCGGTTCTGATGGTTTACGGTCAGGCCCTGCCAGCGTTTCTGGCCGACACAAAGCAACTGGCGCATCTGGGCTATCTCGCCGATGTGGCCCGGCTGGAGCTGGCAATCCGCCGCTCGTACCATGCCGCAGACGCCGCCCCGATTTCCCCGAACGCCTTTGCCGCCATCCCGCCCGAATCGCTGATGGGCACCACCTTGCAACTGGCCCCGGCGGTGCAGATCATCCGGTCCGACTGGCCAATCCATGACATCTGGCGGTTCAATACCCAAGACGACGCGCCAAAACCCACCCTGGTGGCGCAGGATGTGCTGATCACCCGACCTGAATTTGACCCGCTCCCGCATCTGCTGCCCGCTGGTGGTGCTGCGTGGATTGCCGCCCTGTCACAGGGCGAAACCATAGGTGCCGCGCTAGAAACCGCTTTGGCCGACACCCCCGATTTCGATCTGGCTGTTTCCCTGGCCCTGCTGCTGCAAGGCGGCGCTGTGACTTCACTGAACCCGAAAGGATAAGGCCATGACAGTAGTTGTCTCGCTCTATAACGCAATCTTCAGCCTGATCGAACGCATCGGTGACTGGCTGTTACCGCTGGGGGCGCGGTTTGTCTTTGCCGCCACCTTGCTGATCTATTATTGGAATTCCGGCCTGACAAAGATTGGCGACGGGCTGTTTGGCCTGCTTAGTCCCTCGGTCGGGGCCTATGCCCAGATTTTCCCCAAACAGTTCGAGGCGGTTGGCTATGACGCCTCGCAGCTGTCGATCTTTCATTGGGCCGTCGTGGTCGCCGGCACCTGGGCCGAATTCATTCTGCCTATCCTGATCGTTCTGGGGCTAGCCACCAGGTTGGCATCCATCGGCATGATCGGCTTTGTGGTGTTGCAATCAATGACGGATGTTTTCGGCCATGGCATGAGCGACATCAAAACGCTGGGCGCCTGGTTCGACCGGTTCCCGGACGGGGTTATTCTGGATCAGCGGATGTTCTGGGTCTTTGTTCTGTCAATCCTGGTGATCAAGGGCGCAGGGGCCGTGTCACTTGACGCTGTCCTGCGCCACCGGACAGAGCTGGCGGTGGCTTAATCGTGGCTTAATCCTAGAAATGCGCCACGGGCTCGTCCGGTTTGCCTGCGGCCAGCGCCAGCACACCACCAAGCCCGGCAAAGGCGATGGGGAACATGGTAAAGACATTAAAGCCAAAGGCATAATACATGCCTGCGGCTGACAGCAACAGCAGGACACCGCCCCAAAGCGCGCGGGCCCGCGCCATCGCCCCCCCCGCCAGCGCCAGCATCGGCGCCAGAACGGACGCGACGCGGATCAGCCCGACATTCATCACCTGTTCAGCCAACCCGTCGATTTCGCCATAT
>JGI24025J20009_10001449_pt1 | contig 17856 bp, 9 predicted proteins | sample Cruoilmetagenom3_FD_20009 | JGI IMG/M metagenome (IMG submission 20009) | reverse complement strand
GAAAAGAATACAGCGATTATAACCAAATAGATTTGACTTTTTCTACTGGTGGACACTCAACAACTTTAATCCCAGTTTTTGCTTATGGGCCAGGTTCTGAAGAGTTTAATGGAGTGTATCAAAACACTGATATTTATACTAAAATTATGGAGGTTACAGGCTGGAAATAAAAAAATTGTACTTTTAAGTTTAAACAATTTTTTTAGAATTGATAAATAGTAAGAAGTATTCAAATTTAATAAAACAAGAAGCAAAACGTTTAGGTTTTGAGACTTGTGGTATTTCAAAAGCAGCATTTTTAGAGAAAGAAGCGAGCAATTTGGAGAAATGGCTTAAAAGTGGTTTTCATGGGCAAATGGCTTATATGGAAAATCATTTTGACAAACGCTTAGACCCACGTTTGTTAGTTGAAGGAGCTAAATCTGTAATTAGTTTGTCATTTAATTATTTTCCTAAAGAAATTCAGAGTAGTGATTCTTATAAAATTGCTAAATATGCCTATGGTGAAGATTACCATCATATTATAAAATCAAAACTAAAAGCACTTACTTTTTTTATTCAAGATACTATAGGTGAAGTTAACGGCAGAGCATTTGTAGATTCTGCTCCGGTTTTAGAACGTGCTTGGGCTGAAAAAAGCGGCATTGGTTGGAGAGGAAAAAACTCTTTACTCATTCAAAAAAATAGAGGTTCTTTTTTCTTTTTAGCACAACTTATTTTAGATGTAGATATTGAATATGACAATCCGTTTAAAACCAACCATTGTGGTACGTGCACAAAATGTATAGATGCTTGTCCTACCAATGCAATTTTACCAAGCAATACGGTAGATGGTTCGAAATGTATTTCATATTTCACGATTGAATTAAAGAATGAAATTCCAACATCGGTAAAAGAAAAATTTGAAGATTGGATGTTTGGATGTGATATTTGCCAAGATGTTTGTCCATGGAATCGATTTTCAAAACCACACTCCGAAGAAAAATTGAATCCACATCCCGATTTATTATCAATTACAAAGAATGATTGGGAAGAAATAACAGAAGATGTATTTAAGGAAGTATTTAAAAAATCGGCTGTAAAACGCACAAAATTTACTGGATTATTAAGAAATATTAATTTTATTAAATAATTTCATTTTTTTAATGATTTTTGTCATTTTTTGTTAATATGTTACAATTATTACTTATAAAAAGGAAATCAAGTAAAAAAACATTGTTTTTATAATAAAGTATTAAATTTGCTAACTTATTCTAAAACTTAATTTATGAGTGATTCTAGAAAAAGAAGAGAGGCATTATTATACCATGCAAAGCCAACTCCTGGTAAAATTCAAGTAGTTCCTACAAAAAAATATGCAACACAAAAGGATTTATCTTTAGCATATTCTCCTGGAGTAGCCGAACCTTGTTTAGAGATTGAAAAAGATCCTGAAAATGCTTATAAATACACGTCAAAAGGAAATTTAGTTGCGGTTATTTCAAACGGAACAGCAGTTTTAGGTTTAGGTGATATTGGTGCACTTGCAGGAAAACCTGTAATGGAAGGAAAAGGCTTACTGTTTAAAATATTTGCAGATATTGATGTGTTTGACATTGAAGTTGATACAAAAGATGTAGATAAATTTATTGAAACAGTAAAAAATATTGCTCCAACATTTGGAGGAATTAATTTAGAAGATATTAAAGCTCCTGAAGCATTTGAAATTGAACGTAGATTGAAAGAGGAATTGGACATTCCTGTAATGCATGATGATCAGCATGGAACTGCCATTATCTCAGCGGCAGCTTTAAAAAATGCAGTTGAAATAACAAATAAAGACATTTCAAAAGTTAAAATTGTTGTGAATGGCGCAGGAGCAGCTGCAATTTCTTGCACAAGATTGTATTTAGCTTTAGGAGCTAAAAAAGAGAATGTTGTAATGTGTGATAGCAAAGGAGTTATTAGAAAGGATATTCCAAATTTATCACCTCAAAAACAACAATTTGCAACAGATAAAGATATTTTCACTTTAGAAGATGCTGTTAAAAATGCAGATGTTTTTATAGGTTTATCCATAGCCGATGTTTTTACACCTAAAATGTTGTTATCAATGGCTAAAGACCCTATTGTATTTGCTTTGGCAAATCCAAATCCTGAAATTGGGTACAATTTAGCGGTTAAGACTCGTAAAGATGTAATTATGGCTACTGGTAGATCGGATCATCCTAATCAGGTTAACAATGTACTTGGTTTTCCATTTATTTTTAGAGGAGCATTAGATGTGAGAGCTACCAAAATTAATGAAGAAATGAAAATGGCTGCTGTGCACGCATTGGCGAACTTAGCCAAAGAATCTGTGCCAGAACAAGTAAATATTACTTATGGCGAAACTAATATTCAATATGGTAGAGAATATATAATTCCAAAACCATTTGATACTCGATTAATTACTGAAGTTCCACCAGCAGTTGCAAAAGCAGCAATGGAATCGGGTGTTGCAAAAGAACCTATTACCGATTGGGAAGGCTATAAAAATGATTTAGCAGAAAGATTAGGTACAAGTAGTAAACTTATGCGTTTATTAACTTCAAAAGCAAAAGCAAATCCGAAAACTATTGTATTTGCCGAGGCCGATCATTTAGATGTTTTAAAAGCTGCTCAAATAGTTTATGATGAAGGAATAGGAAAACCAATTCTATTGGGGAATAAGGAAATTATTGAAGAGTTAATGGAGGAGATTAATTTTGAGGTTGATGTGCCAATAATCGATCCAAAATCTGATGAAGAAAAGGAGCGAAGAAATAGGTTTGCTGAAGTATATTGGGAAAAACACAAGCGAAAAGGAATTTCGCTATTAGATGCTCAAAAATGGATGCGTGAACGTAACTATTTTGCCGCTATGATGATTAATTTAGGCGAAGCAGAATCGGTGGTTACAGGTTATTCTAGAAGTTATCCTTCAGTTGCAAAACCAATGATTGATCTTATTGGAAAAGCAGAAGGTGTGCAACGTGTTGCTGCGACGAATATTATGATGACTGACAGAGGGCCTTTATTTTTCTCAGATACCGCTTTTAATATCAATCCTAATGAGCAAGAGCTCGTTCAAATTGCACGAATGACGCACAGAGTTATGGAATTGTTTGGTATAGACCCTAATTTAGCGATGTTATCTTATTCTAATTTTGGTTCGGCAAAATCAAAATCGGCAAATAAAGGTTCGAATGCTGTCGCTTATATTCATAAACATTTTCCTGAAATTAATATTGATGGAGAAATTCAAGCAGATTTTGCCTTGAATAGAGTTATGAGAGAAGAAAAATTTCCTTTTTCAAAACTTCAAAATAAAAAAGTAAACGGGTTGATTTTTCCAAATTTGAATTCATCTAATATTGCCTATAAATTAATTAAAAGTTTAAATAAAATTGAATCAATTGGACCCATTGTTATGGGGCTTAAAAAACCAGTTCATATTTTACAATTAGGGTCTAGTGTTGAAGAAATGGTAAATATGGCTTGTATTGCGGTTATAGATGCACAAGAAAATAGTAAACAAGATAAATTATATTTCACTACATTTGAGCGTAAATAGAAGCGCGAAAAATGATAACCCACATTTCAGGTAAACTAGTTGAGAAAAATCCAACACATGTTATTGTAGAAGCCAATGGAATAGGCTATTGGCTAAATATTTCATTAAACACCTATTCAGAATTAGGTGACGATGAGGCTGTTTTTTTATACACATATTTAGCTATAAAAGAAGATTCTCATACACTATATGGTTTTAATAGTAAAATTGAAAGAGAAATATTTAAGTTGTTAATTTCAGTTTCAGGAGTTGGGCCAAGTATTGCCAGAACGATGTTGTCTTCTATGACTACCGATGAAATTCAACAAGCCATTGCTTCTAGTAATGTTGGCGTAATTCAATCGGTAAAAGGAATTGGAGTTAAAACAGCACAGCGTGTTTTAATAGATTTAAAAGATAAAATACTAAAAACCTATAGTATTGATGAAGTTTCAGTGGCTCAAAACAATACGAATAAAAATGAAGCGTTATCTGCTTTAGAAGTGTTAGGATTTAATAAAAAACAGTGTGAAAAAGTTTTGGATACTATTTTATTAGAAAATAAATCCTTGAGTGTTGAAGTTTTAATAAAAAAAGCGCTAAAAAACCTATAAGATTTGAGGAGAATACTTTATATATTCAAAACATATTTGATTTTGTTTGCATTGTTTGCTTCAAGTACAGCATTGTATGCTCAAATCCCTCCAGTTCAAAAGTCAACCGATACGCTTAAAGTGACTTCTGAAAAAGATACAGTAAAATTAAAATACCCTTTTAAAAGCAATAAACAAGGAAGTTTATTCTTGGCCGACCCTTCTCAAACAGAAATTATTTACGATTCAGAATTGAATAAGTATATAATAATTGAAAAAATTGGCAATTATACTTTAAGAAGACCTGTTTATTTATCGCAAGAAGAATACAAGCAATACAAGCTTAAAAAGGATATGTTGTCCTATTATAAGAATAAAATTAGTGCAACAAATAGTAAAAAATTAGGAAGTACTGATGCTCAGAAGAATTTATTACCAACATATTATGTGCAATCTGACTTTTTCGAATCTATTTTTGGAGGAAACGCCATTGAAGTAAATGCAACTGGAGATGTAACTGTAAAAATGGGTGCTTTGTATCAAAAAGTAGACAACCCTCAGTTGTCTGAAAGAAATAGAAGTAGTTTTACTTTTGATTTTGGACAGGAAATAAGCGCAAGTATTTTGGCAAAAGTAGGAACACGCTTAAAAGTGGCGGCGCAATATGATACGCAAGCGACGTTTAATTTTACGAATCAAATTAAATTAGAATATACACCTACCGAAGATGATATATTGCAAAAAATTGAAGTTGGAAATGTAAGTATGCCAATTCAAAACTCCTTAATTACAGGGGCTCAAAGTTTATTTGGTGTTAAAACGCAACTTCAATTTGGAAAAACAAAAATAACTGGTGTTTTTGCTGAACAAAAATCTCAAACAAAATCGGTTTCGGCAGAAGGAGGTTCAACTATAGAAGAATTTGAATTAGACGCATCGGATTATGATGAAAATAGACACTTTTTCTTATCACATTATTTTAGAGATCGTTACAATTTAGCTTTAAAAGATTATCCGTTAATTAATAGTTCGGTTAACATTACAAAAGTTGAGGTTTGGGTAACAAACCGAAATGCTACAACTGTTGATATTAGAAATATCGTTGCCTTGTCCGATTTAGGAGAAGGAATGACTGAAAATATTGGTCCTGCAAATGTAATTCCAAATGGAACAGGAGATTTGCCTTTTAATGGAAGTAATAACATTGAGTCTATTTTAACTTTGAATAATGCAGTAAGAAAAATTTCCTCTGTTGGATCAGGATTAGCACCTTTTGCAATGCAGCAAGGAAGGGATTATTCTGTTTTAGAAAATGCAATTAAATTAAGACCAGACGAATATAAAATTCACCCTCAATTAGGATTTATTTCTTTGAACCGAAGATTAGCCGATTCAGATGTATTAGCAGTATCTTATCAATATACTGTAAACGGTGATTCACAAGTTTACCAAGTTGGTGAATTTACAAGTGATGGTATTATTGCGCCAGATAATATTGTAGTAAAATTATTAAGAAGTGAAATAATTAGTGCTGAAATACCAATGTGGAAGTTAATGATGAAGAATATTTATTCATTACAAACTTACCGAATGCAGCCAGAAGGTTTTAGATTGGAACTATTATATGCAGATGACGCCACGGGTGTGCCAATAAATGTGCTACAAAATGCGAAAACTACAGGAATTTCAGAAAGAACCCTATTAAATTTATTCGACATTGATCGTTTAGATCAAAGCCAGTTTTATACGCCAGAAGGAGATGGTTATTTCGATTATGTTGAAGGAGCAACTATAAATTCAGAAAAAGGTTTTATCATTTTCCCATCGATAGAGCCATTTGGTGAAGATTTAGAAGCTAAATTAACCGACCCAGATGACGAGCAATATATTTTTAAAGAATTATATACAGTTACACAATCTGAGGCTAGAAATAATTTTCAACATAAAGATAAATATTTAATTAAAGGATATCACAAATCTGAAAGTGCCAATGGAATTCCATTAGGAGCTTTTAACGTTCCTCAAGGTTCGGTTAGAGTAACTTCTGGTGGGCGAGAATTGGTAGAAGGCGTAGATTATGTGGTGGATTATAAAATGGGTAGAGTTCAAATTGTAAATCCAAGTTTAGAAGCTTCAAACGCTCCAATTCAGGTTTCAGTTGAAAATAATGCCGCCTTTAATTTACAAACAAAACGTTTTTTTGGAGTAGATATTGAGCATCAATTTTCAGATAAATTTATTGGAGGTGCTACTTTTTTAAATTTGAATGAAAAACCGATAACACAAAAAGCATTATTTGGTCAAGAACCAATTAACAATACCATTTTTGGATTGAATTTTAATTTCGGAACAGAAGTTCCGTTTTTAACAAAATTAGCCAACAAGTTGCCAAATATTGATACGGACTACGAGTCAAACTTTTCAATAAGAGGTGATTTTGCCATGTTAAAGCCAGGTTCACCAAAAAGAATTGAATTGGAAGGGGAAGCAACTTCTTATGTAGATGATTTTGAAGGCTCACAAATTCCTTTAGAAATTAAATCTATTAGACAATGGCATATGGCAAGTACGCCACAATATCAAACACAATTTGATTTAGGAGGGAATGCATCAGACATAAGTTATGGATATAACAGAGCAAAATTAGCTTGGTATATTATTGACCCATTGTTTTACGGCGGTTCTTCTTTAAAACCTGGAAGTATTGATAACCAAGAACTGTCAAGAGCAGAGGTTAGAAGAGTTCGTTACGAGGAATTATTTCCTGAGCAAGATTTAGATTTAACGCAATCTACCATAGTGAGAACGATGGATTTAGCGTATTTCCCAAATGAAAGAGGAAGTTATAATTACGATGTTAGTAATGTTGGAGCTGATGGAAAATTTACAAACCCTGAAGATAGATGGGGAGGAATTACGCGAGCACTAACAACTACCAATTTTGAACAATCAAACGTGGAGTATATTCAGTTTTGGTTAATGGATCCTTACGATCATTATTCCATAACAGCTGCTGAGGGTTTGCCAAATAATATTAATCCAAATGACCCTGGAAATCAGGTTGGAGAATTATATTTTAACTTAGGAAATATTTCAGAAGATATATTAAAAGATGGTAGAAAAATGTATGAAAACGGATTGCCAGAAGATCCTTTAAGCACGAACAATACCGATGATACGATGTGGGGAAAAATCCCTACAAATCAATCATTATTATACGCATTTAGCGATGACGATAACGAACGTTTAAATCAGGATGTTGGTTTTGATGGATTGAATGATGAAGAAGAACGTCAAAAATTTGGAACAAACTTTGGTCCTGACCCTGCGAATGATAATTACCAATATTTTAGAAGTTCAGAATATGATGATAATCAGGCATCGGTAATAACGAGATATAAAAAATTCAATAATACACAAGGAAATTCACCAACCAATAATTTATCTACAGAAAGTTATCCAACCTCTGCAACTACATATCCCGATACTGAAGATATTGATAAGGATCAAACAATGAATTCGGTGGAGAGTTATTATCAATACAAAGTTTCTTTGAATAAAGGAGATTTAACCGTTGGTCAAAATCATATTGTAGATGAAAAAAGAGTTCGTGTTAGATTAGATGACGGTAGTGAAAAGGAGTTTAGATGGTTGCAATTTAGAATTCAAGTAAGTACTCCAGACGAGGTTGTTAATAATATTACAGGTTTCAATTCAATCCGTTTTATGCGAATGTTTTTAACGAAATTTAAAATGCCGATTGTATTACGATTTGGTGAATTAGAATTGGTTAGAGGCGATTGGAGACGTTATACAAAAACAATTGATGAAGCTATTAATCCTCCTCAAAACTTAACAAGTACTGATCTTCAAAATTTTGAAGTTGGGGTTGTTAATATTCAAGAAAATGAGGATAGAAACCCAATTCCATATACCCTTCCACCAGGAATTAAACGTGAAATTTTAAGAGGAAGCACCACTTTACAAAAACAAAATGAACAATCGGTTTCATTAAAAGTTACCGATATGGAGCCGAAGGAAACTCGTGCAATTTATAAAAATGTAAGAGTTGATTTAAGAATGTACAAACATTTAAAATTGTTTTTACATGCTGAAGGAGTTCAAACGAGACCTCAAGTTCAGAATAATGATTTAAAGGCAATTGTTAGATTGGGAAGTGATTTAAATGATAACTATTACCAAATAGAAAAACCATTAACTATTTCTGAATACGGAGCATCTTCTCCTATTGATATTTGGCCAGAAGAGAATAATTTAGATGCCTTTTTAGAATATTTAGGAAAACTAAAATTACAACGATTTGAACAAGGAATTGCGCCAAATATTTTATTTCCAGAAGTTGGAAGTGCATTGCCTTTTGACGATATGGAAGGTTATGAAATTAGAGTAAAAGGAAATCCGAACTTATCAAACATTAAAACAATAATGCTGGGTGTTCAAAACACTTCAAATATGAGTCAGAGTGCTGAAGTTTGGTTTAATGAAATGCGTGTTGCAGAATTTGATAATGAAGGTGGCTGGGCTGGTGTAATTAGTGCTGATGCCAATATTGCAGATTTTGCCGACATTGCCGTAACTGGTAGAATGGAAACCAAAGGATTTGGCGGTATTGACAATCGTGTAAATGAAAGAAGCCAAGAAGATGTAAAGCTTTATGATTTAATTACAAATGTAAATATGGGTAAATTATTACCTAAAAAATGGGGGATTCAGTTGCCATTAAGCTATAGTATTTCAGAGGAAATACAAGATCCTAAATACGATCCACAATACCAAGATGTTCTTTTTGAGGAAGCACAAGAGATAAACCCAAATAGCGATAAAGCACAAGATTATACCAAAAGAAAAAGTATAAGTTTAATGAATGTGAGGAAAGAGTACAATCCTGATTCAAATAAAAAACAACGTTTTTACAATGTAGAAAACTTATCGGTTTCGTATGCTTATAATGAAACATTTCATAGAGATTACAATGTTGAGAAATTTGTAGATCAAAATGTAAGAGCTTCAGCAAATTATAATTATAGTTTTGAAGAAAAAAGTTTAGAACCTTTTAAAAATTGGGAATCTTTAGATGGTAGATTCTTGCGATTTATAAAAGATATAAATGTGAATTTATTACCATCGTCAATATCAGTAAATTCGAATATTTTTAGAAGTTATAATGAGCAATTGTCAAGAAGTTTAATTGAAGGCTTACCGCAGTTGCCAACACTAAAACAGCGACACTTCATGTTCGACTGGGATTACAATATTGGTTACAATCTTACCAGATCGTTACAGTTTAATTTTAGAGCAGCTAACAATTATATTTATGATGATTTTAATGCATCAGAAGACATTCAAATATTCGATAATTTCTTTTCTATTGGAAGACCAGATCATTACCATCAATCTTTAAACGGAACCTATCAGATTCCTATAAATAAATTACCATATTTAGAATTTATTAAAGCAGATTATGCTTATACTGCAGATTTTGATTGGCAAGCCACATCACAATCGTATGTGAGTAAATTGGGTAATGTTATTCAAAATTCGAATACACATAATTTTGGAGTTGACTTAGATTTTACCAAGTTTTACAAGGATTTAAGCGAGAAAATATTTGATGATAATAAATCAAAGAAAATAGTTGATGCGCCAAGAACTTCGCCAAGTGGAACGCCGAAAAAGAAAACAGTTGTTATTGATAACAAAAAGTCGGTAACAAAAGAAATAAGTGAAGGTTTTTACGGAATTTTAACAGCAGTAAAAAAGGCGAGATTTAATTATTCTGAAAACAATGGAACGTATATTCCAGGGTATATTCCAGAAGTTGGATTTTTAGGAAGAGATAATTATTCTGGAGGTTTAGCACCAACTTTTGGATTCGTTTTTGGAAGTCAAATCGATATTAGACAACGAGCTATTGAAAACGGTTGGTTAATTTCAAGAAGTGAAGATGATCCTTACTACAACAAAACGTACAGTAATACGCATATGAATAAATTCGATGCGGCAATTACTATTGAACCTTTTAAGGATTTTGATATTGAATTAACTGGAAACAAAACCTACACAAAAAATATTTCACAACAACTAGATGTTGTAGATAATGTATTAAATCAAGAATCACCAACAACCGAGTATGGTAATTTTATGATTAATACCAATATTTTAAAAACAGCTTTTAAAAACAGCGATGCAAATTTTGAAAAATTTAAATCGAACAGGTTAATAATTGCAGAACGATTAGCTACTGAAGCAGGGCAGCCAATAACTGGTTTTGGATCAACGAGTCAGCAAGTATCTTTGCCAGCTTTTATTGCTGCATATTCAGGGAAAGATGCAAATTCGGTAAAATTAAATGCGTTTAGAGATATTCCAATACCTGGCTGGAGAATCAACTACAAAGGTTTAATGAATAATAAATGGTTTAAAAAGACTTTTAGAAGTTTTTCATTATCGCATAGTTACGATTCTCGATATTCCGTTTTAAGTTTTAGTAATAATTTGGAATACGATAAAAATGACCCATACGGAGGTACTGATATTGTTGGAAACTATTTTAATAAAACATTGTTCACAAATGTGGATTTAATTGAAGAATTTGGCCCGTTAATTAAAGTAGATGTAAAAATGAAAAATTCTATGTCGTTTTCTGGAAGAGTGGATAAAGACAGGAGGTTAACCTTAAATTTCAATAACAATACCATTACCCAAATGAAAGGTTTAGAGTATGTTTTAGGATTGGGGTATAGAATTAAGGATTTAGCTATGAAATTTAATTTTGGAGGTAAATTAACAAGATTAAAAGGAGATCTTAATCTAAGGGCAGATTTATCATTAAGAGACAATAAAACAGTAATTAGAGCAATAGATGAAGATAACGATCAGGTTACTGGCGGGCAACGTTTATTATCGTTGAAATTTTTTGCAGATTATGCTATAAGTCGTAATTTCACGGCCTCGTTTTACTTTGATCAAAGCTCTTCAAAGTATGCTATATCAACTACTTTTCCAAGGCAATCTGTTAGCTCTGGAATAAGTGTTAGATACGTATTAGGAAATTAAAGAAAAAAATAAATTACAGATGAATATACCAAGCGAATTAAAGTATACAAAGGATCACGAATGGGTTAAAATAGATGGCGATGAAGCCACTGTTGGAATTACTCAGTTTGCACAAGGAGAATTAGGAGACATTGTTTATGTAGATGTTGATACATTAGACGAAGAAGTTGAGAAAGACGAAGTTTTTGGTTCTGTAGAAGCTGTAAAAACGGTATCAGATTTAATTATGCCACTTTCAGGTGAAATTATTGAGTTTAATGAAGGTTTAGAAGATGAGCCTGAAATAGTGAATGCTGATCCATATGGAAAAGGTTGGATGATTAAAATTAAAATTACAGATGCTTCTCAAATAGATGATTTATTGTCTTCTGAAGCATACAAAGAATTGATTGAGGGCTAATATATTTTTATTTATAGCTATTGTTTTAAGTCTGCTCATTTTAGTAGGAAGCCTTACTTCATTACAAGTAAATGTTGTTAAAAATGTTAGTAATAGCGATAAGCTAATGCACATAATTGCATATGGTGTATTAAATATAAGTTGGCTACTTACATTTAAAGAGCGAAATATTAACAATAGAAAACTTTTAATTTCAACAGTTGTACTTTGTTATGGCATAATAATTGAGGTTTTACAAGGTATGGTTACCAATTATAGACAGGCCGATTTTTATGATATCTTAGCAAATTTCATTGGAATTTCACTTTCTATCATCATTTTTAACCTTTTTTTAGAAAAAAAACTTTGAATTAGGAAAAATTAATTGCAAAAGTTATATTAAAATTATTAAATTAGCACACTATAAAAATTTTTCGCAGATGCAGATCAAAAAAAGTCCAAAAGCAAATTTAGAAAACTACAGCAAGTTATTTATGCAATTAGGTTTAGTGTTAGCACTATTAATAACCTATTTAGCTATTGAAAAAAAGACGTATGACAGAGTCATTGACGACCTTGGACCAGTTGTATTGAATATGGAAGATGAAGAAGAACAAATTGAACTTGAAGTAGTAAAACCACCAGAGGTAAAAGCACCACCACCACCAACACCAGATAAGATTGAAGTTGTTGAGGATGAGGAAGAAGTAGAAGAAACGATAATTGAATCAACTGAGACAGATGAAGATGAAGCTGTTGAAATTGAGGAAATTATTGAAGTAATAGAAGAAGAAGAAGTTATTGAAGATGTTCCTTTTTCAATTATTGAAGACGTACCTGTATATCCTGGATGTAAAGGAAATAAAGCAAAATTGAGAGCATGTTTACAAGAAAAAATTGCAAAACATGTAAATAAAAAATTCAATGCAGATTTAGCATCTGATTTAGGTTTAGCACCTGGTGTTAAGAAAATATTTGTAGTTTTTAAAATTGATAAAAATGGAAATATTGTTGATGTAATGGCGAGAGCACCTCATAATAGATTACGTGATGAAGCGATTAGAGTTGTAAAATCTTTACCTAAAATGATTCCTGGTAAACAACGTGGTATTCCAGTAGGGGTAAAATATAGTATGCCAATTGCTTTTAAAGTAGAATAACATATTAAGAAAAATATAGTTTAAAAAGCCACCTTAATTAAGGTGGCTTTTTTTGTTTATACAACTTAAATTAATGAAAAGAGCACCATTAGTTTCATTTTTCTATATTTGTTTAAAAGCTATTATTATGAAAAAATACATTTACATCGTTTTTACAGTACTATTTTGTCATATTGGAAATGGACAAACTATAGTCACCGATACCATTTCTAGAACAGCAACCATTGTACACAATGTAAATGGAAATAAGGTTTCATTCAACCCAGAAACACCTCAACTAAATCAAATTGCTGGAGCTCCAAAAGCTTTTTACACGTATTATTGGGAGTTTGGCGATGGTAATTATAGTTTTCAAGAAAAGCCAAATCACTCATACAAAAAAAAAGGAGATTATACAGTTCAATTATCGGTAACTAATAATTACGACGATGGTAAACCACCAACAACAAGACCAAAAGACGTTGCTATTTTAGAAGATAGCGGAACAGTTTTAGACAATGAAAAATCGAATTTATTAAGTTCATTTGGAGGATTCAGATTGCAAACAAATCGAGATCCAGTGCCAGATGAAGAAATGCAATTTGTTTTAAGTTATGGAAATGAACAGAGTTACCCAACAAACGGAAAAATTTATCTTTTTTTTAATGAAAGAAAATATGAAGATAAAAACTTTGAATTATCAGACATTCGTTTGTACAATAACGAAACAGAAAATGTTGACGAAGTTATAGCTAGTAATTTTATTTCAAAGGAAGAGTTCATTCAAACGACTGGAGTTTCAACATTTATGAATACTTCGTTAATTGTTAACGATACTTTAAAGCAAAATTTACCGCTAACTTTAGAAGATGCTAAAAGCTATTATCAGGATGTAAAAGTTTTTGATTTTGATGAAATGCAATCAAACGAAGAGCGTAATATGTTTTTTACGTTTAAAACAACTCCCGAAATGCTGAAAGATACAAGTGCCGTAATCTCTATAAGAAGTGTGTATGTTCCCGAAAGAGGGAATGATGCACATAAAGTATTGACTAAAGAAATGGAGATTGTTACTTCACACGATCCAAATAAAATGGCGGTATATGATACAAGATTGAATTATAGACTGGTTCGGGTTAAAAGATTGAAATATAAAGTTAGATTTCAAAATGATGGAGAAGGCCCAGCGCGTTTAATAAAGCTAAATGTTGATATGCCTGAAATGTTAGATAAACAATCGCTTAAAGTGATTGATATGTATCCTAAATGTCCTATTTGTCCGGAAGAGGAAGTCAGATACAGTTGTTTAGATACTATTATTTCAAAAGACCAAATATCGTTTCAGTTTAAAAACATTTATTTACCCGGAACAGCTCAAAAGGGTGTACATGATAAAGATTCTACTAAAGGTTTTGTTAAGTATTCTATGAAATTTGGAAAGAAATTTCATAAAAAACCATCAAGAAGTCAAACAGCCATTATTTTCGATAAGAATGAACCTATTATCACAAACGTATCTAGGTCGAGGTTTAAACCTGGAATTTCAATTGGTGCCAAAGCTGGATATAACACTTTTCCAGATTTAAACGATTCAAAAGGGTATTTTGTTGGTGCAACGATTTCACCCTATAAATCGTACAAAAAGTATTTACAAGCCGAAGTGATGGTTGCTACTGAAGAGTTTGGAGATTTTAGTACTATTGAAGCTCCGACAGGTGTATTAGAATTACCTGATGGAACAATTGTTGATAGCGCATATAAAATAGAAGAATTGGCAGCAACTACTTCAAAAATAAATATTGATATAGTTCCAATTTCTTTTAGATACAATTTAAATGGAGTAATTGGTTTGGGTATTGGGCCACAAATTTCGTTAGATATTTCAAATAAAATTGAATCAGAATCTTCAATTGAGTATTTTACTTATTTTAATGAGCAGATTGGAAAGCCACTTCCAATTGGTACTGACGGCTTAGAAAAAACTTCAACAAGCGATTCTTTTACCGATATTAGGTACGGTATTTTTGGTGATATTACTATTGGTGCAGCTAGAATTGGTCCAAGTATTGGAGCGAGGTATATTTATAATTTTAACAAGCCCAATGCACAACTTCATTTTTATGCAATTTGGAAAATATAAAACACTTTATGCCTAAATTAATATGGTTTGTGTTGTTTATGTATTTTGGTATTGGCCTACAAGCGCAACAAAGTGAAGTATTCCAGAGCCGCTTAGATGCTTTAAAAAAGGCGAATAATTATTCAGAGTATATATATGTTTCTTTAGACGAATTTGCCAAATTTTCAGAAATAGATAATCTAATTGTTTTAGAAAACATTTCTAAAAATCTGTGGAGAAAACCACTAAATCAAAATGAATTTTTAGCTCAAATTTATTTCAATGTAAATTATGGTTATTATTTAAAACAGTTTGGTTTTATTAGTGAATCTGTTTTTTATTACGAAAAAGCAAAGGAAATTTTTGAACAACATCCTTCAATAAATTATGACATAATTGAGTTCTGCTATAAACCTTTAGCCAATAATTATACAAGATTAGGAGATTTTGAACGTGCCGAAGATTTATTAAAAGTAACGCTTAGCAAGGCTCAACAAAATAATGATGAGATAAATGTTTTAGCAGCCTATTCAAATTTGGCTATTATTAAACGCAGTTTAGGTGAATTTAATAAGGCAATTGAATATTTAAATTTAGCTTTAGAAAAAACAACTTCGCAAAGTTTTTCGGGAAAAGTATATTCCGACTTGGCAATGAACTATTTGCTTTTAAACGATTTACTGAATGCTGAAAAGATGCTAAAACTTTCAAATTCTTTAGCTAATGAGCCTAAAGTTTTGAGTAAAAATATCCAAACACAAGGAAATATTTATTTACTGAAAAGTGATTTTATAAAGGCAAAGATGAATTTTGAAAAAGCGTTGCCGTTAGCAAAAGAAATTTTTGGGCCTAATGATAGAGAAGTAGGAAAATTGTACAACCAAATTGCCCAATGTAACATGGGTTTAGGTTGGTACAATGAAGCTATTTTTTACTATGAATTATCATTAAAAACATTAATTCCAAAATATAGTAAATTAGGTATTGAAGATAATTTTGATGAAAATTATTTATACCCCGAAAATAAGTTGTTAGAAAGTTTTGATGGTTTGGCAGAAGCATATACTTTTTTAAACAAATGGGATAAAGCATTGGCGAATTATAACCTTTCCTTTTTAGTTGAAAGCCAGCTACAACAAACCTATACTACACAACAAGCAAAACTTATTCAGCAACAACAAAACAGAAAAAGAAGTGAACTCTGTATTAAAATTTGTTATGATTTATACGAAGAATCTAAGGATATTGAATGGGTTGAAAAGGCATTTATATATGCTGAAAATTCAAAATCATCGGTTTTGAACGATGTAAAAAAAACCAAATTTAATAANTCCTTTTTTANCAAGGATTCAATTTTTATAAATGAAAAAAGGTTACTTTTTCAAAAAGCNGAATTAAATAAAAAAATTGTAATAGAGGAGTTGAAAAGGGAAAATGCTTCCATTAATTTATTAGCTGAATATACTAAAGATAGAGATCAAACATCAAATAAATTACAACTGTTAAAGCAAGAAATTAGGAAAAAGTATCCTTATATAAATCAATCTTCAAATACTATTTCAAGCTCCATAATTCAAAGCGAGATTTTAAAAGAGAATCAAACCTTTGTTGAATTTTTTAATGGAGAGCAACATATTTTTCGTTTTGTGATTCCTAAAAACAATGTTATAACTTTAAATAAAATTGAAAAAACACCAGATTTTGAGACAACAATTGAAGTCTTTTTAAATTTATTTGTGACTGGAAATAGAGCTGCAATTCAGAATAATTTAGAGCACTATTCAACTTTAGGATTTAAATTGTACACATTCTTATTTTCAGAATTAGAGAGCAAATCACTAATTATTGTTCCAGATGGTCAATTGTCATTCATACCTTTTGATGCCTTATTAACTAAAAAAACTTCTTTATTTAACTTTGAAAAGTTGCCATATTTTGTAAAAAATACCGAATTGCAATTGGCATATTCTGCTAGTTTGTTAAACTTAAATAAAGAAAAACCTGAAACTAAAATTTCAAAAGTTTTAGGGTTTTTCCCAATTTTTGAAAATAAAAATAGAGGATTGGCAACATTGAGTTATACAAAAGAAGAATTGAAAAGTATTAAATCGAATTGGGATGGTGATTATTTTGAAGATAAAACCGCATTAATGTCAACTTTTAAAAATAAAAGCGAAGAGGCTCATATTATTCATTTATCTACGCACGCTTCAGCGGGAGATTTTACGACACCTCCATCAGTAGAATTTTTTGATAAAACATTGTATTTACCTGAAATTTATGTTACAATTTTTCAGCAGATTTATTGGTTTTAAGTGCTTGCGAAACGGGTTTAGGTGTTTTAAGAAAAGGAGAAGGAGCTATGAGTTTGGCAAGAGGTTTCTCATATGCTGGGGTTAAAAATTTAATAGTTTCACTATGGAAAGTGAATGATAAATCTACTCAAGAATTAATGTCAGGATTTTACCGAAACTTAAAAGACTCCAATGATAAATCAGGAGCTTTGCATAATTCTAAATTAGATTATTTAAATAATTCTGAAATTTCTTCCTTAAAAAAATCTCCATATTATTGGGCTGGATTCACTTATATTGGTGAAAATTCAATTCCAAAAAAATCTGAATTTCAGTTTTGGTGGTTACTTATTCCTCTATTCTTGTTAGGAGGGTTTTTTCTATTAAAAAAACGTTAGTTTTGACGATATTTTAACAATATGAAGCTAAAAAGTACACTTACTAGAAAAGGATACGTAAAAATTAAATTAAAAAAGATTAATACCAATCATTTTGAAATGAAAGGAAAAATAAATGGTGTTAAAGGACGATTTATTTTAGATACAGGAGCTTCAAACTCTTGTGTGGATATTAACCTTGCTGAGAAATTTAAATTAGTTTTAAAGGATTCAGAGACAAAAGCGGCGGGTGCAGGTGCTATTGGTATGGAAACAAAAGTTTCATCTAAAAACTTAATAAAGTTAAATAATTGGGCATATCATA
>JGI24025J20009_10001448_pt1 | contig 17857 bp, 25 predicted proteins | sample Cruoilmetagenom3_FD_20009 | JGI IMG/M metagenome (IMG submission 20009) | reverse complement strand
GACCAAAAGTTCTATTTTTCACAAACTCCTCCTGACTTAAATATCCCACGATTCCCTTCGGCTGTCAAGCCCGATTTCAGCCTGGCACTGTTACCCCAAAAGTCGTTATGCTGGCGCTTTGCTCCAGGATTTCAACCTGGGCATTACCCGTACCGCCGACTTCGTACCATTCGGCGAACGCAAAAGAAATGCACGCTACTAATGTAATAAAGTAAAACTTCGAGAATCTGAGCATCATCTATAACCTCAATTAAATATAAATGCCGCTTCCCCCATTGTCAAACCCAAGTATTAGTCGAAACCCAACAGGCAATGTGCCGTTGGTGAGTCTTGCCGCTTGCTCTTGACTTCTGCTTTTCCCTGTTATACTCAACTGTGCTGAAGATGCAAAATCTGTTCCTGTTTTGAATAGAAGTTATGGAGGAAGAATGAAAATCAGAATTACCGTGCTTTGCCCCGTGGCAATAGCTGTCATGCTTATACCCGGATGCACTCAGAAAAAAGGCCCGGCTTATGAGCGCTGGGGCATCACGAAGACCGTTGTTGATAACGCCTCTGAAAAGCAGTTGGCATCGGCTTATGACCTGCTTTATAGTATGAAGCTCGAGCAGGCAAAGATAGCCTACAGAAAAGTTGCAAAGAAATTCCCGAACAGTGCCGAGGCACATCTCGGTCTGAGCATAGCCTATCGGTATTTGCACAGGCTCCCCAAGGCTGTAACAGAAAACCAGCGGGCGTTGGAACTCGATTCTAATGCGGTCGCGGTTCAGTGCAATTACGCCGACCTTCTGACCCCGCACCGCGGCGCAAAACTGAAAGAAGCCCTTAATGATTCGGCCCGGTATGTCTTAAGCAACAGTTATTACCTGAAAGCCGCAAATTCCGGCCATCCGATTTCTGCATATGCCCATATCGGACTCTGGACCAATTATATGATACTGGGCCAACTGGACAAAGCACGCCAGGAACTTCTAGCTCTCGGAAAGGAAAACTATTTCCCGAAATTGCTCAGTGATTTTGCCCACAATATGCTGATTTCTCTGGCACCTCAAGCAATCATTTTCACAAACGGGGACAATGATACCTACCCGCTTTTCGTGCTCCAGGAATACGATGGGTTCAGACAGGATGTGAGTGTCGTCAATATCAGTCTGCTCAACATCCCGACCGTCGCCGGCCTGTTTAGAGACTCGCTGAAAGTCCCGATTTCTTACAGCGACAGCGAACTCAAGGCTATGAAACCGGAATTCGACTCGACCCGAGGGAAACTGGTGCTGCCGTCCGACCATCTGGTAGCAAATATCATCCAGAACGCCCGCAAGAAAAAACAACCGGTCTACTTTGCCACAACCGTTGCCCAAAACCGTTTGTCAAGCTACAAGGACAATCTGATTCTGGCGGGTCTTGCATGGGAGGTCACAAACACCAAAACCAGGGATTCAGTAAATATTGACAAGGTCATCCAGAATATGACTGAGAAATACCGGCTTGACACAACCGGCCTGAAGCAAACATGGCCTGCAAATATCTCCCCTCTTACCAGAAATGTGTCTGGTCTTGCGGTTAACTATTTAGGCCTGTATGACCTGATGGCAAACTATTACAAGGGTCAAAACAAGAAAGACAAGGCAATAGATTGCTATCGGAAGATGGTTCAGATAACCGTGCCTCTGGGCCGTAATGATTTGACAGAAACAATTCTTGACCGCTGGCTCAAGCTCAAACCCGTTGACAGCGAAGCGAAACATCTCAAGGAGAAATATATTCGGTCATAACTATTGACCCTCATCCAAATATAGCTATAATTATTAGCGTCAATGATTTGGGAAGGAACGGGAAGGTATTGAGTTTTTGTCATCAAACAATCCACCCGGCGCTGCCGGCTGAGTCTGCCCGTTCCTGGCTCACCATAACAGGAGGTATGAATGGATAAAGACACCTACCGCAGCAAAATGCTGACAGTCGGCATCTGGGTAACCGGTCTGGCAACCGCCGGGTTCATGGTAGCTGATGTGGCTGTGAGACCGACGCTCACCTGGTTAAGCCTGATGCCTGTCTACTGTCTCGCTGTCTTTGCGCTACTGCACAGTATTTCTTTGCTGGGCACGAGACGGGCACTCTGGTTTTTGGTCCTGGGACTGATTCTTTCCTTTGTGGCCGAATACCTCGGCACGAATTTCGGGGCCATCTCCGGTAGCCACTGGTTTGCCCGGCCCCGCGATTTATATGTCCAGGTCGGGGTCCGGCTTCCCGGCCGGGTATCGCTGGCCGTTGTCCTTACCTGGTACGGAATGCTTTACCTCGCATTCCTTGTCGCAACTTACTTGCTCCGGGCACGACCGTCTGATGCCAGTGCATTTGCCGCTGTGCCCATGGCTTCAGGTCTGGCAATGGCCTTATGGCAACTTACTGCCGGGCCGGTGGCAATCATGCGGGGAACAGTAAAATTCGCCCAAAATGGCTTCTACCATGGCATCCCGCTCTCGAACTTCGTCGGCTGGTTTGCGACATCAATCTTCATCGTGCTATTCTTTCAGGCAATCGAACCTGCCGCAGTTGATACCGACCGGTTTGTGAAAGAGAAACAGACCGCGAACTTCGCCTTCGCCATGTTCGGCCTTTCCCTGCTTTACTCGACTTTGATGTGCTTCCGTTTCCACCTGACCGGCGCCGCATGGCTCGGCGTCGTCATAATGCTGCTTACTGTACTGGCCTTCTCTATCCGGGGTAAAGTTAAACACCCGGTAGCCAACATGCGCCAGGCGACAAACCCGACTGGCTAATCCGGTATGACTTCCAAGCCGCCCGGAATCCGGGCGGCTTTTTCTTTAACCACGCTTGACTTACCCGTTGACAGACTTAACTTATCCGACATGAGACTGGTCAAACTTGTGCTCCTATCTGCCATCATGCTGATAACTACTTCTCAAACTATCGGCAAACCCAGCTTGAACCAATTCCTTGCCCGTCGCAATTACGAGAAAGCCGTAGCATTCTATAAACAGCAGGTTGCCTTTGACTCAACCGATGCCCTGGCTGTGCGTAACCTTGCCCGTATCTATGACTACTGGCACAAATACGACATGAGCCTGTGCTGGTGGAACCGTGCCCTCATACTGAACCCGAACGACGACTCGGCCCGGCGTGGCCGCTGGAATTCGCGGTATCGCCGGGACGAAAACGATTCAGTCCGACTGACAACCACAAAACAATTGATAACCCGGGAAGCGCAGAAAATTCTTGCAGAAACAACCGCTGCAACCCTTGCACTGGCATTTGACGGTTTGTCACTGGGAGATACTACTCAGGCCAGACAAACGGCCGTAACCCTTACCAGGTATTTTCCGAACTCGCCAAAAGCCTATGAAATCATTGGCACAATGTTCTACGACTCTTTGTATCCAATCTGGCGCAACGATACCCTGAAGGTTCCGTTGTTGCGCCGATTCCTCAAGCGCTTTCCTGACACCGAATGGCGCACCACTATCTACACTTATCTTTTGAGCTCACTTTACCAGCTCAATGACACCGCTGGTGTCAAACGCACTGCAAAAGAGATGGTAACAGATGACCCATCTGACCCGTTCCGCTGGCGCTACGCTGCGGCAATCCTGAACCGGATGAAAGCCATCCCTGAAACTGCAGCCAAGTATGCCCGTAAAGCAATCGAATTAGAACCACGCTTTACCAAACCACCGAACAAACCATCTGAACAATGGGAACTTGAATACCCTGTGCTTTACGCCTCATCCAGGCTTGCCCTGGCCCAGGCACTCAAAGACATGGGAAATCTCAAAGCGGCACACCACTGGTTAGTTGAAGCAATCAAAGGCTCTGATTTCGGGATTGACTGTGAAGCCACATTCGGCTCACTTTACGAATTCCTGGGAGAAATAGACGAGGAATTGGGCGATACCCTGGCCGCACAGCAGTCATATATCGAGGCACTGGTTCAGGGCGATACCAGAAACCTCTCTTCAGCACGTGCCGACTCATCTCTTCGGCGCTTGTGGCAGACAGATGAACACGAACTTCTAAAAAAGGCACGCAAGGCAACCGATTATTCTGGCCCGCAGTTTACCGATGTTACCGGAGAAGCCGGCCTTACCGACCTGCATGGCGCCCGTGTTGCCTGGGGTGATTACAATAACGATGGTTTTGACGACCTGCTTGTTTCGGGCCATCGTCTGTTCCGTAACGACTCTGGGAAGCGATTCGTTGAAGTAACCGATGCGGTTGGTCTGAGTGGAGCACGCGGTCGTGGAAGTATCTGGGCAGACTTTGATAACGACGGCTGGCTCGACTTCTACATGTGCGGCCACGATACCACCGACAAACTCTGGCGCAACACCCAAGGTAGATTCATGGATGTCACAGTCCAGGCAGGTAACCCGTCTGACCCTTATCCGACCGAAGGCTGCGCCTGGGCCGACTTTGACAACGATGGGTTCGTTGACTTGTACTGTGCTAATTATGAAAACTGGGCCGAGCACTCCCATTATCCGGACCGACTCTACCGGAATCAATCCGGCATATTTCATAACATAACAAATCAGGCAGGTATCATCCCGCCATTCGGCCTGGACCGCGCCGGTCGCGGTGTTGCCTGGGCCGACTTTGATAACGATGGCTACCAGGACTGTTTCGTGGCAAACTACAGGCTTCAGGAAAATTTCCTCTGGCACAACAACCGCAATTCGACATTCACAAACATCGCTCCGATGCTCGGCATCGCCGGTGATGAGAAAAACGGCTGGTTCGGCCATACAATCGGTGCGGCCTGGGGCGATTATGACAATGATGGCGACCTTGATTTGTTTACCGCTGACCTTGCTCACCCGCGCTATATCGAATTCTCGAACCGTTCGAGGCTCTATGAAAACCTCGGGCAGGATACCTATCCCGGGTTCTGCGACCGCCGTGCTGCATCGGGCATCAAATACGAAGAAACCCATTCGAACCCTGCCTGGGCCGATGTGGACAATGATGGCGACCTTGATTTGTATATCACATCGATATACAAAGGCCGGCGCTCATTTCTTTACGAAAACCTGGGCAAACATCATTCTGATTCAACTGTCAGATTCCGTGACATCACCTGGCTCAGCGGCACCAGATGCTTCAATGGCTGGGGTTGCGCATTTGCCGATTATGACTGCGACGGTGACATGGACCTCGTTGTCGGGTCTGGGTCCGGAATGAAACTCTTCCGCAATGACACCAGGAATTCAAACCACTGGCTCGAACTGAAAGTAAAAGGCACTAAGGCCAACTGTTGTGGAATCGGCTCCCGGATTACGGTCTTTCAAAACCGGAACCAATGGATTCGTGAAGTAGAAGCCGGCAGTGGAACAACCAGTCAGAACTCACTCATCCAGCACCTCGGCCTGGGAAAATCCGACGCCCCTTTAATTATCAAAGTCAGATTCGGTCCAAAGAGCACTGTCCAACTCAACGGAGTAAAAACCGACCGCATTATTACAGTTATTGAACCTTAAGTCTTTAGCGAAACTTCGGCAGGAATGAAGGAACCTGATTCGCATAACGGTTATACTCGCTTCTAAGCACATGCCGCAGTTCCTGGTCTTCGTATCGCACCTGCAAAAGAATCAAAGGCAGGCCTATCCCAAAGACCAGAGCGAGCCCACCCCAGGAACGGAATACCAGCGCTGCACCTACTAGTTGCACGAATGTGGCGAAATAACGCGGGTGTCTGCTTATTCTCTGAAAACGCAAAGAAACGAATTTCCGCTCCGGCAAAGAACGCCGACTACCTTTGCGGCCCCGACCTGCAGCCAGTTTGGCAAATGCAAACAGTGTTTCAAGCCGGATATAAATACCAATGCCGAATAAAACCATACCCAAGATGCCTGTTATTACTATCGGCACAGGAATCTGAGTCCAATGCCACCAGATGAAATCTGCAGCCACATAGCCTAAGAAAGGATAAACAAAAAAGGCGAAAACCCCTCGCCATAAAGAAGAGCACCGAACAATCCCGGACTGGAAAAAAGGCGAACCTAAATAATACTCCACTGCCAGCCACAAAACCAGAGCATACGCAAATAAGAGCGGCAAAACGACATGCACTGGCACCGCATCAAGGAAGAAATTCCAGAAAAAGACCAGGAAATAAAAAGTCACAAGCAGAGTCCAGACTAACCGGCCAAGACGGAATTCTACTACAATATCATTCACAGTTTCTCTTCAGCCGAAGCCAATATATCGGCACATATCATCCAGAACTGCTTTCTATCTAGTTCATATCTCTTAAACACCGGTTTCGGATGGCGCTTGATGAAATCAAGACTGGTTGCCAGCCGGTATTGTCCCTCAGGCGTCATTTTTTTGCCGCGCCGCCACTCAAGTTTCACCGAACTGTCTGTCAGCAGTGATTTAATCGCACTACCACTCAGAGTCACAAGCACCCTTCTTCCAGGATTCCGCAAAACATTAACCAGCTTCTTATTGGTAACCGGCCCAGGACCTAATGCATTGGTTAGGAGGGAAACATCATCTATGAACCCGTCAACCCCCTTTCCCAAATATCCTCTTATCAGCACCCGGTTCAATGTCTCAGTAGACATCCGGACCTCAGCATTTGTTATCAGTGCTGACCCTACAGAATCAAATACTGCTTGAATCGAATCCAGAACCGCCAGTGTCATTGAGTCCGGTTCAACAGCGTCGAGTTCTTCCACCTTGGTCGCATAATCCATTATCCTGCCATCCTGCATGACCAAGTCAAACCTGGCTATTCTATTCCCTTCATCAGCCGGACTCAGCGTAATCATATCCTCCTGGTCTTCCCCGACAACGAAATCCAAACCGGAATCCGGCACATTTCCATCGGGCCGCGCCATGACACCGAGAATTCTGGCCCGTTGCCGCACCAAAGGTAAAGTTTTGCGTATTGCAAAGTCAGCCGGCACAAAATCCATTCCGCTCAAATATAACCTAGTATCGGTTGAATCAAGCCATATCCCGGTCAGCCCCAGGACCTCGCTGCCAAAACGCTTCAACATGAAAGGATGACCCAATGGCTCGCCCAAACTATCCACCAGATTGGCCCCAAGAAAGTAGAACTGCCCTTCGTCTATCAACTGACGGCATTGCTCTAGTCCCAATTCAAGCCATTCCGGTCCCAAAACTATTGCATCAACACCAACTGCATTCAACAACCTCACTTGAGCAACTCCGTCTGCAAAAGCGGTCGCAAGCCGGTCTGACAGAACATTCCCGTAAACCAGCCACAAACAGGGTTTTGACTTACGGCCACTGCGCACGATGGTTACTGCTTCAGGCAGTTTACCTAAATCAAGATTTCCCGAAATGTATATAGAAACGACCTGCTCGGCTGGCCTGCTGACTTTGACCAGGCACCCTGCAGTCAGCGCCCCGGACACTACGGCAAAAAGCACACCCCGCAATATCTGGACGCAACTCCGCTTAAACACTAGGCATTATAGTTGTGGCAGTTCTTTTGTCAAAACCGCCTCATAGCCCCATGGGGATTTGAACCCCGGTCTTCTGGCTGAGAACCAGATGTCCTAGGCCGGGCTAGACGATGGGGCCATAGGGATAATACCGCGAAGGACGCCAAAGTCAATTATCAAACCGGTATGAACGATTTAGACCTCGGTGCCGACCGCCCTCTTGCCGGCCTTCTTTCGGACGAACTCGTTCCGGTAACGAATCCCCTTCCCTTTATAAAGGTCAACAGGTTTTATTGCCCGTATTCGGGCTGCAACCTGGCCGACAACCTGACGGTCCGTGCCGCGAATTGTAATCTCAAACATCTGCTGCTTGGTATCATCAGGATTTGGCATCCTCCCCACTTCAAATGCAACCTCTTTGGGCATCGGAAAACTGACAGGGTGGGAAAAGCCGCACTGAATCTGGATTCCCTCCTTGGTTTTCTGGACCCGATAACCCATACCCCGAACCTGCAACGCTTTTTCAAAACCCTTTGTCACACCTGCAATGGCATTGCGAAGATGTGACCGCAATGTTCCAACATGCGCCCGGGCTACTCCAGGACCAGCTTCGACATCAATCTTCCCGTCTTCTTTCTTAACAGTCAACCCTGCCATGGTCTTAATAACCAAGTTGCCCAGTTTGCCTTTTACCGTCACAAAACCGGGCACGATGTCAATCTGAACACCAACAGGCACTGGAATCGGTCGATAGTTCTTTGCCATCTTCCTTACCAGACCTTGCAGATGACCTCACCGCCGACACTCTCATGCCGGGCGCCCTGGTCAGTCATCATACCTTTGGAGGTTGACAAAACGGCTACGCCAAGACCGCCAAGAATACGGGGAACCGCATGGGCACCTACATAAATCCGACGACTCTGACGAGATACTCTCTCCATGCCACGAATCACCGAACTTCCATCTTCATTATACTTGAGGGTAATAACGATTGCCTTGCGGATGCCTTCGCCGTCTACCTGAAAGTTACTGATATATCCCTCTTCAAGCAGAATCCGCGCGATTTCATACTTCATCCGCGAGAAAGGTGCCCGGACATCCTTATGCCGACACCTGAAACCGTTTCTTATCCTGGTCAAGAAATCCGCTATCGGGTCCAAAATCGCCTCCTACCAGGTCGCTTTGCGCACTCCGGGAATCTCACCACGCAAGGCCAATTCCCGGAAACAGAGCCGGCACAGTCCGAACTTCCGATAGACCGCCCGCGCGCGAAAGCAACGCTGGCAGCGGTTCTGCTTGCGTACCTTGAACTTCGGCTCACGCCGTGACTTAACAATTAAACCAAGCCGCGCCATAATCTATTTCCTCCGAAACGCCAAGCCCAGCGCTGCAAGCAAAGCACGCGCTTCGTCGTCGTGCCGGGCTGTTGTGTGAAATGTAATATTCATTCCAAAAACCTTTTTAACCTTAGAAACCTCAATTTCAGGAAATATCAACTGCTCGGACAGACCCAGGCTGTAACTGCCACGACCGTCAAACGAGTCGGGCGAAAAACCTTGGAAATCCCTTATCTGAGGAACAGCAAAATTAAAGAACCGATCAATGAACTCATACATCCTGTCTCCGCGCAGAGTAACCTTTACACCCAGCGGCATTCCACGCCTTATTCTGAAAGCGGAAATCGCACGCTTGGCAGTGGTGCGTGACGGCCGCTGGCCAGTGATTCGCGCTAAATCGTCGGAAATCACATCAAGCACCTTTGGGTCGGCAACCGCTTCCTTTGTAGTCACATTTACAACTACCTTTACCAGATGCGGCACCTGGAATCGGTTCTTGTACTCAAACTGTGCGGTAAGTGCCGGCACAATTTTATCCAGATACCTTTCCTTCAAACGCGGTGTCATGCGTCGATAATCTCGTTACATTCCCGACAGATACGCACCCGCCGACCATCATGGACTTCACGCTTCACCTTGGTTTTCCTGCCACATTTCGGGCAGAGCAATACCAGATTGGAAACATCAATCGGGTTGGGCAAGTCAATAATCCCACCCGGTTTCTCAGCACTGCGGGTCCGCTGGTGTTTCTTCGCAAGGTTCAGTCCTTCCACAAGCACCCTGTTTCGGCCGGTCTTCTTGTCACGCTCGATTTTCATTATCTTGCCCCGACGGCCCCTCTCCTCGCCGGTAATAACCTCTACAAGGTCGCCTTTACGCAATCTCATCTATACTACCTCAGAAGCCAATGATACGATTTTGGTAAACCGGCGCTCCCTCAGTTCACGCGCCACCGGCCCGAAAACCCTTGTTCCTCTCGGCTCACCATTATCATCAATCAGCACACATGCGTTATCATCAAAACGGACATAGCTGCCATCAGGACGGCGGAGCTCCTTGCGTGTCCGAACGACCACCGCTTTGGCTTTGTCTCCGGACTTAATCGCTCCATTAGGCATCGCATCCTTCACCGTCACGAAAATTTTGTCTCCAATCCGGCCGAACCGCCGGTGCGAACCGCCGTAAACCTTAATCACCATCACCTCACGGGCCCCGGAATTGTCCGCTACTTTCAGCCTGCTATACTCCTGTATCATAACTTCTTTACAACCCGCCAGCATTTGAGTTTGGAAAGCGGCCTGGTCTCCATCAGAAGAACACGGTCGCCGGCTTCGCACTCATCCCGTTCATCGTGGGCATACAGCTTGGTGCGCCGCCGCATATACTTTTTATACTTGGGATGAAGCTCCAACCGTTCAACCAGTACTACAATGGTCTTCTGCATCTTGGCAGACTTCACTGTTCCGACAACGGTTCGACGCTTCCTATCCATTTTGTTTCTCCGAATGCTTCTCTGCTTCAGTCAGTTCCTTTTCCCGCATAACAGTCAAACAGCGAGCAATATCGCGGCGCAGCATCCGCAGCCTTAAAGGATTCGGCAGTGATTCGGTCCCCCTGCGCAACCTGAGCTTGAGCATCTCCCCGCGCAACTCCACTGTTTTGTGCTCGAGCTCTTCCCGGGTCATCTCGCGCAGCTCAGAAGCCCTCATAATTCATCCCTTCACGCGCAACAATCCGTGTCTTGCACGGCATCTTGTTGCCGGCCAGCCACAAAGCCCTGAGTGCTTCCTCTTTCGGTATTCCCCCGAGTTCGAACATCACTGTCCCGGGCTTTACAACACATACCCAGAACTCAGGTGCACCCTTGCCCTTGCCCATGCGTGACTCGGCCGCCTTTTTGGTTACCGGCTTATCCGGGAATATCCTTATCCAGAGCTTGCCCGCACGCCTCAAAGCCTTGGCCAGACAAATCCGCGCCGCTTCAATCTGTCGTGCGGTTATCCAAGTCGGTTCAAGCGCCATCAAACCGTATTCACCGAAATCCACACGGTTCACCGCGGTGGCTTTGCCTTTCATGCGTCCTCTCATCTGCTTGCGGTGTTTGACACGCTTGGGCATCAACATAGTCTTATGCCTTCATTACGTTTGCGGATGATACATCGCCCTTGTAAATCCAGACCTTGATTCCGATTGTCCCGGCAGTAGTCTTCGCGACACCACAGTAGTAATCGATATCCGCCTTAAGTGTATGAAGAGGAACCCGGCCTTCGCGGTACCATTCACTCCGCGCAATCTCCCGTCCGCCCAGACGCCCCGAAACCATCACTTTTATTCCCTGCGCGCCAAGACGCACCGCCTGTATCACTGCGCGTTTCATCGCGCGGCGGTGTGAAACGCGCTGCTCCAACTGCCGTGCGATGTTCTGAACAACCAGCTTTGACTCCAGTTCAGGCACCCTCACTACCTCAACGAGAAGCCGGACATCACGACCTACCAGTTGTTTAATCTCCTGGCGCAACGCTTCAAGATTCTGGCGCTTAGTCCCGAAGACCACTCCGGGCCGTGCGGTATAAATGGTAATAGTAGTTCGGTTGGCCACACGCTTGATTTCGGTATTCGAAATCATTGCCTCAGACAGTTTTGCCTCGATGTAGCGACGGATCTGCAGGTCTTCGTGCAGATAAGCCCGATAGTTCTTCTTTTCGAACCAGGACGACTTCCAGGTCTTTGTGATACCGAGTCTGAAACCTATAGGATGAGTCTTCTGTCCCATACTAAAGTTCTACCCCTTTCTTAGTTGCCACCCGGACATGAACATGCACTGTTCGCTTGCGAATAACCGATGCCATCCCTCTCGGTCCCGGCCGCCAACGCTTGAGCACCGGGCCTTGGTCGGCTCTGGCCTCTTTCACAATCAAATCCTCTTCGTGCAACTTTGCTTTACCCGCTTTGTTGATAGCATTGGCCACGGCCGAACGCAATGTTTTGAGCACCGGTCCTTTGGTTGCCTTCGGCAGGAATACCAGAGCCCGAAGCGCAGTGGGGACATCCTTTCCCCTGATAAGGTCAACAATCAATCCCATCTTCTTGGCTGAACCGCGTTGATACCTAGTCGTGGCATAAGCCTCCATTAGTGCCTCTTCTCCTCCTTCTTCTTCCGACCGGAGTGACCTCGGAAAGTCCTTGTCGGAGAGAACTCGCCCAGCTTGTGCCCGACCATCCTTTCGGTGATATAGACCGGGATGAACCGGTTGCCATTATGGACGGCAACGGTAAACCCGACAAACTCCGGCGGAATGACACTCCTGCGTGCATAGGACTTGACTGTCCGCTTCGTGTCTGTTTCAGACATCTGTCGAATCCTGCGGAAGAGCTTCTCATCGATATAGGGCCCTTTCTTTATTGAGCGTCCCATTATCTCCTTCTCCGCTTTCTCCGCTGGACAATCAACTGCCCGGACTTCCTTTTCAAATTCCTGGTTCTCGCCCCCTTGGCCGGTTTCCCATTGGGAGAACAAGGATGTCTCCCCCCGGAACTCTTACCTTCACCACCGCCCATTGGATGGTCAACCGGGTTCATCGCCACTGCCCTGACCCGCGGCCTTCGACCACGGTGCCTTGCCCGGCCGGCCTTACCCAGGGAAATCTCCTTATGTTCAGCATTTGATACCCTGCCAATTGTGGCAAAACAGGCCAAATCAAACTTCCGGATTTCGCTCGACGGCAATCTGATTACTGCCCACTTATCCTCCTTGGCAAGCAACTGTGCCGATGTCCCGGCCGAACGCACAACAAAGGACCTGCCCTGGGGATAAAGCTGAACATTATGAATCTCGACCCCGGCCGGAATGTCGGAAAGCGGCATCGCATTGCCGGTCCGGATGGGCAGATTCCTTCCGGCCCCGACCCGGTCTCCGACACTCAGACCTTCGGGATGAATAATATAGCCATAATCTCCGTCCGCATAGCTCACCAGGGCGATGCGGCAAGACCGGTTCGGGTCATACTCAACCGACGCTATCCTGCCAGGAACACCGCGCTTCTTCCGCTTGAAATCTATCAACCGATAGTGTCGCCGCTCACCGCCTCCCCTTGACTTAACAGTAATCCTGCCCTGATTGTTACGGCCACCTTTCTTGCGCAAAGGGACAAGCAGGGCACGGTGCGGCTTCTTTCTGGTAATCTCCTCGAAAGTGAATCCCTTGCAATGACGCCTCGCGGGTGAAGTAGGCCGATACTGCTTGACAGCCATAGCTACCGCTCCAGCGCCTCGATAGAATCGCCCTTCTTCAGAGCAACCATCGCCTTCTTCCAACTGGGCCGACGGCCGGTGAACATACCCATCCGTCGCTTCTTACCCAGAAGGTTTATTACCTTGACATCCCTCACATGCACCTTGAAAAGAATCTCGACAGCTTGACGAATCTCAATCTTGTTGGCACCAGGCGCTACCCTGAAAGTGTATCTGTTCTCATCGGTCTTCAAACGCTCGGCCTTCTCGGTTACCACTGCGCCCAGTATCACGCTCGTAGGTTCAACCATGCGCACCTTCCATTGCCAGAAATCGCTCAAGTCCCTGTTCTGTAAAAACTACCTTGTCATGACTCAGAACCGCGTAACTGTTAACTTGGACCGAAGGCATTACCGTAACCCGAAAGAGATTATTACTCGCCCGCTTCAAGCTTTCTGAAACCGACCCTACAAGAAGTAAAACCTTGCCTGAAAGCCCGACCTGAGAAAGAAACTGCACAAATGCCTTGGTTTTCGGCTCAGCCAATTCGAAATCCTCTACTACCACGACCGCACCTTCTGCGTGTCGGGCCGAAAGTGCAAGCCGCAAAGCCTGTCGTCGTTTCCTCTTGGGCATCCTGAGCCTGTAATCTCTGGGCCTGGGACCGAAACAGACTCCACCCCCGACAAAAATTGGCGAACGCCGGCTGCCGTGTCGTGCCCGGCCCGTATGCTTCTGCTGATAAGGCTTCTTGCCTGTACCCGAAACCTCGGCCCTGGTCTTGGCCTTTGCAGTCCCCTGCCGCTGGTTGACTCTGAAAGTTCGCACCGCCTCCCAGAGAAGACTGGAATCACCCTTCTGTCCGAAGACTGCTTCAGGCAATTCCACCTGTCGCTTAACCTCACCTTTAGCAACAAGAACATCCATTACCCACGCCCCTTCACCAGCACCAGCCTGCCGTGGTAACCTGGCACTGCGCCCTTGATAAAAAGAACGCCCTTCTCCGGCTCTACTCTAACCACTTGCAGATTTTTGATAGTTACCCGTTCGTTCCCATACTGGCCTGGCAGATGTCGTCCCTTCAGCACATGGCCCGGTGAACTCCCGGCACCAGTCGAACCAACCCTCCGATGGGACATCGAACCATGGGTTCTGGGACCACTGTGCCATCCCCACCGTTTCATACCGCCGGCAAAACCACGACCTTTGGTCTGACCTACAACATGCACCACATCACCGGGCTTGAATAAATCCACACCCAAATGCTGTCCGACCTCATACCCTTCGGTGCTGTCCATCCGGACTTCGTGAAGAACCCTTGTCGGCTCGACCCCCGAATGCTTGAAATAACCCTCCATCGGTTTGTTCAACCGCTTCAGGTTCGCCTCGCCGAAACCCAACTGCAAAGCATCGTAACCATTGTTCTTTCTGGTGCGCTTGGCGACAACAACGCAGTCATTGCCGACCTCAATCGGCGTAACCGGCACTACATGACCCTGCTCATCAAAGATTTGGGTCATCGTTCCCCTCAGGCCGAAAATAACTTTCATACCCACACTTCGCACTCAAGAAATCCGTTCATGCCGACTTAATCTCAACCTGCACGCCAGCAGGCACCTCAAGTTTCATCAATGCATCAACCATATCGGTTGTAGCATCGGAAATCTCGATAAGCCGCTTGTGCACCCGGAGCTCGAATTGCTCGCGCGACCGCTTATCCACATTGGGCGAACGAAGCACAGTAAACAATGTCCTTTTAGTCGGCAAAGGCACCGGCCCGGATACCTGAGCCCCGGTTCGCTTCGCAACTTCAACGATGTCCCGGGCCGACTGGTCCAGCACCCGGTAGTCGTAAGCCTTCAGCTTAATCCTTATCTTCTTCGTACTCTTAATTGAACTCATCTCAATACAAAAATATTACCTCACTTACGAAACATATACTCCGCTAAGAACTTTTCTTAGGGCCTTTTTACTATCTATACTCTCTGCGTCCTTCTAACGCAATTGAGTAATATAGCGAAAGACCAGCACTTGTCAATATCTAATCTGTTGCTCTCTGACACCACTCGCCATGGTGCTGGCAATCGAACTGACAAGATAAAACTGGCAATCCAATTGGATAAGGGATAGCACACCCCCTTGGGTTTCTGGGGCCGCTTCCGAACCCGTCCTGCGCATATGCTCATTTTCTGCTATCAGCGGTCAGCAGATTGCGACGGGCGGAAATGGACATTGACTCTCTTTAATTCCTGAACTCCAATTCAGTTTACAATACTATAAACAGAAATCAGCTATGATACCTGGGTTCTGGCATATGGTCCCAACCGGCGGAAAGTCCTGGTATTTATGGACTTAACTAAGAAAACGGTGTTTTAGAACCGACACCCAGGGGTCATTCCCCAAAGGGTTTATTTTGTCGATTCTAACATCCTTTCCCAAGACATTTTTCCAGAAGTCGTTAAACCCGTTTGTCGAGACATCATTCAACCGGTTTGAACTGTCATTTGTCTTACTATTACTCGACCCGTTTGTTTCACCGTTTCATTACCCGTCACATCGCCGGCTTTATTGGTTGCTTTACAACCTGTTTGACCGCCTGCCTCACTTGCCGTCTGACAACCAGCTTTTCTAATTATCTCTGAATCAAATTGTCAATCCGCTTGCAGAAAAGTCCCCTTTACCCAGATGCACTTGGCAGGAAATCCTTGGATATGACCAAGTTAGCGTTACCGTTGTCAAGTGGCCGACAGAGTCCGAATTGAGCGAAGAAACCAGCGGCTATGCCAAGGCAATCGCCATTCGCAATTCCCGCATTGACAACAGCACTTTTATTCCATATTCTCACGATATGGATAAAGGCAGCCCAAACGACCTTGACCACTCAGTTGTCAAATGCCAGGATTCGACCCCGAGTCCGACCTCGCCGCCATGAAGATTGACAAGCAACCCGACCGGACGAAGTTGGACGGGTAGGAGTTACGCAATGTGTCGCCGAGACCGCGAAACCGAGTGCATCCCCTCAACCAATGGAGGTATTGAGTGTCCAGTCGCTTGAAAGAAGTATTCGAAGACGCAGCCCTGGTAGAAAGAATCAAATCTCGTCTGCCATACATGTTTCAGTTGGCCGAACTGGAAAGCTCAAGAGCGGGGAGAATCGGAAGGTAAAAGAATCTCAAATGTTAGGAACAAAGTATGGCTTATAAAAAACTAAGTAAGGAAATTCGCTGCTGGAATTGCAAAAGGATACTGGATAGAATTTGGTTCACAGCTCTAATGACTGAGGAATGGTCCTGGAATGGTGAAGGCTACAACGAGTGCACTGCACGGCATAGCCTTGTTACTGATCCAGATTCAGATGTAGTGTGTCCATACTGTGATGCAGTCGTCGGTACGGGCCGCGATTTCGGATTTGGGGAACATGAAAAGAAAGGAAAGAAATAAGTAATTCTTTAAGAAGAATTCCCTGGAGAAAGAACGAAAACGCAGTCGAAATAGGATTTGAATATTACCTCGCTCTCCTTGGGAAAAGAGTAAAAGGCGAAAAGGTTTCCCTTGTTCAAGAGTTAAGGAAAACATTCGCTCGAAGACTAGGAATTCAACTCCGTGAAACACAGGCCCGTGGCTTAATGCATAAGAACTCATCTGTATTTGTAGAATACGTTAAAGGCGTGACTGGGTATGATTTCAACCCTGCGAGCGAGTTCTGGAAAGCGCAAGGAATTGAGAAATTTACAGAATGGAAAAAGGAATGGGAACAAGCAAGAAAACAGCAAGCAGTGGACTTAAACGACGAACCAACACCAACACCTCGAGTGCCCGATAAAACAAGAGTCTTGATGAAAAAGACAGTCACTGTCAACAGGGTCATTCGCGACAACGCATTGAGCCGTTTCTTAAAGACCGTATACAACTCGCACTGCCAAGTGTGCAATCGTACCTTCATGGTCCCTGGCGGAAGAAATTATGCCGAAACCCACCATATTCGCCCACTTGGCGGTCCGCATAATGGAATGGACATTGAAACCAATATGCTCGTATTGTGCCCACTCCACCATGCAATGTTCGACTATGGCGTTGTTGCACTGCATCCCGAAAAACTAACCCTCCTGAGCATTGATAACAATATAGACAGAATAGGTAAGCCATTGGCTTTGAAAAGGCATCCCATACTCAGGGAATCCCTGGAATACCATCTCGAAAATATCTATGGAAAGGTAAGACATTAGGGAAAAACCGCCGGGATTTCCCGAACTAACTCAAGCTGTTTTACTCGGCCGGTACCTGATACCGCACAAGCACTGCACTGCGGACCAGTTCGTGCCGAACCCCGTCTTTGAACCAGACTGCCCGGCTCTTCCATTTTACCGGCCCTACATCCGGAGCAAACCACTCAAGCGTCGCCTGGTTTGATGTCGTGCTGACGACCGAAATCTTGTAGCAATCCGGAAATGTTCCTGCCCTGAGCTTCACCGTTTCTTTGGCAACAACCTCAAAAAGCTCACGCTCGGATTCGGTATCGTACCAATGGTCACCTTGAGAAAGCGGCAAAGAAAGATAATGAAGCTTGACCGGCTTTCTGCCTTTTGAGAACACAATCTGTACAATCTCATCCTTTTTCTTGCGGAAATAGACATGGGATGGCCGACCGCTGTCCCGTGGCACTTCAATAACCCATACCAAGCCGATTCCGGGCAATTGCTTCTTACCCTGGACAACCGAAACCAGCCTGACCCGTGTAGTTTCGCTGGTATCAGAACCGACAATCCTGCGTGAATAAATCCTCATCGACCTTCGGGCTCCGTTCGTGAGCGGAAAATAGTCCGGCTTTTTCTTAACGCACCCGGGCAAAAGAAA
>JGI24025J20009_10001447_pt1 | contig 17864 bp, 18 predicted proteins | sample Cruoilmetagenom3_FD_20009 | JGI IMG/M metagenome (IMG submission 20009) | reverse complement strand
CCTCGCATCCGTGCGAGGATGCTGGGGTGTGGCCAAGTGGTAAGGCACCGCTTTTTGGTAGCGGCATTCGCAGGTTCGATCCCTGCCACCCCAGCCACTTTCTTTATTTAGCTAGATCAAAGAATTAACCCGCCAATGCGGCCCCTTCGGGCTAGCTTTGTGAGCCAAGTTTGTGGGCCGTGATTGTGCACCAATCGTCTCAGGTCGGACATGCCACGGGAAATCGCCGGGATTGTCCACGTTCTTCGCAGCGCGTCGCTTGCTCAGGCGACATTGTTTCGCAAGAGTGCTGCAATGGCAAGAGAACCTAGAACCCAGGAAGAATTAAGAGCCGCGCTATTGCATCAGCGGCTTGCAATTGAGAAGTCTTCAGCAGCGTATGACGCAGGAGAGACTTGGGAGGCATTGCGTCTTGCTCCCCCGATTTACAACTTAGTTTATGATCATAAGAGAACGAAATCGATCCTAGACCAGTTGGGCGTAAAGACGTCGATACGCTTCATTAGCTCTTCAGCGGGTATTGAGCCTACAAACCTTGTCGCGAGCACACCACTGGTGATGTTCCGCGTAGGTGGTAACGACGGGGGAGCATATCCGAAACTAGACCTAGGCCCTCCCATGGAACTGAGGGAAGTTCCTTTTATCGTTTGGTGGGAGCGAGATCCCATTTTCCGGAGCGGAAAAGAAAAGCCGTATTGGTTTCGAAGGGACTTAGTTCGGTCTATTCGGGACCAAGACGGCGGAGCTCATTTCGACGAGGAGCTGACCGATGCGGTTTATACAGACTTGAAAGCTGGAGCAGGCTGGATGATGGGCGACGACGAGACCTCAACCCCTCTGGAAGGATTAGAGACAGCTTGCATGCGACAAGTGGCGTGGGAGCTACTCGAAACCCTCGACAAAGCAGGGCTTTAGAACGCACCGGCGTTGGGGGCCTAAACGCAGCCAAAGCAGAAAACTGAGAAGGATCGCCCGCGTGGAAACGGAACTCTTCACTTGAGAAAACTTGCTAACGGCTTGTGTTGTTTCTTCAGCAATCTCGCTGCTTTACACTGCCATCTACCTTGAGCAGCTTAGTTCCAAGATCACACGTGTCGAAGTGAAATGGGATTTTCGCGAGCAGAGCAGATAAAACAAAGCAGGGCGTCGGGGCCGGAAGGACAAAACACCCTCAGCCCACCTTCAGCGCCTCGTTAACACTGCTACGGGCAATCCCCAGCTGCTATGCAATGGCACTGGCTCCAATCCCTTCAGCCTTCAGCCGCTTAACATCGTCTACTGGCACGGACGGCTTGCGCCCCTTGTAGATGCCCCTGGCCTTGGCCCTGGCCTTAGCCTTGGCAACTCCCTCCAGCTGCCGTTCCTTCCGGATCGCAGTCTCGAACTCAGCGAAAACCCCAAGCATCTGGAGGAAAGCCCTGCCAGCGCCGATAATGGCGATGTGCTGTTTCTGATTACTCATGGTCACTTAACGCCTGAGCCTGACGGATGTTTCGCACAGATGCTCAAGGAGCGCTGCGCGGCACCGTGGCTTCCGCCAAGATTAGCGAGAACTGCTCTTCATCATCCAACCAGCGCGACACCGGGGTCCACCCGCCCGCAAGCAGCAATGTTTGCGAAGTCCGGCGATTGAATTTGTGACTGTTTTCGGTGTGGATCGTCTCACCCTTTTGCATCGAGAAGCTACACCCCGCCAATTGGAAAATTATGTTGTCTAATGCCTCCAAATGCATCTCAACCCGAGCAAATTCATCACTCCACCGCGCGACATGCTTCAGCGCATCAACAGGAATATCACCGCCCAGCTCGCGATTGATCCGGCGCGCCAGATTGAGGTTGAACTCCGCCGTGACGCCGCTCGCATCATCATAGGCCGCGACCAGCACACCAGTGTCTTTGATCAAGTCCATCCCGATCAACAATTGCGAGCCCTCGCCCAAGGTTTCGCGCATGGTGCGCAGCAGATCTACCGAGGTACGAGCGACCATATTGCCAATAGTTGATCCGGGGAAAAAGCCGAGCTTTGGCATGGTCTGGACCGCATCAGGCAAGGCGACATGGCGCATAAAGTCGGCTTCAACCGGATGAACCGGGAGGCCGGGAAACTTGTCCGACAAGGCCGCAGCAGAAGCGCGCAAGAAATCGCCCGAGATGTCGAGCGGGACATAGGCGGCAGGCTCAATCGCGCTCAACAACAGCGGCGTTTTGACCGAGCTGCCTGAGCCAAATTCCACCACCGCACGACGAGCGCCGATCCGCTCAGCAAATTCGCCGGATCGATCGCGCAATATCTGCGTTTCAGCGCGGGTCGGGTAATATTCTGGGATCTGGGTGATTTCTTCGAACAGCTGCGACCCGGCATCGTCATACAGCCAACGCGCCGGAATGGCCTTAGGCGTCTGAGACAGTCCCGCCAGCACATCATTGCGAAAGTCCTGATTAACGCCATCGTCATCGCGATTGACCAAAGCAAGGCCTTTGTTGGTGGTCATCAATGGTCCTTTGCCAGCCGCAATCCGGTGAATTGCCAGCGTTGATGGGGGTAGAAGAAATTGCGGTAGGATGCGCGCGAATGACCGCGCACGGTCGCGCAACTGGCGCCCTTCAGCACGAATTGTCCGCTCATAAACTTGCCATTGTATTCGCCCACAGCTCCGCCAGCCGGGGCAAAGCGCGGATAGGGCAAATAGGCCGAGCGAGTATATTGCCAGCAATCACCAAACAGACCGGATGACCCAATCGGCTGTGGCGCCTGTGCACCGTCCAGCTGGTTTCCGTCTTGCAGGTCATGGGCTGTGGCCGCACCCTTGGCATTTTGGTCGCCCGCAATTGCCTCCCACTCAAATTCACTGGGCAGACGCGCTCCGGCCCATGTGGCGAACGCATCCGCCTCGTAATAGGAAATATGCGTGACCGGCGCATTGGGATCGCGCGGCTGCCAGCCTTGATGCGTAAAGTGTTCTGCCCCTCCCGCCTGATCGCGCCAATAAAGCGGCGCTGCAACGGCATGATCGCGCACCCAAGCCCAGCCATCCGATAGCCACAGCGAAGCCGTTTGATAGCCGCCATCTGCCACAAATTCGTCCCATTGCGTATTGGTCACCAATGATTGTGAAAGCGCAAACGGTTCGAGCAAGATACGATGGCGCGGGCCTTCGCAATCAAATGCAAATCCTGCGTCGTTATGACCGACCATCGCAATGCCGCCGGGATGATCATACCAACCGGCCTGCGGCGCTTTGGCGGCCATTGGTGCCCCTTCCCACATGGCCGGGCCGAGCGGGTTTTGGAACAGAGCGTGTTTGATATCGGTCAGCAGCAATTCGATGTGCTGCTGTTCGTGCGCGACGCCCAAGGCAACCAGTTCGGTCAGATCATCGCGTTCCAACAAGGGTTCCATCGCGGCATCAACATGCTGCCTCCAGCCGATGATTTGCTCCAAGCTGGGGCGCGACAGCATCCCGCGTGAAAAGCGCGCGATCCGGTCTCCCTCAGCCTCGTAATAGGAGTTGAATAGGAACGGATATTGCTCATCAAAAAGGGTATAATCGGCTGCGTGGTCGCGCAGTAGGAAGGTTTCCCAAAACCACGTCGTATGCGCCAAGTGCCATTTCGCCGGCGAGGCATCTTCCATGGACTGGATGGTTGCATCGGCATCGCTCAGCGGCCCGACCAAGGCCTGCATCAGCCCGCGAGTTGCACGGAAATTACGTGCATTATCATATCCAAATGGTTCAATTCTGTGGGCTACGGGGCCAGGCACTTATGCTTCCTAAGGCGAAACGTCTGTGTCCTGCATGCCCCAAACCGAAGGCAATGAAAAGGCAGTCGTCCCAAATTTGAAGTGTCCTTAGGCCGCCATTCGCACATTGTTGCGGCCAGAATTCTTGGCTTCGTACAGCGCCTCATCCGCGTGAGCGAACAAGGTCAGTGACGTGTCGCCAGCTTCGGGAGATGCAAAGCCAACGCTGACCGTCACAGCAGGCATATTGCCAACACCACTGCCCATTGCGATGGCTTGACGTAATCGTTCGGAGATGACGCGCGCAAAGGTCATATCCGCTCCCGGCACAATCCAAACAAACTCTTCCCCACCGATGCGCCCGACAATGTCTTCCTTGCGGGCCTGTTCACAAGCGATCTGCGCAATTCGTTTCAATACACGGTCGCCAGCCGGATGGCCGTAAGTGTCATTCACGTTTTTGAAGTGGTCGATGTCGAATAAGATCATGCAAAGCGCTTGCCCGTCCTGCCGGGCCTTAATCACCAATTGATCAAGCACAGCCATGATCCTGCGGCGGTTGGCCAACCCAGTGAGCGGATCAGTTTCTGCCAGCTCGCGGGCTTCCTGGGCCTGTCTAACAGCCAATTCACGCGAAGTCTCAAGATCGCTCTCGCGTTGAGCTTGGTCGGTTACATCCACCAGCACAGCAGTAAATCTGCTGGTTTGGCCAATCCGGTTCTTGGTTTTTGTCGCTCTGACATCCAACAAGCGCTTTTGCCCGTCCAATCGGAGGATGGAATATTGCGTGCTCAGCTCTTGGCCAATCTGGCTTGCCTTGGTCACGGCATCGATCAGATCAATGCCATTGGATGAAAGCAATGTTTCCATGTCACCCGGCATCACCACCTCGTCAGCCGCCAAGCCAAACAAAGTCTTCATGCCCTGAGACCAGCTCTGCTTTTCGCGATGCGGCGAATATTGCCACACGCCCAGCCCAGCAATTTCCTCAGCCATGCGGAACATACGGTTGGAATCGGCAATCTTACGAGCGCGTTTGCGCGCCAAACTGCGAAAGGCCGCATAATTCTTGGACAATCGGATGTTGAGCATGCCCAGCAACAGGCAAACCCCCAGCAAGATCACGCAAACCGCAAGGGCTGTCGGCAGGCCATATGCCACGTCTTCAAACATCAATTCTGGACCGTCCTTTCAAGGGACGGCCTTAAGAATGGCAGATCAAATAATCGCGGATGTAACCTAGGTGTTACTACTTAAGAGCAGCAGCAAAGCGTTATCTATGCGGCATCTGCTTGTTGGACATTGACCTCTTCATTCAACATTTCTGCCAACAAGAAGGCCAGTTCCAGCGATTGTGCTGCGTTTAAACGCGGATCGCAATGGGTGTGGTAACGGTCGCCCAGGCGTTCGTCCGTAATAGCCACAGCCCCACCAACACATTCGGTCACATCCTGTCCGGTCATCTCGATATGGATGCCACCTGGATGGGTACCTTCGGCGCGGTGGACCGCGAAAAACCCCTTCACCTCGCTCAAAATGCGGTCAAATGGGCGGGTTTTGTATCCGCTTTCAGACTTGATCACATTGCCGTGCATTGGGTCACAGCTCCACACAACTGGGTGTCCTTCGCGCTTGGCAGCACGGACCAAAGCAGGAAGACCTTCTTCAACCTTGTCATGGCCATAACGGCTGATCAAAGTGATCCGGCCGGGTTCGCGAGCAGGGTTGAGGATATCCAGCATCTTAAGCATCGCATCGGGTTCAAGGCTGGGACCACATTTCATGCCCAACGGGTTGCCAATGCCGCGCGCAAATTCGACATGAGCGCTGCCTTCAAAACGGGTGCGATCGCCGATCCACAGCATATGCGCGCTGGTGGCGAACCAATCGCCAGTCAGCGAATCTTGCCGTGTCAGCGATTCCTCATAAGGGAGCAACAGCCCTTCGTGGCTGGTGTAAAAGCTGGTCCCTTGCAATTGCGGGACGGTTGCAGGGTCAATCCCGCAGGCTTCCATAAAGTCCAGCGATTCACCGATACGGTCGGCCATTATGGCGAATTTGTCAGCCCATGGGGTGCGCCCCATGAAATCGAGCGTCCATTGATGGACCTGCCGCAGATTGGCGTAACCACCACCGGCAAATGCCCGGAGCAAGTTGAGCGTAGCAGCAGCCTGCGAATAAGCCTTCACCATCCGCATCGGATCATTGCGACGCTGCGCCGGATCGAAATCGATACCGTTGATATTGTCACCGAAATAACTCGGCAGGGTTACATCACCCTTGGTCTCTGTGGCAGAAGATCGCGGCTTGGCAAACTGGCCGGCCATCCGGCCCACTTTGATCACGGGCTTCTTGCTGGCAAAGGTCATCACCACAGCCATCTGCAACAGCACGCGGAAGGTGTCGCGGATGTTATTGGGATGAAATTCGGCAAAGCTCTCAGCGCAATCACCGCCCTGTAGCAGGAACGCACGACCCGCTGACACCTCGGCCAGATCGGCCTTCAGCGCACGCGCTTCTCCGGCAAAGACAAGTGGAGGATAGCTGGAAAGCATCGCCTCAGCCTCAGCCAGTTCGTCCGTGTCCAAATAATCCGGCAAATGCCGTGCTTCGTGGGCCTTCCAGCCGTCGGGTGTCCAATCGTGTGCCACAGTCAATCTCTATACCTTAAATATCGGAGCGCGCGATTACACCCTCCCCCTTCCAAATGCAAAGGCTCAGACGCAAGTCGGACAACATTATTTCACAATCACCCCAATCGGATGATTTTACCTGCCGATCACTTGCGGACCCTGCACTGGCGCGGCGATGGGTGCCGGCTGCGGTATCGTTACCGGCTGCATCGCGGATTCCGGCAGGCTTTGCCCTTCCGGCAGAATGCCAAGCCGCCAACCCGCGCGCTTGCCAAAATATCGCTGCGCCAACAGTTTCATGATCCGCGGCGTGGTCTGGGAATAGTCACCCAGCAGGCTGCGGATCAAGCCAACCCGCTGCGGGTCCTGACTGGCACCTTGCAGGTGATACAGCCAGAAATTGTTCCCAGTTGATGCACGGCTGATCAATTGACGCAGCGGCTCGGTCACCCGCTCCAGCTCGTCCGCATTTGGTGCGGTCATGGCCAGATCATTGGCGATGCGCTGACCTTCGGAAAAGAACACAGGGACATCTTCCGGCCTCAGCTGAGCGATGGCCATAATGACACCGCCGCCAGCCAGATCTACCGGCCAATCGGACACGACTTGTGGGGCATAACTGGCCCCAGCACGCTCGCGCATGGCATCCATCAAGCGGTTGTTGAACACCTGGGTGAGGATTTCCAATTGGCGTGATTGGCGCAGGCCCGGCACGCCGCCACCGCTGGGCCATGCCAGCACGGCTGCAGCCTGGTTGGCATCTCCGCGATGTTCAAGGATCGTCGGTACACCGCCTGCCATGGGGAATGACGGCACACGCGCAGCCACTTCGGCAGAGATCGCTTCGCGTGGCGGCAAAGCGCCAAATGTCTCGCGCAGGGTTTGCACCACTTCATCGCGGTCAAATTCGCCAAACACCAATATTTCGACGGGGCCTTGCTTTAACAAAGGCTCCCACACAGCGCGGAATCCTTGTGGCGTAACATCAGCCATCATCGCCTTATCAGGTGTGGCAAAGCGGGCGTCTTTACCCTTGATCAAATAGTCCAGATCGCGGCCCAATACTCCGCCGGGACTGGTGGCAAAAGTGTCATAAGCCAGCTCTGCTGCAGCCTTGGCACGCGCAACCGGATTGGGGTCCCACCGCGGCATGCCCAGCTTGGCAGCGAACAGATACAATTGGTCAGCAACATCGGCTGAACGGGTTTGCGCCGAGAACGAGAACACAGCGTCTTCAATGGCGAAGTCAAAGCCCATTTTGCGGCCATTGGATATACGGTCGAGTTCTTCCTGGCCCAATTCTCCAATGCCTGAGCCCACCAGCGCCATCTCGCCCAGTGCAGCATAGGCTGCATGTTTGGCGTCAAACGCACGATATCCCGCACCAAAGCGAACCTTCGCCGTCACCCGGCCCGGTTCTGCATCGTTCGACCACAGAATTGCGCGTACGCCATTGCTGAACACAATCTGTTCAACATCCAACAAGCCAATCGGGCCTTCGCTGACGATCTCGCCAGGCGTTCCAATGGCAGGCAGTTCATCGAAGGAGATTGATTTTGCAGCCAAACGCGCGCTGGCATCCGGCTTTGCCTCAGCCGACAGCGCCAGCCTCAAGTCAGCAATTTGCGCCTCGTCATCTTGCGGCGTGACATAAAATCCTCGCACCACATCACCTTTGAACAAGGCTCTCGAGCGCTCGAGCACTTCAGCAGGGGTGTAGCGCGCCTTCATGTTGCGGAACACGTTCAGCACCGTTTCCGGCGCGGCCACAGTCTCGCGGATGTCAACCGCTTGCACAACTTGATCGGCCAGCTTTGAGCCAGCAATCACGCTTTTTTGCTCCAGCTCGCTGGCAAAGGCGATATCAAATTCGGCCAATTCGCGGTCGATTTCTTCCTGCGTAGGCGGGTTGGCCAGCGCATCGGCGATCACCCCGCGCAAATCCGCTAAAGCCGCCTTCCAATCGCCCGAAAGCGGCGCAAAGCTGATAAATGTTGCATCGGTAGAACGCGACACATCATCCTGCTGAACTTGGGCATACAAGAAGCTGGCCCCGGACCGGGCTCTAGATTCCAGCCGGCGATTGATGATCGCCTGCGCAACCGCATCCAACAGTAGCCCTTCATTATAGACGATGGTGTCTTGCACCGGACGCCAAGGCCGCATGATGGCATAGGTCAATGAACGCGGCAGGTCGGGTTCGACCATAACGCCCAGCTCGCCAATCGGATTGCTCGGATCAGCCCCATCGGGAGCGACCGGGTCGCCGAAATCAGGTGCAGCTTCTGCTTTGCCGCGCCCCTGCCAATCCCCGAACCATTGCTCGACCAGTCGGGCCAATTCCATCGGGTCAGCATCGCCAGCAACCACAATCACCGTGTTTTCAGGACGATACCAGCGATCATGAAACGCCTGCACAGCATCGGATTTTGCCGCAATCAGCGTCTCGTCAATGCCGATCGGCAGGCGGTTGGCCAGCCGTTGACCGGCAAACAATGTCCGACGCGATTGTTCTGCAACTCTTTGCCCTGCTCCGCCGCGCTCGCGCTTTTCGGCCAGAACGATGGGAATTTCTGCATCCAAATTGTCCTGACTTAACACCGGATCTCTGATCATTCCGGAGAGCAATTTGAAGCTTTCTTCCAGCGAATCCTGCGTCACACCGGGCAGATCCAATTTGTAAACCGTATGGGTCGGGCTGGTCTCGGCATTGGTATCGCTGCCAAAGCTTGCGCCCAATCGCTGCCACGTGGGGATGGCCTCTGCTGGCCCCAGATACTTGCTTTCACGGAAGCTGAGATGCTCCATCAAATGGGCAAAGCCTTGCTCGCTGTCGCGTTCGTGCAATGACCCGGCATCAACCCTGATCCTGATCGAAACTTGGCCCGGCGGCACTCGGTTGTTGCGCACAGCATAGCGCAGGCCGTTGTCCATCTCGCCAAACAACCATTCGCGATCTCGCGGCACGTCACTTCCGCGATATATCCACGGCGTGTCATCCCCGGTCTGCAATGCTTGCGGAGGGGCTTTGGCAGTTTGCTCAGCCTCCTGCGCCCAAACCGATGGTGTGAAATTGGCCGACAAGGCTACTAATGAGAAGGCGCAAATAGCGCGAAAAATCGATGTCATAGGCACCTTATAGAAACCGAATTTGTGAAGGGATAGTGAATGAAGCGAGCCAACGCCGGGTCTGCTGTTTGCACCCATCGGTTTGGACCCATCGGTTTGGATCTTGTCTATGGCTTGTCTCGCCCCTACATTCGCACCATGTTTATTGAAACTGAAACCACGCCCAACCCCGCCAGTCTAAAGTTCCTTCCCGGACGCGCTGTTATGACTGCGGGCACGCGCGAATTCGCCTCTCCCGAAACCGCCGAAGCCAGTCCACTGGCACAAGCCATTTTCGACACCGGAGAAGTCGTCAATGTGTTCTTTGGGTCCGATTTCGTTTCGGTAACCGCAGCCCCCGGCGTCAGCTGGTCCGATCTTAAACCAATGGTCGTGTCCGTGCTGCTGGACCATTTCGTTTCTGAAGCGCCGCTGTTCGCTGGCGCTGATGCAAGCGACATCTCTATCCCGGCAGAGCCCGACATCATGGTCGAGGAAAACCCCGATGACGCAGACATCATTGCGCAAATCAACGAACTGTTGGAAACCCGGGTGCGCCCGGCCGTTGCTGGAGACGGAGGTGACATTGCCTATCGTGGGTTCAAGGACGGGATTGTGTTTCTGACCTTGCAAGGTGCCTGTTCAGGATGCCCATCCTCAACAGCCACGCTCAAGCACGGGATTGAAGGCTTGCTAAAGCACTATGTGCCCGAAGTGGTCGAGGTTCGCGCAGCTTGAATTTTCGCGAGCAATACGATCAGGGGACCACATGACCAAACAGTTTCACGACAACCGATTGTCGCAAGACACGCTGGACCAATTGTTCTACGAAGCGCGGACCTATAATGGTTGGCTGGATAAGCCTGTTACCCAAGACCAGATTACTGCCATCTATGATCTGATGAAGATGGGGCCAACCTCGGCCAATATGCAACCCGGTCGGTTCGTCTGGGTTCAAACCGAAGAACAAAAGCAGCGCCTTGCTGTGCATGCTTCCGAAGGCAACAAGCAAAAGGTCTTGTCCGCGCCAGTGACCGTCATCATTGGCTATGACAATGATTTTCACGAGCAACTACCGTGGTTGTTCCCGCATACTGATGCGAAAAGCTGGTTCGAAGGTGACGAAGCGGGCCGCAAAGAAGGCGCTGCGCGCAACGGCACTTTGCAAGGTGCCTATCTGATGATGGCGGCACGCGCATTGGGGCTGGATTGTGGGCCGATGTCGGGCGTGGACCTGAACGGGCTGACCAAAGAATTCTTTGCTGACCAACCGCGTGTGCAAGCCGATTGGATATGCTCGATCGGATATGGCGACAAGGACAGTATCTTTGATCGCAGCCCAAGGCCGGATTTTGATCGCTTCAACAGCGTGATCTAAACTTGCCAGACCGGCCAGCAGCGTGGCATCCCAACATCAATGAGTGAGAAACAATCCAGCAGGACCCTGATGGTCGAATGCGCAAGCGAGGCATGCTCGGTTGCTCTGTTTGAAGCTGGCAACGTGATTGCCAATGAGCATCTTGTGCTGGGTAGAGGTCACGCAGAAAAGCTGGTGCCGCTGATTGCTGGCTTGCCAGACAAAGGGCGCGCGGGCCGCATCTTGACCTCACTTGGACCGGGCAGTTTCACCGGAGTTCGCATCGGTATCGCCACCGCGCGCGCGCTGGGCATTGCTTGGGGCAGCACCGTGCTGGGCTATCCCACCCTTGGCCAAGTGGCAGCGACTTGCGCTGATCAGCATGGCCAGCAAGCCGTTACAGTGTGTATGAATGGTGGCCATGGCGAATGGTTCGTCCAGAATTTTGACGACAATTTGTTGCCGCAGGGCTCAGTCCAATCGGTGATGCCTGAGCAGGCTCTTGCTTTGCGCCAACACCGCAGAATTGCAGGCAACCGTGCAACCGATCTTGCTCAATTGGTGGACGGCGATTGCGAAGCGTTTGAGCTGCTGCCCAACGCTGCTTCAGCCCTTTTCCTGCCCGAGAGGCAATTGAGCGCCAACCTGACGCCGATCTATGGACGCGAACCCGATGCCAAGCTGCCTGCTGCGCACAAGGCGCCCGCATGAGCAGTTCGTTTGATTCAGCGGCACCTTTTGATTTCGCATCCGATGTTGATCACATCATGGCGGTTATGCAGTCAGCCTTTGATCCTGCATGGGGAGAGGCATGGAATCGTAGGCAGGTGGAAGATGCCCTCTCCTTACCTACCACTCACAGCCTGCTGATGGACGTCAATGGCGATTATCCAGCTCAGTCAGGTCAATTGGCCGCAGGGTTTGTGCTGACCCGCTATGTTGCTGGCGAGGAAGAATTGCTGCTGATTGCGGTCACCCCGCAGCATCGCAGACGCGGAATTGGGCGCAAATTGATCGACCAAATGAGGATCAACGCAAAGCAGCGCGGGGCAGACCGCATCTTCTTGGAAATGCGGCACAATAACCCGGCCGAGAAGCTCTATCGGCAAGTCGGGTTTGAACCCATTGGTAAAAGGCCAAACTATTACTTGGCAGCCGAAGGTGTACGTCTTGATGCTATTACCTTCGCCCTATCCGTTTGAGAAACCGACCCGCTTAGCTACAAGAATTTGACCGGCGATGGCTTGCAACATTTACTGGATGAGTTAAGGCAAACGCGACCGGAAAAACCGGCCTAAAAAGAATATATGAGGAACTCATGGACGCATTAGAACCAGATATGAAAGAAACTCTGATCACTTTAACTTCAGATATTGTTGCGGCGCATGTCAGCAATAATTCTGTTGAAGCAGACCAGATGCCAGGTCTTATTACAAAAGTTTTTAACGCCCTGGCAGAACTGGGTGATGGCAGCGGGCAAGACGAACCGCGCCCCGATCCAGCCGTCTCCATCCGCTCGTCCATCAAGCGCGACCATGTGGTTTGCCTTGATTGTGGCAAGAAGATGAAGATGCTGAAACGGCACCTGTCGACCGAGCATGATATGTCGCCTGACGAATATCGCGCACGGTGGAACCTCAACAGTGATTATCCCTTGGTTGCTCCGGCTTATGCTGAAACTCGACGCGATCTGGCCAAACAAATTGGCCTGGGTCGTCAACCGGGTCAAAAGCGCGGACGCCGTAAGAAATCGGGTTAATCACCGGCAACTGGCTTGAGAAGCGCGCTCTGCCTTACTAAGAAGGGGCAGAGCGCCTTCCATCCGGAGCCTGACTTGCCGCAAAGAATAGATCTTGAACAATTGTGTGCCGACAAGGGCCTGCGCATAACTGAGCAGCGTCGTATCATCGCGCGCGTTTTGTCGGAAAGTGATGATCACCCCGACGTGGAGCTGGTTCACCAACGCGCTTCGTCAATCGATCCCAAGATTTCGATAGCGACCGTTTATCGCACCGTACGCCTGTTTGAAGATGCTGGCATTTTAGATCGACACGACTTTGGTGATGGTCGCGCTCGCTATGAAGCTGCGCCCGAGGCTCACCACGATCACCTGATTGATGTTGAAACCGGAAAAGTCGTCGAATTTGTCGACCCGGAATTGGAAGCATTACAACGGCAAATCGCTGAAAAGTTAGGCTATCGCCTGGTTGATCACCGAATGGAATTGTATGGTGTCCGGCTCTCAAGAGACGATTGAGCAACAGCGGCGGATGGCCGCAATGTGGGGCGAGAAAACCTCAGTATCTGCGGTCGGATGGATGCGTGTTGTGGCGCGTGTGTTTGTGCTGTTTCTAACCCTACTGGTGATGGTGCCGATGCATTACACCTTTCGCGTCTTTGCCTATGGCTCGCCCTTCCCCATGCTGTTTTTGCGCTTTGCCACAGCGATTGTGGGCGCCCGGGTCTATAAAGTGGGCACCTCATTGCGGCGCGACGTCTTCTTCGTGGCCAACCATGTGTCGTGGGTGGATATTCTGGCACTGTCCGGTGCCAGCGGCACAGCCTTTGTGGCCAAGGCCGAATTGTCCGACGTGCCGATTGTGGGCTGGCTCTCCAGGCTCAACCGCACCGTCTTTGTAAAGCGCGAGAACCGCTTGGGTGTCGCAGAACAGATCAATGCCTTGCGAGAGGCCTTGGACGACAATTGGTCTGTCACCGTCTTTCCCGAAGGCACCACAACCGACGGGCAATCGCTGCTTCCTTTCAAGACCAGCATGCTGAGCGTGTTGGAGCCCCCTCCTCCGGGTGTTTTGGTCCAACCAGTGTTGATTGATTACGGGTCAGTGGCGGAATGGATAGGCTGGGTTGGCGACGAAGGCGGAGTGAATAATTTCAAGCGTATTCTGGCGCGCGGCGGCACCTTCACGCTCACGCTGCATTTCCTAGAACCGTTCAGCCCGGAAGAATTTCACGGCCGCAAGGCGATTGGCGCACAGGCTCGCAAACAGATCGAAGGGGCCTTGATGCACACGCTCGACAAGCCACTNCGTGACTTCGAACATACGGTTCCACCGATACGGTATGAGGCGCCGGAAAAGAACTTCCCGCTCGAATAGCGAGAGCGCAGAGCCATTACAGCCCAGCGGCTACCAGCCAATCNTGGAATAATCGCACCGGGCGGTGTTCCAAAGCCGCCGGTTTGCACACGAACCAATAGTTATAAGGGCTTTCGACCTCCAGATCGTACAGTTCGGTCAGGCGGTTGTCTTCGGCGCGACGAAGGTGATCATCATGCATGATTGCAATGCCCAACCCCTGCGCGGCGGCCTCCAGCATCAGTGAACCAGAATCATAATGGTCGATCGCCGCAGGCTCCATATCCTCAGCCTTAATCGCGCGTTTCCACGCTTCAAAACTGGCCGGCAGTTCGTTGTGGATCAAGAATGTTTGCTTGGACAACCGATCAATATCCACCTCTTGACCCAGGGATTGCGCCATCTCCAGGCTGCAAATGGCATGCACCATATTATGGTCCAGCCGCACGGCATGCAGAGCGGTGTCAGGGCCTTGAGATAGGATGATCGCGGCATCCAAGCTGTCCCCCACGCGGCCTTCCAGCTGGGGACCTGTGTCGATGTCGATACGCAGCAGCGGGTGACGCTTGCGCAGTTCACCCAAATGCGGAAACAGGCGTTGGCTGCCGAACAGTGGCAGCACGCCCAAACGCAACCGCAACAAAGAGATATTGTCCGACTGGCTGTCGATCGCCCGTGCCAACGCTTCGAGTTGCGGATTGACAGCCTCGTAGAAGGTCTGCCCCTCGTCGGTTAGCTGCATGGATTGGCGCGCTCTAGTGAACAGTTTGCGGCCAACAAATTCCTCAAGATTGGAAATTCTGCGCGACAATGCCGATGGGCTCAACCCCAATTCCTCTGCCGCTGCTCGGGCCGAGCCAAGGCGTACGGTTCGCACGAAAGCCTCTAGGGCGCGAAGGGGAGGAAGGCGTCTGGTCGGCATAATCGGGGACTACCGGTTTGGTTGTGCTTGTTTTTACAATGGTGGGAAGCATCCCACCGCTCTCTTGGTTCATTAGAGATACGCTTGGCTAGCCAAAAGATGCACAAAATCGCACCGAATCGTCAAATTTTATCGGTTGCTTGCTTTCTTAGCATCATTGGGAGCATGCAAACGCAGCCGTGTGACATGCGTATCATTCCCGGCAGTCACCTGAATTTTCCATCCGCTGGGGTGCTTCAAAGTGGTGCCAACAGGGGGCACTTGCTCGGCCAAGACAAACGCAAGACCACCCAGAGTATCAACCGCTTCTTCCACTTCGGCCAAGCGCGGATCGACCGTTTCGGCCACATCCTCAAGCTCGGCTCGCGCGTCGCAATCCCACATGCCTTCACCGATTGGCACGATCAACGCCTCGGGCGTCTCGTCATGCTCGTCCTCGATCTCGCCGACGATTTCCTCAACCAGATCTTCAATCGTAATGATCCCGTCTGTCCCGGAAAATTCGTCGAGCACTATCGCAAGATGGACCCGGCGCGAACGCATATCGGCCAGCACATCCAGCGCGCCGCGCACTTGCGGCACATACAGCGGTTGGCGCATTAAGGTGGTCCAATCGCGAGGCGGCGTCTCTCCATTGGCCAAAAACGGAAACACATCCTTGATATGGATCATCCCGATCACTTGATCCAAAGTGTCGCGATAAACCGGCATGCGCGAGTGGCCATGTTCTGAAAATGCTGCGACCAGTTCTTCCCACTTCGCCTTGGCTGGTATGGCTACAATCTCGCTGCGGGGCACTGCAACGTCATCTGCATCATGCTCGCTGAAATGGAGCAAATTGCGCAGCATTTGCCGTTCAACCGGCGACAGATCTCCATCATCAGAAGCAGACGGCGTATCATCGCCATTCTCGTCCTCATGCTCGTCAATCACATCTTCAAGCTGCGCACGCAAAGAGCGGTCGCCATCATTGATGCGTAAAAATTTGCGGATTGCAGGCCACAGCCCGCTGCTACTGTCCGCGTCTCCGGCGGAAGGTTGGGAATCGGGCATTATTTAATTAGGGCCCTCACTTGAGCACTCCTCAAAGGTCACGATCCCCATATGGGTCTGCGACACCTAGTTTTGCAAGCGCTGAGATCTCTAATGTCTCCATTTTGTCCGCATCTTCTTCACTTGTGACATGATCATAGCCCGCTAAATGCAGCAATCCATGCAGGATCAGATGAGCGGCGTGATCTTCTAACGAGACCGACTTTTCCTCCGCTTCGCGCACGCAAGTCTGCAACGCAAGCGCCAAATCGCCCAGCATCACCGGAGGCCCCTCTGCACCAAGGTCAAGCAATTCGGGCCGCTCAACCATCGGAAAGCTCAACACATTGGTAGGCTTGTCCTTGCCCCGCCATTCGCGGTTGAGCGTGTGGACATGATCATCGCCGGTGAACAGCACGCTGGCTGACAGACGCGCATTGGCCAGCTCAGGCGCGACCGCCATCGCGGCATCAGCCACGCGCTGCGCCAACGGCTCCCATTCGCCATCGGGCCAATCTTCAATGTCGATATCAAGATCCATTAACCGCCCTATAGCCGCGCATTAATCAAGGGGGAAACCCGAGTTGTACGGGCAAGAAAATTGGGTCTGAAACATCGCAATTTCAATTTTGACACTTTTGACACCCTATTTTGCGGCATTCCGACAGTTTCCATTGTGATTTTAGGTACTTGAGACCGATTTTCAATTTTGACACTTTCCCAACTAGGAACAGCATTTCCAAATGCAATTGGACTAGGCAATTCTTGGCAAAGAACAGCAAAGTAGGAAAGTTTCGTCGCCGAGAGAGGGGCGCTGTTCACACACGCCACATTCCGATGGACCTGACATTTTGCGGAACTTCAGCCAATAACCCAATCGCAGTAAAATCAGGTCAGCTTCATTTAGTGACCTCGATACGGCTCGCAAGCTATCCCGTCGCCATCACCATCCATACGCGCATGATAACCGGGCTCTCCATGGTAAATTGGCGCAGTTCCCGCGGATCTGGCGGCGTTGCACCCCGGCCAGTAATCGCCTTCTTGAGGAGCTCTGGCTCGGATAAGGCCAGCTGAAACGGCCAATGGTTTGGCCGTGTCAATAATAGACGATGCAGATTTCTGCTCAAGAACCACGCTGCCGGTTCCACCCAACACGCCAATTAGTGCAGCACTAGCCAGAATAGGCAAAATTGTCTTTTGCCGACTGCGGTGCTGCGTCTGGTGGTAACGCTCGCCCACTTTCAACGGAAAAGAGCGTGGAAGGAATTTATTAGGGCCATCGTTCCTATTTAGCCGGTCAAACGTAAACGTCGGCTTACCCCCCCAATTGCGAGCCATCACCATTGCAACATTTAGCCCTGCTAACGCATGTGGCAGTCCAGACTAACCGCCCGAACTATAACCATCCCAGCTACGCGTCCTTGCCCTCATAGGCCTGGACAATGCGGCCAACGATTGGGTGGCGCACCACATCAGCTGCGGTAAAGCGCGTGACCGCAATGCCCTCCACGCCTTCCAGCCGATCAACCGCATCGGCCAAGCCGCTCATCCTGTCTCCCCCGGGAATGTCGACCTGTCGGGGGTCGCCGCAAATCACCATCCGGCTGTTCTGGCCAAAGCGGGTGAGGAACATCTTCATCTGTTCGCGCGTGGTGTTTTGCGCCTCGTCCAAAATCACAAAGGCATCGGCCAAGGTTCGGCCTCGCATAAAAGCGATCGGCGCGATCTCGATCTCTCCGCTGGCGATCCGACGCTCGACCTGTTCGGGCGGCATGCAATCATACAGCGCATCATAAATTGGCCGCAGGTAAGGATCTACCTTCTCTTTCATATCGCCCGGCAAAAAGCCCAGTTTCTCGCCCGCCTCCACCGCTGGACGGGACAGGATCAGGCGCTGAACGCTGCCCGAAATTAGCTGGCTGACGGCTTGCGCCACAGCCAGATAGGTTTTGCCCGTCCCTGCCGGCCCCAGTGC